>ENA-ORNP01001257-ORNP01001257.1-human-gut-metagenome-genome-assembly--contig:-NODE-1257-length-27116-cov-2.548317_pt1 | contig 27116 bp, 22 predicted proteins | sample MGYA00242119_ERZ509030 | MGnify/ENA primary metagenome ERZ509030 (study PRJEB26280, sample SAMEA2338708) | human gut metagenome | biome: human gut; feature: human-associated habitat; material: faeces... | reverse complement strand
AGAAGAAATGAAAGAATTACCCACGGCAAGTTTGGTAAATATGTTGCAAGGCCGGATGGCGGGAGTGATGGTGGTGAACCAGTCCGGGGCACCGGGAAGTGCCCAGATGGTAGCTATCCGGGGGTATAATTCCTTGATGACGAGTGGGGCTAGCGATGGTCAGCCGCTTTACGTGATAGATGGAGTACCCATGCACTCATTCGTGTCTCCGGTGTCCGGTACCAACACGATGGCGGATATTGACCCTGCCATGATTGAATCCGTGGAGGTGTTGAAAGATGCGGCAGCTGCTTCTATTTACGGTTCTCGTGCGGGGAACGGAGTGATTTTGATTACGACAAAAAAAGGACGAGCCGGTGAAGCTAAATTTTCTGCAAACGTTTCTTATTCTGCTTCTCAATTAATGGCATATCCCGAGCAGGTTGGAGGACGGATGGAGCGGATTATTAATTTGGAACGATTGAAAAATGATCGGGGTGCGATGTATGACTACACCACCAGGAAATGGAGTTGGCCGACTTCTTATGAAGATGTTTACGAGGCTTTTTCTGGAACGTATGATGGTTTTTGGGGAAACGGACATCTGCAACAAAAGATTTCAGACTATTTACAAGATAGTTTGAACCCGTATTTCAACAATAGCACGAACTGGTGGAAATACGTTTATAAAACGGGAAAAATCTTGAATGCCAATCTTCAGGCATCCGGGGGAAGTGAGCGCATGCAATATATGGTTGGTGCCGGGTATTACGAGGAGACGGGTATTGCTATAAATAGTTCTTACGGTCGTTACAATTTATCCTCTAATCTGACGGCAAAGCCCACGAAAGGATTGGATTTAAATGTGCGATTGTATCTGGCTTATACGAACAAAGATCGGGATACCCGAAATTTGATGTCTCATAATCGTTTTGAGGTAATAACGGCAGATCCTAGTAGTACCTCAACGTTGCTCTCTAATTCTTCCGAGGTGGAAGCAGAATGGTTGAGAAATGCGAATGCGAAAAAAGATAAATCCGATGCTTACCGGGCAATGGGATCTGTTTATTTGCAATACGCTTTTTGGAAAGGGTTCTCGTTGACGGGAAGTGCTAGTGTCGATTTCTCTCAAAGTAATTCTAATATCTTTTCTCCGAGTTGGTTAGATGCTTCAAGCTGGGAAGAGAATAGATCGGAAGGATCTATTTCCCGTTCGATTACGGTTTTGGGGAACGTGCTGTTACGTTATAACAAGTCGTTTAAGGAAAAACATAATTTAGAAGTTTTGCTGGGAATGGATATCAATAAAGAGCAATATCATTATATCAACGGTCATGGTAGAGGAGGTCCTAGTGACAATATTTACTATTATAATCCGAATATTAATCAGCCGATCAAGAATCATGGATACGGAGATTATGAGAATTGGGAATCCATGACGAGTTACTACTCTGATTTTAGGGAGAAAACGATGTTGAGTTACTTTACCCGTGTGGGATATAACTACAAACAGCGTTATTTGGTGGAAGGAACTCTTCGTCGCGATGGTTCTTCTACTTTTGGAGAGGATCATCGTTGGGCGACATTCCCTTCTGTTGCCGTGGGGTGGACTTTTTCGGAGGAACCCTTCATGCGTTGGGCTAGCTGGCTTGACTGGGGAAAATTACGAGCAAGTTATGGTACTTCTGGGCAAATATTTACGGATGAATACCTGGCTCACGGGTTAATGTCTGTCGATAGTGATGCGTTTATGGAGAATAATGGCATGATCCCGAACACGATGATCAGCCCGGACTTGACTTGGGAGAAATCTGAACAATATGACATCGGTTTGGACTTGGATATGTTTGATTACCGGTTAAAGATGAAATTGGATTATTATTATAAGTTAACTTCATCGTTGATTTATAACGTTGAACTGCCGGGTACGATCTTGCTTGCCGGTGCGCGGACGGAAAACGCTATGGAACTGTCTAACGAGGGGATCGAATTGGAGTTGGAAGCGGATATTTTAAGGAATCATGCTGTGTTGTGGCGGACGAAGTTTAATATTTCCCGTAACTGGAACCGTTTTGAAAAATCCTATGATGGGAAAGATAAAGATGGGCTTATTATTGGACGCCCCACTTCCGGGTTGATGGTCTATGCGGAAGACGGTTTTTATGACTCGGATGATGAAGTTCCGATAAATTGGAAAATAGATGGTAGTCAAGAATATTTAGGAACTAGTGTGGACCCTATGACGGGTACGAGTGGTATGGTCGGACGGCAAAAGTTATTGGACCTGAATGGGGACGGTAGAATCGGTACTGATGATATGTATTACGTGGGGACAGCACAACCGTTGGCTTATGGTGGATGGGTGAATGAATTGACATGGAAGAATTTTAGTTTGAACATGTTGTTTAATTATGCGTTGGGACGAAGCATGATTAATATGAGACCTAAATCTATCTATCAAACTGTAATTAATGTGAATCCCGCTGATATGGATTTTTGGGAAAAACCTGGAGACGATGCTGATTATCCGTTTTTTGGTTATGATTTTGAGATGCAAACGGACAAGCGGGTGGAGAAGGTACATTCCGTTAGTTTGAAACAGTTGACCGTTGGATATGATGTAGCTAAAAAGGTGTCAAAGAAGATAGGATTCTCTGGTATCCGCTTTTTCGTCACAATGGAGAATTTATTTTATCTGAGTAATTATTCCGGGGAGAATCCGGAGGTGGTTGATGTGTATAAAGGCATTGATAGTGGAAGTGCTTATCCGTTGCCAAGAAAATATTCGATAGGTTTAACTCTTAATTTTTAGTGAGATGAGAAGATTGATTTATGGGATAATGATGTTATTACTTTTTGCCCGGTGTGCCGATTTTATTGATGTCGTTCCGGAAAATTCAACGACGTTTACAAGTTTTTTTCAAACGGAGAAAGATGCAGAGGCTTTGCTGAACTCGTTGAAATCTCAGGAACGAAAAATGGTGTTGAACCAAATTTATGAACCACATGTCTCTGCCGGCTTGCTCGTTGACTCGACTCAAGATCTTGAGATCAATCAGGCAAAAGGTTTAGATATAAATGTCTATACCCGTGTTAATTGGAAGGAATATTATAGAACGATCAATTATGCCGATGTGATTTTAGATAATCTACATCGTTTCCCTCTTTCTGACGAAATCCTAGATATATATGCGCTACAGGCTTATTTTTCCAAAGGCTTGGCTTATTACTATCTTGCTCAGCGTTGGGGAGAATGTCCTATCACGAAAGGCTCCTTGTACATGGATAAAATAGCGAAAAGTCCGGTCGGGGATGTTTTGGAGGAAGCGACCAAGTGGGCTTTGAAGGCGATGGATCTGCCGACGTGGGAGAATCTGAAGGACTCTGACGGGAAACAACGAGGAACCAAGCAATATGCGTCGAAAGGTGCTGCGGCTGCCTTATTGGCTCACATTTATTCTTGGAGAGCCGAGATTGAGGGAAAGCCGGAATTTTGGGCGGAAGCCGAGAAATATTGTTCTATGATCATCAATGGTGAGGTGGGTAACTATTCGTTGGCCAAGGATCCGGAAGAGGTGTGTACCGGGGTGTTGCTTCGTGGGCATGCGGAGAGTATATGGGAGATATACAAGACAAAAACGGAAATGTTGACCCCGGAGGCTTATTTTCAGGCACAATTTGTGGAGTTTCCTGTTAAAAAGAATTCACAGATGAACCCGAGCAAATGGCCGATGTATGCTGTCAGGAAAACGACTGTCAATACGATGTATGACAAGGAGGATTTGCGTCGGAACGCTTATTTTACTTGGTTGGATGCAGATTCCATATTTATGTACAGTCAGGGTAAGGAACTGGTGGCGGACACGATGCGTCCGAAGGAAGGTTCTTACGACAATGATTTGGAAAACGGGGATATCGGTTTGCTGACCTTTGATAACGATGACATTGAGTTTGCGTACGTGAACGTTTTCCGGAATGCATTTTACGAGCTTGATTCTTGGAGTGGTAAATTAAATTACCGAGGAATGGATATGGACAAAATCGTGTGGCGTTTGGCAGATATTCTTTTGTTACGGGCGGAGTGTCGTGCGAGACAAAATCTTCCTAACGCGGCCGATGATTTGAATGCAATTCGGGAACGGGCATACGGTAACCGTATGCATGATTATGATCCGGCTAGAGATGGTGATTTACAATATGCCATTTTCCATGAGAGGGAGAAAGAGTTGTTTTTCGAGTTTGATCGTTTTTATGCTTTGCGCAGAAACGGACTTGACTATGTGCGTAAGATTTCACCGCAATTTGAAGCTTTGACAGAGACAGATATTAAAAACGGAGCGTTATATTACGGTGTCCCTGATGATGCTTTTACGGCTAATGATTTAATGCGTCAAAATGTTTACTGGAATGAATTTTTACAATAAAGGAGCGGTTATGAAAACGACAAAATTTATAGCGATTATCGTTTTGTTGTGTGGACTTGGGGCCTGCACGAAAAACAATTTTATTGATACGGGAATTTGTAATGGTCGGTTCGACGGTTCGTTACTGGAGTATCTGGAAGCTCCGGCTAATTCTTATAATTGGGATTCCACGGCCCTTATGGTGTATCGTGCGGGTGATGACGTGGTACGCTTGTTCGAGGGGCAAGATCCAGATCATCCTGAAATTACCTTTTTGGGCATCACGAATCATAGCATTCGGCGTTATTTGCTGGAGCGGGGATTGAGTCAAGTTGCTGATTTAACTCCCGAGTTCTGCAAAAAAGTTTTGCTTTGTCACGTTTTGGACGGAAAGTTGTGGCGGGATAGCATTCCTTTGGGAGAGGATGGTCAAGGGGGAAATCTGATCAAGGGGGGAGCTTATTATACCACTTTGGGGGGAACCCGGTTGGCCATGTATACAAAAAGAGGAAGTTGGCAGGGAATTTCCGATATAGGTGCTTTGGCGATAACGATTAAATCCACTCATACATTATTAAAGTTAGAGGATGTTGTTTCCACGAATATAGAACCGGATCACAGTCTGGTACATGCGATGGCTTATTATTATGATTGGACAAATATGTCTGATGATTTACGTTGAACTTAACGACTGAAGAAATATGAGAATAATGACAATATTGATAGGATGTTTGCTTGTTTGTTGTTTTGCATGTCAAGAAAAAACAATCGGTTACTTGATCACGGAAAATGCGGGTTATGAACCGGATTCTTTGATTATTCCCAGCACGTTGGATCCGGAGAAAGATGCTATTCGGATTGAAAACAAGGCCCCTTGGATGACTTTTAGTTTGCAAGGGTACGAGGGTACTGCACCTATTACTTTTACGATCGAGTCGGTGACTTCTACGGCAGGGGAGGAGCAAGCCGCTTTGTTTAAGGAGGAGTTGACAATCCGTGGGGGCGGTGCTATGTTTTACCCGTTAGAACATAAAGCGGGAGCGGGGACGTATGTCGTTTCTGTTCGTCTGACCAACGAGGGGTATAGTCAGGTGATTGAAAATGCCTACACCTTTCTTATCGAGGAATAATATGTAAAAAGAAGTGGTATCAAAATGTATTTGGTACCGCTTTTTATTTTTTAATAAAAACGAAAGTACATGAGGTTCATATTATTAATGTTGCTTTGCGTGTTTACGCTGAATGTGTTCGGGCAGGGTATTGATTTCTTCAAAGGGAATTTAAGTGAAGCTTTGACAAAAGCTAGAAGTGAAAATAAAATTGTGTTTGTGGATTTTGTAGCTTCGGGGAGTGAGCCTTGTGAGCAAATGTCGGCAGAAGTTTTTTCACAAGAGATTATCAGTGCGTATTTTAACCAGAGATTTATTTGCGTGCAAATTGATGTTGAAAAGGAGAAAGAGCTTACCCAAAAGTACGATGTGACTCGAGTCCCGAGTATGCTGTTTTTTAGTCCGGAAGGAAAGATTGTCAAACAAATTGTAGGACCAATTTCTTTGACGGATTTAGTGCAGACAGCGATGTTTGTTGCTGGAGATCTTTTGTCATTAGAAGACCAATGGGTAGCTATGCAGGGAGATAAAAAGAATTTGGATTTGCAGCAACGTTTTTTGTTACAAGCTCCCGAATTGATGGCTACGATCAGGAACCAAAAGGAGTTGGAAAAATGGCAGTTTCGGGTAGAGAAAGTAATCAAGCATTATCTGGCGCAGAAACCGCGGGAAAATATGATTAATCGGGAGGATGCTAATCTCATCATGATGTATTGCTCGCAACCGCAGAAAAAGAATGAACCGGTGGAATTCATGATTCAACATTTAGAGGAATTCCAACGAATATTACCCGTGTACACGCTGGTTTCATTTTTTGCCAGTTACCAAGACAGGCTGGTACAAAGCATGGCTATGGATGGGGATCTTGAGTATAAACAACAGATAGCCAGAATAAAGGGAGATTTGAAATCGGTATTCGACTCGGTGAAGACGAAAAGTTTCTCCGTGGAGTATCTCATGACAGCTAAAGCTGATGCCTTTTACGCTTTGTATGCTCAAAAAGATCAAGCGAAATATGTTCGCTTGCAAAAGGAATTTTTTGATAAAATGGGAGATCTTGCCAGTCCGAGTGATTACCAGCGTGCCGTGGTTGCCTTGATGGATGCCGTTGCCAATAAGTTGACAGAAGAGTCTGCCACAGCAGCCTTGTCGTGGCTGGATAAGCTTTTGTCGGGGAATTCCGATATGGCGACACGGGTGAGGTATTTGATAATGGCAGGCGATTGCTATCAGGTGTTGGAAAACAACGAGAAAGCCAAAAGTTGTTATAATGAAGCTTACATGCTCTCATTCCAAACAGGTGATATTAATTTGCAGGTACGTTTGAGGGAAAAAATGGATCTGTTATCTTAAGTTATTGGTTTGTATAATAGTATATTAAGCAAAAATAATTAGTAATGTAACAGGTTTATCGATGCCTAACCAAAAAGTAATACCGGGGCTTTCTTTAGGTGCGTGAAGAATGGGTCACGGTATTACTTTCTTTTTATCAAGTTTTATTCCACGATCCATCTCTCGATATTCCGAGTATTATTATCAAAGTTAATCCCGATTTTGAACAACTGTCGGGAATCCGCTTCAAATGGTCGGGCGTAATGTTTCGCTTTGATTTGTTGCAAGGCTTCTTCGGCAGAACCTTCCAGTTTGAATTCCATCACGTAGATGTAACGGTCGGTTTGCAGTACGAGATCCACCCGGCCTTCGGATGTGTGATATCCCTCTTTCACGTAGAAACTTACAAGACGGAAAACAATAAAAAGTACGTTTTGATAGTGTACTTCCAAATCCCGGATCAACTCGTAAGGCGTGTCGGCAAAGAAGCTTTGCAGGCGATGCAGGAAGGCATCCGGTTGGTCGGTTCTAATCTCTTTCACGAATTGTTGGATCTCGAACGGAGACTCCACTTTATTCACGTTTGTATAGAAAGGCATTAGGAACTTGATAAATCCTTCTTCTACTTCTCGGTTGGGGAATCCTAAGATATAGTTATCGAATTCCCCATCGTAATCCTTAATCGTGAGATACCCGCTTTGATAAATCACGGGGATAGGGCTTTCGTCGGCATAAATACTGTTGAGGACCTCGGAATTCGTCTCTTCCTGAGATATCTGTTCGGGGTTATAATGATTTTGTTTCAATAATTCGACCAACTAGGTGGGAGTGCCTGTTTCGAACCAATAACTACCGAATTCCTAAGGCAAATTTTATGTCCCCGTCCATGGTTTTCAAGGCCCCGTAAAATGGTTTCAACGTGTTTCGGAATTCCCGTTGTAACTCGTCATTATTGATCGCTTGCAACATGGGTTTATCGTATTCGTCAACAAGGTAATGATTCGTACGTGTTATATGCGGAATATTTTTGTGACCCGTGGAATATTTTGGGGAGATTATTTTACTTTTGCTGTAGAATTAAACACATAAAAATAGAGAAGAAATGACAGCAAATTGGTTTGAAGCGAAGGTAAAATACGTGAAAGTTGGCGAGGATGGAAAAGAGAAAAAGATGTCCGAGTTGTATTTGTTAGATGCGATGTCCTACACGGAGGCGGAGAGCCGGATCACGGAAAATCTGCGGGAGATGATTCAGGGAGATTTTTATATCGTGGGATTGAAGAAATCGAACATCACGGAGTTGGTGGAGTCGAATGACGGGAATGACGATAAGTGGTTCAAGGCGAAAGTGGCGATTATTGATGCGGACCAGATCAGTGGTAAAGAGAAAAAATCTCACCAGTATTATTTGGTGGCGGCAGCGGATATTGAGAAGGCGTTGGCTAATTTGCAGAAGAGCTTGTCAACCTACGTGGTACCTTTCGAGATCAGCTCTTTGACCGATACGAATATTATGGATGTGTTCCCTTATTTCTCTGATGACGCAGAGCAAGAAATCCCGTCCAACTTAAAGCCGTTGGGCGATTTTGAACAAGAGGCAGAGATAGACGCTTAGTGTAAAATATATTGAAATAATGGGGTTGTACAAAAAGTCAATTTTATTTCAAGAAACTCCTCCGTCACTTCGTGCCACCTCCTCTATAAACAGAGGAGGAGCTGGTGACTCTTCCCGAAGACAGGGAGTATTTCAGCTCTCCCTCTGTTTATAGAGGGAGTACCCCGAAGGGGGGAGGGAGTTTGAAGAATGACTTTTTGTACAGTCCCATTATTATTTTAACACCTCATCTATAATCCGGTATTGCGTGTTGAAAAACAACCGTCTCTCGATGCGTCCGCTCCTAGAAAGAAGTGTGGAAATATGGCATAGCGAGTTAATCCATTCTTTTATCTTATTGAAATTGTCTTCCGAATCCTGTATCATCGAAAAGCTGAAATTCGTTTGGAACAAGGCGAGATGTTTGTTGCCGGAAAAGAAATAACTACTGGAAAAGCCCACGTTAATTGACGACACGAGAAAATCCGTTTCGGGTGGGAAGGGAATGCGGGGAGTACGGGTTCCGTTTAGTGTCTTTTCTAATTGTGAAAGTATAAGTTTGAGTTCATTTTTGATGTCTTCTTTTTCCTGTTCGGAAATAATATGTGTTTTGTAAAAATTACTTATCTCTTTAGATAATGCCCAAATTAGCGAGCTATCCCAAATATAAAAAACGTGTTGAAAGTTATACACGTCATGATATTTTTCACCGATAGTCGACAACCTAGGGGGAAGTTTCCACTGGGAAAAATTGTTATACTCGTCGGATTGCACGAAATAGTACCCCCATTTAAAGAACATGAATTTCATCATAAGCGGGGAATGTATGAAACATTCCAGAGGCAACGAGTGGTAGACATTCCCGCTCGTGCCGGGTTCGTCCCGGTTGATCTCTTCGATATGTTTAAAATTAAGGTCTATCATGTCACATAGGGTATCGATAGAGTGAAATTTTAACGGGGTTTCCAGTATGAATGGGAGCCATTGGATGTCTTCTTCTTGGTATAAAAGACTATCGAGCGAGATATTCAGAATTTTGGCCAGTATTCCCATTTCCCGGATGGAAAAATTTACTTTACCCGCCATCCTCCGGTAGACCGACTCTTTTTCCAGTTTCAGTATGTCCGACACCTGATTAATAAGTTCAGCTCTCTTGGAATTTCTTTTGTGTAGTTCCTCGATGAATTTATCATGAAGATCTTTTTTTCTCATGGTGGTTCTATTTAGTCATATACTCGATTCAGATAATTGTGAAACAATAATCAAATATAAACATAAATCCAGAGGAATTTTTTTAATATTACGTTAAAATGCGGGTTGTTTTAAGAATAGATTCTTCCTCTTGAATGATTCTCCGTTTCGGAGAATGGCAAAATGGTAAATCCTCTGAGATGGAGGATATGCAATGCCAACGTCTATTTATGGTATGGATAAAATCAAAAATGGCAGAAATTCCGCAAAAATGTATGATTGACCGCGGGGCAATGGACTAAAGTTGTCTTTTTCGGGCGATCTTGATGGCCTACTTTTGTATTTAGAATATAATATTATAAAAGTAAGCGAATGAAAAATAGAATGGTTCTAATGTTAACACTGGCGGCGATCGTTTTTGTCGGTTGTGTGAATGAGAAGGAAGATAAGTCGCCGGTAGGTGGCGGAGTGGCTGACGTGGCTTACATTTCTCTTCAAGTTAAAACAGAAAAAAACGAGGCTCGCTCCTCGGGTGAAAACGCGGGTATGAATGAAAGTGATTTGAAGACTCTCTACTTGATAACTTTCGACGAAACGGAAAAAGTGGTCGGTATACCCAAGACGACAGAGTATTATACCAAGATCGAGAATGCCGCTTCGAAACCGGATGCCATCAAAATCTCGGCGGCCTCTGAAAAGCTACTGGTGATAGCCAATCCGGGAGATAAACTGTTGGATGTGATTGAAAATATCAATGATCGAACCACCTTCTCCACGATAAATGTGGCAGTGAAAGAGGTTACCATGGCGGAGATTACAGATAAGGTGGACGCTATCGCCAAGGGGTTCACGATGATCAACAGCGGGAATGAGAGTGGGAAACAAGCTGGGGATAAAATTACCGATCCGTTGATTAGTCTTGTCGGTAAAATTCAAGTGGTGTCGAAGGACCTGAAAGAAGAGAATGCTATTGAAGAGGCCGAGAAAGAGGGTAACCGGGTCGACGTGAAAATTGAACGTCTGGCCTCTAAAGTGGAGTTGAAACTTAAAGGGGATAATAATGATAACGTCGTTGTTGAACCTACCGGGGCGACCTTCACGTTTAAAAACTGGACACTTGACGTGGTGAACAGTACGTTCTATCCTTTTGCCGAGAAAACCCTACTTACCGTGATTCATTCGTCCGGGGGAAGTTACGTCAGTAATTTTTATACCAAGGACCCGAATTTCACGGATGCCACGGGGATCGTGAATGCCTCGGTCAACCAGACGACGTATGAACCGGAACTGGTTGCCCCTTACTCTTGGATGGCGGCTGCAAACGGAATTTATTGCATCGAGAACACGATGAATGACAATGCCCAGATATTCGAGAATGCCACCCGTGTCGTGATCAAAGGGATATATTATCCTGAAAATCATGTCGGGACAGGAGATTGGTTTAGTTTTGCTGGTAAAACGTATGCTAATTTTGATGACCTGAAAGCGGCGTACAATGCCAGTGACGTGGGGCCTAACCTGAAGGCCGCCTGCGAGGCCATGTACTCTAGCATACGATCTTACGCGGATAAGCATAGTGATGTGAATCTTAGCGGGACATCGTTTAAAACCTTGGAAACATCCGATTTGGCGCAGGTTAAGAATGGAGGGGAAGTCCTTAAAAATGGGAAAACCCCGGTTATCCAGTGGTATCAAGAGGGCCTCTGTTACTATTATTACGAGATTCGTCATGATAATGATACTGATGAACACATGGCTTTCGGGAAATATGGTGTCGTGCGAAATAACTGGTATAAGTTGACCTTGGGTTTAGTGAAAGGTCCCGGAACACCTTGGTTCCCGGATATTGATAATCCCGGTCCCGGCGATCCCGATCCGGATGATCCTATCGATACTTCTACCGGGTATTTGGGAATCACCGTGGAGGTCGCACCGTGGATTATCTGGGAAAACGAGATCGACATTTAATGATTGAGAATCTGGATTATAAAATTTCAACGTATGAACACGGGAAGGTTATATCGGGATTGGAGCCAAAGGATAGGTATCGCGTTGGCGTGCTTGTTTCTGTGGTCATGCGACGTGATAAAGGAAGATACGGACAACTGTGGCGTGTACTTGGAATTTATCTATAATTATAATATGGAATATGTCGACTCGTTCGATCCGTGGGTCAACACGGTTGACATATTCGTGTTTGATACTGATGAGCGTTTTCTTTTTACGAAACATGCCCGGCGGGAAGAACTCGTCGGGGGAAAGCAAATGTTGCTGGCTGATAATCTACCCGTGGGACACTACAAGATCTTGACCGTGGGAGGTTTGACCAATCATTTCCGGGTATCGGATGTGCGGGGGAATGCGCTTTCCCCGGGCGAAACGATGTTAGAGGACGTGCGGATCGCTTTAGAACGGATCTCTCAGACCGTGTCTCATGAATTTTCCCCTTTGTGGATCGGGAAAACGATAGAGATTGATTATAAAGCGGATCGGGGCGTGTACCCGGTGTCTTTGGTTAAAAATACGAATCATTTTCACGTGTTACTAGCTGAAGTGGGTGGTAGTAGTGCGGGACGTGCGGACCGTCCCGCTTTTATTTTTGAAATCCTGACACCCGAGGGAGCGGTCTACGGACATGATAACGTTCCCCGGGTGCAGGAACCCGTGACTTACATGCCCTATTCCCTGATGGCGGGCGAGGGGCCGGAAGTCTTGTCAGAAGGCCACGTGAATACGGTTAGGCTACTTTACGATGAGGATTACGATTATAAACTGATCGTCTATGATACACGGACCGGATTGCGGGCATGGGATTATGATTTGATGAAACTCTTGGAGTCGAGAAAACCGATGCTGCGTCCGGACGGGAGTACGCTCCCCGTGCAGGAATTTCTCGACCGGCAAAGCGAGTGGCGTTTGGTGATCCTGTACAAAGAGGGGGAAAACCCGTCCGGTTTCGTGGCTTTGAGTATTGAGGTCAACGGGTGGATCGTTTGGCGTAATGACATAGAGGTTTGATGTATGAAAAGCAAAATGTTACATATCGTTTGGATTCTGTTCTTCTTGGTGGCCTGCATCGGGGAGCGTTCGGAGGATGGAGGGGGAGAATCTCTCGGTTCGCGGGGAAAGATCGACGTGGAAATACTCGTGCGGGGGGCCGATGAACATGATTTTGTTCGAACGGTTCGTTTTGTCGTGTTCGATGATGCTTCTGTTTCCCCGACGTTGGACATAAACGAGTTAGTAGCCTTGGGTGACGAGGAACGTGATGCAACCCGATTTAAAACCACTCTGGAAGTGAAGACGAATCCGGATAAAATGCTTGTCGTGGTAGTGAACGAACCTCAGGTCATGACGAGTGTACTGAATGCGGTCATTGCCCCGGAACAACTGGAAGAGATGCTTTTCCGGATGGATGATACCTTTAGTTTTGATCATGTGCAACCCTTGATGTCCGGGATTCCGATGTCCGGGGTGAAACGGAAAATCGTGGTGGAGGAAAACGTCACGACCAACGAGAAGATCACGATTGAACGGGCCGTGGCCCGTGTCGAACTCTGGTTGAAGAAAGCCGACGAGATTGCTTTCGCCCGGCTTTCCACGTCCATGAATTCTAGGGTACTCTTGGAGAATACTTACGGGAAGGGCTATCTGGTGACGGGGACAGAAGCCGATAAAACCCGTTTCCAGACCGGGTTAGAGATCGAGAATAATTTCGGTTATATACAAACTCCCACTTCCGGTTTCGAACACGTCATTTGGAATTACCGGGATGCAAACGTGTTGGAACTATCGGATGCCCCGCAACGGATATGTATGTTCTACACGCCGGAACGAACTTACGAGGTTGCCGATGACCGGAATAAATTGTTTTTGGATATACGAGGACTAAGTTCTCCGGAAGGGGAGAGAGGCATCCGCACCGCACTCACGGAGTTTATCCCGGAAGGGGGAAGTAGCCCGCGGGTGATTACGGAAATTCGGCGGAATAATATTTACCGGATCATCGGGACGGTGAAAGAAAAGACAGTACAATTTGAACAGGCCGTACTCCCGTGGACCGAGGTGGAACAAGGGACAATTATCGATCCCCAGTACTACTTGCGGGTAAGTCGGGACGTTCTTCATGTGGGGCGTGTGGGTGATGTTGTTTCGATTTCGGTGGAGACAAACTATAACAGGAGCGACCGGGGGTTCCCCAAGGGCGTGCGGTTGGGTGAGATTAGCTACTATGATAAAGATGATCGGCCCTTGGAAACGACTGCCGGGGGACGGGATTGGTTGGTGGTTAATATGTCCGGAACGGACGGGGATTTATCCCGGAATGCGGAGTTCATCGCAAAAGCGAGCTTGGGCAGTGTTCCCGCGGGATATTACGCTTTGGTTGAAATTAAAGCGGGAAACCTGATTAAGATCATTCGGGTTACCCGCTCATGATAAATAGCGAGTAAGATATGATGAAACGATTCAGAGGGTGTTCGAAACGGTTTAGCCTGATAATGGCCTTGCTCTTGTCGGGACTGGCGGGATGTGTACATGATAAGCTGGACGGGCCGGACCCGTCGGGGAAAGTCATGGATATAGAACTGGTTATTCCGGGATTCGAGATTCCCTTGACCCGCTCGATAGAAGGGGACAAAGGGGAAGCTGCGGTACGGGCGATAGACCTTTTATTTTTCGATCGGTCAACCCCGTCCGCTAAACTACTCCAACATCTGAGCGTGATCGATTTTAAGCAAGAACCCGCGGGTTCGGACTATAAAGTGAAATTTAGCTTGAATCTTGCCAAGGACGATCAGGTCAGCCTGATTGCGGTTGTCGTGAATGCCTCGGATGCGGTGGAACGGGCCTTGGCGGGAAGTCCGGCGGATGCCGAAAAACAAGAGCTATTAAAGGCCTTGACCTTCAGTACTTCCAAGGATAAGGATGACACGTATAAATGGAACGTGAACCCGCCGGGATATACGCCGGTTCCCATGTACGGCGAGATGGCCATGGAAGGAGTCGTGCCGGGCTATCTTGTCTCCGTCTCCTTGACCCGGATGCTGGCTCGTGTGGACGTGGAAAACAAGGTTAGCGGGGAAGTCTTCCAACTGGAGGAGATATTTCTGGTGAATTACAACACGTCCGGGTACATCGCCCCGAAATGGGACGAGACGACCGGTGTGCTTGTCCCGGACCCTTATACAGCAAACAAGAACCCGATGATTCCCGTCCCTTCGGGAAAACAGCCGGGTACGGAAGAGGTGGCGATGAAGTACGGGTACAAACAGGCCGCCAATACCCCGGGAGCCTTGATGGCGGGGAAAATTTACACCTACGAAGCTGTTAAGAACGTGGCGGCTGACCCGAAAAACGGGGTTTGTTTGGTTGTCAAGGGCAAATACAGGGGCGAGGACTATTATTACCGGGTGGACTTCACGCGGACTGCGGGAGAGGCGGCTGATGTGGCGTGTATGCCGTTGTATCGTAATCACAAGTATGTTGTTACCATAACCGATGCCGAGGGTATCGGTTACAAAACCTTTAAGGAGGCTCTTCACGCATCCGGGGTATTGTCGAACTTGAAGACATCCATTTTGATCGTGAACTTGGAGGGAATAAATCACATCGTTTATGACGGCCAATTCTTCATGGGCGTGGAACGTCGTACGCTGGACCTGCCTTACGGTATAAGTCGGCAACTTACTTACCGGGTGAGTTCCGATTACCACGGAGCATGGGAGGCGCGAGTGATTGATTCGGATGCAAACACTTGGCTCCGGCTGGCCGGGGGACAACCGGTCACGAACGGGACGGATATAAACGGGAACGGTTTGGAACTGGTGATTTCGTCCGTGTTCTCCCCGGGTAGCGGGCGTGATTACGTGACGGGGCAGATCGAGTTCACGGCGGGTCGTCTGCGGGATACCCTAACCGTGAGAAGGGTCCCGATCGCGGAGATGTTTGCCCGGAGCAATGTCGTGCTAAATTCCGGGATACTGACTTTTGCCGTGACCGCGGAGAATAACCGGGAGATTCCCGCTTGGTCGCAAGGGGTGTTTTTCAAATGGGGATCGTTGGTGGCGTTAGCTCCAGCCGGGAATCCTTATGACCCGGAGGTGCAAGCCGTTTATTACCCCTCCCACCTGAACCCCTCGGATTGGAAGGGAGGTCTGGCCGGGTGGGATAAAATCCCGTATGCTCATTCGAATTTCAACTTCTCCATGCCTTCCGCTACTGGGGAGGACGTGGATGCTTTCGAGGAATATTCCGGTAATACCGGGTTCAGTGAAAGCGCGGGCGTGGGGGATATTTGTCGCTATATTTCCAGTGGGCCGGGTGGGAAAGGATGGGTCGAGGGCAAATGGCGTTTACCAACAAATGCCGAGTTGGAACTCTTGTATGAAGAAACCGGGATAAAAACGGTGTCGATGGGTGGTTTCGTCAACCTGACTGCCGAACTGAACCGGGATGCCGGAAACTACCTGCACGGGAACTTTGATCCTGAAAGCGGTTGGTTCCTAGGGGCAAACGTGGCGGGAACAACGGCAACGTCTGACCATAGAGCGGTACCCCCGTCGGGGACGGTCTTCCTGCCTGCATCCGGGCAACGTTACCCGGATGGTAACGGGGATGTGGTACATGTCGGTGCGTACGGTTATTACTGGGCTTCTACGCCCTATCCGGTGAATGGCGGATACATCACCGATTATCTTTTCATATATAAAAGTGGGGTTGATTTTAATGCAGCCGATCGCTCGTACGCTTTTCCCGTTCGCTGTATCAAAGATTATTAATAATCACTAACACGACGAGATATGATAAAGAGACTATTCTTTTGTTTGTTTGCATGGGTAATGTGTTCCGGTCTATCAGTGCGGGCTCAGGAGGGGCTGCTCCCTTTCTTCCGGTCATTTCTGGATGGAAATTTGAATAAAATAACCTTCCCCGGTCCGAATGAACCCGGGGCTTCCGGGCGAGCGGCTGATGGGAATTATAAGCGAATAAACCGGGCGGTTTTGAACCAGTGGGGGTTGCAGTTGACAAGAGGGAAGGAAGAGATCGGGGCGTTTTACTTGCCGGAATATATTTTTTCCACGCAAGACGGGTTGTTGATTGAATTCGAGTATATCATGATGTACACGAATGCGGAAGAAATTGGCATAACTGATGGAATTTGTATGTTCCTTGTCGATGCAACCACGAACGAATATATCGGTTCGAACTTGAAATATGGAGCCGAGGGTGCGGGGTTTGGTTACACGCCCCGCCGCTCCGGGCACACGGATATTAGATATGGCGTGACCTCGATCACCGGGATGAAGGGAGGTTATCTTGCCGTGGCTTTGGATCAGGGGCATTTTAAAAATTGGCGTTTCGAAAATTATGAGATGCGGAACGGGATTCCTTACGGGGATGCTGGAATTGCGAACGTACAATCGGCAACATATAATACCCGGAGTAACGTGACAATTCGGGGGGCCGCGGGAAGAGGCGAAAAGGTGATAACCACTTCGCTCAAAACTCACCGGATAGCGGAAGGTCGCTGGGGTTATCCTGTTCTCATTACTCGTCACACGGGATGGGATGAGAAGACCGGACTGGAAGATCCCAATTCCGACGGGTTGAGAAACAAGGCCGGATTTATGTTGAACACCCAGACTGGAATGTATGAACAATATGTTGTCCCAAGAATCGATAACCCCTTCTGTATTGCAGGGGGAAAGCTGTTTTATCATTCAGATGAAAGTGCTTATCGGAAAGCGATCATCGCTTTGGAACCGAACACTATCGGGGGTGGATTCCGGATCACGGTGACCATCCAACACGGAACGGAAAAGACGGTCGTGATCGAGAACTATACCTATCCTTCTTCCTTGTTATATACGGAGAATGGTATTCCTGCCCAATTTATTCCCGGGGAATACCCCACGATTACCTATTACTCGAATCCGCCACAAACCGAACTGGCCCTCAAGACTCCGGAAAAACTGGCTATAGGTTTTATGGCATCGACAGGGCAACTTACTTCCTACACGAACATCATCCGGAACCTGCGGATAACTCCCTTGTACGGTGCCAATGCGGAGGATGATATTTACAACCATCGTCGCGGTCCCGTCATCGTGCGTCCGCTGGATAACGATGTCGCCTATCGGCTTGTCGGCAACCAACCGGGTGCCAGCAAAGACAACCTTGATTTAACGAGTTTCAGGATATGGACGGACGAGAAACATTGTCTGGGAGACGGCCAATTCGAGCATGAAGAAAAGGGTGTCGGGAAATGGAAATATAACCCAGAATCGGGTGAAATGACATTTTTTCCGGCAAAAGACGTGGGTGGGGAAGCCGTTATCTGGTATGACATTAAGAGTATACACAGCCCGTACGTTGCGGAGAAATACCGCTCGTCTCTGGCGAAAATCGTGATAAATTTTACGGATGATGAAGGTTGAGTTCCCCCCTTCTCCCGGAAACGTTTGTAAAAAAGAATTGCAACGAGCTTTATTTTGTTAAATGTTTATATATGTAATTGATTTGTAGTAGTATATGTTTTCGTGCATGGAACGTAAATTATGGGTTAAAATTTGGCTTTATACTATTAACTTTATACCTTTGCCGGATTAATTTTCTTCGGGTCGTTTGTTATGGACGAGAGACATTTAGTTATTGTTTTTAACGATCGGGTGAAACTTGAAAGAAATTCAAACGTATTTGGAAATAATTAATCTATAAAGTTATGAAAACAAGAATAGAACATGATTTACTAGGCAACAAAGAGGTGCCAATGGATGCGTATTATGGCGTTCAAACTTTGAGAGCTATCGAGAACTTTGCTGGTATCAGTAATTACACGATCGGAATGTTTCCGAATTACGTGAAGGCTTTGGCCATGGTAAAATGGGCTGCCGCGAAAGCAAACTTTGAATTGGGATTGATTCCTGCTGATATTACAAATGCCATCACCGCTGCTTGCGAGGAAATCATCGATGGTAAGTTGGCTGACCAGTTCCCGGTAGATATGGTTCAAGGTGGAGCCGGAACTTCCACGAACATGAACATCAATGAGGTTGTTGCCAATCGTGCATTGGAACTGTTGGGACACCAGAAAGGTGAATACCAATATTGCCACCCGAATAATCATGTGAATCTTTCTCAATCAACGAATGACGCTTATCCTACATCATTCCACTTGGCAATTATCTTGACCAATAAAGAAGTGGTTGCTGAAATTAAATTGTTGGTTGATTCTTTTAGAAGAAAAGCAAAAGAATTCGAACACGTGTTGAAAATGGGACGTACCCAACTTCAGGATGCCGTTCCGATGACTTTGGGCCAAGAGTTCGAGGCATATGCTTACACGTTGGAAGAGAATATCGAGCGTTTGAACGAGGCCGCTAAATTATTCTTGGTAGAAAACATGGGTGCTACGGCTATCGGTACGGGTATCAACTCAGAACCGGAATACGCTGAAATCTGCGCTCGTGAACTTCGCATCATCAGTGGTGAAGAGTTTGTTTTAGCTCCGAACTTGATTGCTGCAACCCCGGATACCGGAGCTTGTGTCACTTACTCTTCAGAATTGAAACGTTTCTGCGTTCAGTTGTCTAAAGTATGTAACGACTTGCGTTTATTGTCCAGTGGCCCGAGATGCGGTTTGAACGAGATCAATTTGCCTCCGATGCAACCGGGATCTTCTATCATGCCGGGTAAAGTGAATCCGGTTATCCCGGAAGTGGTTAACCAAGTATGTTTCCGCGTGATCGGTAATGACACGACCGTGATGATGGCTGCCGAGGCTGGTCAGTTGGAATTGAACGTGATGGAGCCGGTAATCGTTTACGCTTTGTTCAACTCCATGCAGATGTTGACCAAGGTTATGGATCGTTTGAGAATTTTGTGTGTTGACGGAATTACTGCTAACGCTGACCGTTGTAAAGATATGGTGATGAACAGTATCGGTATCGTTACTGCTTTGAACCCGACTTTAGGTTACGAAAATTCATCTCGTATTGCCAAGAGAGCTTTAACGGAAAACAGAAGTGTTTATGACTTGGTTTTGGAAGAAAAATTATTGACGAAAGAGGAGCTGGATAACGTGCTTCGCCCGGAATTAATGATTGCTCCGAAAAAATTCTACAAGAAAAAATAACAAAAAGTGCTTTAGTTTCGTAACAAAAAGCGTTACCTTCGTAAAACTAATTAAATTTAAAGCATAGGTTATGAAAAAAAGTTTTAATCAAATGATTGCTGTTGTGATGATCGCAGTGTCATCAGTGGCTTTCACAGGGTGTTACGGTTCTTTCTCTTTGACTTCCAAGTTACATAACTGGAACGGACAAGTGTCTAACGCTAAATTCGTGAACGAGTTAGTATTCTTGGGATTGTGTATCCTTCCGGCATACGAGTTGTGCTGCTTGGGTGATGTTTTGATCTTCAACTCTATCGAGTTCTGGGGTGGCCAAAATCCGGTTGCCATGAAAGCTGGAGATGTGGAAGAAGGTCAGGTAATGTACGCCGGACATCCTTACCATGTAACTAAATCTTTGAATAAGATGGTCGTTGCAAGTGAAGAGACTGATGCTGTTGCTGAATTCCAATATTTCCCGGAAGAAGAATCTTGGTATTTAATGGATGGTCAGAACAAGGCTAAGTTGATGAAAAACACGAAAAAGATGATGAAAGCTGTTGTAGCGATCAACTAATTTTTTTCGGTTCAGATAATGAAAGGACGTCTTCGGGCGTCCTTTTTTTTGTGTCCTTTTGTCGCGTGATAACAGGAATCTGCTCGCTGTTTTTGTATCGGCACGTTGAAGGTAAAGGGGGAATTCGTCGCCTGTAAATGGGGACGTGAATAAAGAATACATTTATACTAACTGATAAAATTCGGATGAATACCGAATATAGTATTTTAATTAAATTGTAAACATACTTTATGAACCTTATTATATATAAGGTTCATATAAGGTTTCTATAAGGTATCTATAAGGTTCATGAAGGTATTGATTCGGTATTCTTCAAAAAATGAAGATAAATTTTTATTTCAACTTTTCTACTACTTAGCTTTATTTTAGAATTAATTGTCGTATATTGCGGGTCTTAATTAAATAAAAGGATTATGGCGGAATTTGTAAACTCTATTGGTCAGGTGCGGGGAAAATTCGGAAACGTGGTTGCCTATGTACGGGCTAACGGTAAGAATTATTGTAAAGGTGCGAGTATTTCTCGTAAACCTAGCACAGAGTCGCAAAAGCAACAGGCTGCGGCGTTTGCTGTTGTGGTGAGTAGAAAGGGATGGATGGCTCGGGCGATTCGATTGGGATTTCCGGGAAATCAATACCCGAAAGGTTTTAACGGGTTCACGAGTGCGAACGTGACAACGGCCGTGACGGTTGAAAAGGTTAATCCTATGAAACCGATAGTCCGCTATAAGAAAGCTATTCAGGAATACCGGGGTATTATTGATTACTCGAAACTTCGCGTGGCGGCGGGTGATCTTGTCAGTCCGGTCGTTGGTTGTGAGGTGGAGACCGAGAACCGGAAGGTGCATTTCTCGCATCAAGGAATGGCCGTGGAGGCAATAGATTGTTTTTGGGATGATGAGATTTATGGCGTACTTCTTCACGAAGCAACATATTCCTGTAAAGTGATGCGATTAGGAACGCGTGGGGAGGATTGGACCGAGAGCGTGAGTTTTCCGGAAGAGGCAGAAGCGGAGGGGCTGGTTGTTTATGTTTTTGCCCGAGCGGCAGATGGAAAGGACACTTCTGATTCGGTGTGTTTGAAATGCAATGGATAACTTGAAAATTAAAAAACTGGATAAATGGTAAAAAAGGCGGTTATACAGGTTCGGGACACGATGATCCGGACGTTACAGGAAAATGGAATAGACTACATCTGTATCACAGATATTGCTCGTCAGAAGAACCCGGTTGAACCTAAAGATGTGGTGAAGAATTGGATGAGGGTAAAGAATACTTTGGAATATCTTGGTCTGTGGGAGAAATTGAATAATCTCAATTTTAAAGGGGTCGAATTCGACCCCCTTTTGAACGAGGCGGGAAACAATGCTTTCACTATGAGTCCGTCTCGTTGGGTGGAAACAACGGGAGCTATTGGTATTATCACAAAAAATGGGGCAGGAGGAGGCACGTACGCCCAAAGGGATATTGCGTTTAAATTTGCCAGTTGGGTTTCCGTGGAATTTGAATTATACTTGATCAAGGAATTCCAGCGTCTGAAAGAACAGGAGCAAGCTCAACTCGGTTGGTCGGCCAAACGGGAACTTTCAAAAATCAACTACCATATCCACACGGATGCGATTAAGCAAAATCTGATCCCGGAAGAGCTTTCTCCGGCACGGGTTTCTCAAGTGTATGCCAATGAGGCTGACGTACTGAACGTGGCCATGTTCGGGATGACGGCTTTCGAATGGCGGGAGGCGCATCCGGATTTGAAAGGTAATATTCGGGATTATGCCACGATCAATGAGTTGATCTGCCTTTCGAACATGGAAAATTTGAATGCCGTTTTTATTCAGGAAGGTATGGCTCAACAAGAGCGTTTGTTGAAATTAAACCGGATTGCCATCCAGCAAATGAGAGTGTTGGCGGACATGGACGGAAGGAAGCTGATGAAATAAAATTGCTCAAAAAAATGTGTCTGAAAAATTGACAATTCACATAGAATAATTGTAAGTTTGTGCCCGCAATGAAAAAATTCATTATAGGCATATTAATTGGCTTTGTGGCTATTTTTTGTTTGAATGAAATTTCAGACAAAAGGGGACAGTTATCCTCAAGCGTGATGACTGTTACAGAGCAATATGCCGATGATGCGGAGCATACTTGCGAGCTGTCTTCGCATTCCAGACAAACGCTTGCCAATGAATGGCGTTTTTCGTTTGAAGGACTGGATGCCAAACGTTGCCAGTCGCCTATCTCGGCAATGAATGCGGAGAACATAGCCATCACCGGTTATGGCGTTTTTGATGGAGCAGGAGACAGATGGCGTCCTGTGAAGAAGGATAAGATGACGGACAGGCAATGGAAGAATCTGGTGAACTCCGGCGGCAAGGTGGATGAGAACGGAAAGGTGTGGTATCCCAATGAAGGAGCGCTGAAAGCCTCTGTTCTCATGGCCGGCAGCGGAGATAAACAGACTGAAATCACGAGTGAAGAATGGGAAGATATGAAGAGTTGGTTGCGTCCCGTACTGCTAAGTATCGTGAAGAGCAAAAAGATTCTTCTGGAAGGTGTGACCTTCAAAAATTCTCCGAGTTGGTGTCTGCATCCGCTTTCGTGTGAATCTTTGATATTGAATGATGTAAAAGTATTCAATCCTTGGTATTCACAAAACGGTGACGCGCTGGATGTGGAATCATGCAAGAATGTATTGATTGCCAACTGTTTCTTTGATGCGGGGGATGATGCTATTTGTCTGAAGTCGGGCAAAGACGAGGATGGCCGCAGAAGGGGCGAACCTTGTGAGAATGTGATTGTGAGAAACAATACTGTTTTACATGGTCATGGCGGATTTGTGATTGGCAGTGAGATGTCCGGTGGTGTGAAAAACGTGTATGTGTCCGAATGTTCTTTTATCGGTACGGATGTCGGCTTACGGTTTAAAAGTGCCCGTGGACGCGGTGGTGTTGTGGAGAATATTTATATCAATAATATAAATATGATTGATATTCCTAATGATGCCTTGATTGCCGACTTGTATTACGCGGCCAAAAGTGCTCCCGGTGAACCGGTTCCGAGTGTGAGTGAGGAGACGCCTGCTTTCAGAAACATCTATATCTCGGATGTATTTTGCAGGGGAGCAGGACGGGCAGCGTATCTGAACGGACTTCCCGAAATGCCGATTGAGAATATTTCCATCAAGAATATGGTGGTTACAGGTGCTAAAGAGGGTATTGTAGTGAATAAAGTGGCAAAGCTCAACATTGAGAATGTAGAAATTGACACTCCCGATCAATCTATGATACAGATAGAAAATACAACGGATATCACCATTAACGGAAAAGAGTTGGGAACGATTTCAGAGAAGCGGTTACTGACCAAGAACTAACTATACTAGTTGTTTTTATTGTCAATCTGTCAGGACGGCAGTTAAAGATATGAATTATAGTATAATACATGCTGACAATAGAAGCTGACAATAGGCTGACAATAAGAATTGAGTATTCTATTGTCAGCCTGTTTTTTTATTGTTTGGCAAGTAAGGATACAAGTCTGTCCATTCGTACATTATAGTATTGATAGGCTGATGAGGCTGTATCAATATGCCTATATCATTCATTGATACTTTCATATCATTTATTAATATACCGATATAGTTATGCGGACATCTTGGAATTATTGTTTCAAGGTTTGGATGTAGTTGCATTAATATGCTTGTACAGTTGAATAAGTATGCCTGTATCGTTTGGTTAGTGTGCCTGTATAGTTGGGCAAAGGTGCCGTTATCTTTACCTTCCCACGGTAAGCATTCGGCCTCGCCCGTATTTCTCTCCAAGCTATAATAAAGTCAAAAGCCAGACGAAGCATGTCTGGCTTTTGACTTTATTTATCTTTCTTGTTTATCCTTTCCAATTAAATGGCAGTAAATCGGCGTAGTCGTTTTTCTTTTCTCTTTCATTCTCCTGTACCCTAATCAACACGTCCTGCATCCATAGTTTTGGGTTCACCTTATTTTCCCTGCAACATCCCATCAGTGAAAAGAATATTGCCGCTGCATGTGCCGCTTCATGTGAACCGGAGAAAAGAGTGTTTTTTCTGTTCAAAGTCAATGGCCTTATAGAGCGCTCCACTGGATTATTGTCAATGCAGAACTGTGCATCGTTGACATATCCGGACAGTTGTTCAAAACGTGTGTACATATAGAATATGGCCTTGGCAATAGGCGATTTCTCAACCGTATGTTCATACTCCTGCCTGCACCATTTTTCCAGTCCTTTGATAATAGGGTACGATTCTTCCCGGCGAAGCCTTACTACAGCTCCGCCTTCCAGATGTCCTATCCTGATTTTCTCCTCCACAGCATACAGTCTGCCTATTTGTTCAAGTGCATGCCTTGCTCTAGGAGGATCATTTCCTTCCGCTTCCACAAACTTGCGCCTGACGTGTGCCCAGCAGCACAGGTGCAACTTTCCGGGTAGTGTGTCGAACTCATCATATACTGCAAAGCCGTCACTCTGTACCACCCGAACCTGTCCTGCCAGCAGCGTGTCTATTCCGCTGCTGCCACGTCCCTTGTGATATTCAAAGAATGGGGTATGGAACCGGGGCAGATAGAAGTTCCACATATACCCGCGGTGAAGAGCACCGGGCCGGTCGCTTTCAAGTACGGGATGGGGCGTCTCATCGGCCATGACGTAATAGCTGTCCTTGACCAGTTCACGAAGCTCATTATAGATTGGCTCCAGACGCTGTGCGGCAGCCATCATCCAGTTACTTACGGTAGAAGGACTCAGATGGATGCCTTCACGCTCAAAGATGTCCAGTTGTCTGTACAGAGGCAGGTGGTCGTAATATTTGGCGGTAGCAATGTGTGACAGTACACTTTCCGACGCATTGCTGTGGGGATGTGCCATTACGGGCATGGGAGCAGTTATGATACGACCGTCGGCGAGCCGGTATTTAGGGCGGATGATGCGTCTCACATAGAATCGGGCGGGACTGACGGCATATTGTTCGCTCACTTCCTCTCCCAGCTTCGCCGCTCCCTCCAACGAAAGGCCTTCCGGCATGGGAATGATAATCTCTTCACGGGGAAGGGACGGGTCGATGGGCTTACGGGCGTGGGGAGTAATCTTTTTGGTGAAGCTCTTACGGAAACGGTTGTAGCCATTCTCCGATTTGGCAGATTTCTCAGCTGTTTTCTGTTCTTCCGCTACCGGGTCATTGACATCGGACGGAGACTCAAAACAGATGCTCAACTGGCCGGCATCTTCGGGAAGATGGCGTTTTTCACTGGATTTACCCCATAAACGGCGTGTCAAGTCAGCCAATTTCCATCTCAGGTCGGCAATGACGGCTGTACAGGCTGAGATTTCTTCGACCTGGCGGGAATACTCCCGCAAAGAGGATTCGTATTTTCTCTGAAGTTCTGCATGTTCCTTTTCAAGGCGTTCACGTTCCTTGCGCAGCTCTTCGTACTCTTCCAAAGTAAGGGTAATGACCGGTTCTTTCACTGTATATCCACTTTTTTATTATGTGACAAAGTTATCAAAATAAAGCAGAACGGCTTGTAGGACGGGAGATTACTTTTCAACTGTTTTCCGATACTTTTTAACAGTAAGCAGCTCATTCAGGCGATTCCAGGAAATTTGAAGAAAATCCCTCTTCCGTTCGTCCTTTTTCAAGAGAAAAGAGCCGCGATTCAGACGACGGCATTCCAAACGGTATTCGTCGTCGCACCGATAAAGGATATGCAACCTGCTACGGGAGCGGTCAAGAAAAATATGGCAACTCTGCTCTGACACGCAAGAACTCGTGTGCCGGATGACCTCGCCACAAAGACCGTCAATGCCTTTATGGAAATTACAACCTTGGGGATAAAGGTAATAGGACCAGAAAGGACTGCTACGGAAAAGACCAAGGCCTAAAGGGAGAAGTAGGTCCTGAGGGGAATGGATACCAAGGCTGGAAGCCGAAACTTTATAACGACGACCACCATCAAATATGAAAAGAACCGAATCAAAATGGTTAGACTCGGAAAAAAGGCTACGTAGTTTATCACTTTCGCTAGAAAATACTAATACTGAACACATAATGGATTAAGATTGTAATGAAGACACAAAGGTAGGAAGGAAAAGAAGGGAAACAAACACGCACGTGACCGAATGCTTACCGGAAAGCAACTGTTTAATAACAGACGACTCCAGTCGGCTATCCAGTCAACTCCAGTCGGCTAATCAGACAACGATAGTTGTCCGAATCGCCGGCTATCGTCAGCCGACAAGAATATTGTAAGGTGATTTATGAATAGCCGGCTCTATTCAGGCTATTTATTATACATGTAATCGCATCCCCAAATAAGCCCCTATTAAATAAGGTATAAGCCAAATGCACCAAACTACAATGCTGAAACGATTAAAATGTCTCTTTTCTATAGGCGTTCCCTTCACATAGGTCCATATCGCCCATAACGCATGTACAAACATCAGAAGAATAGCAATTGCCCCTGTCACCGTATGCATTTCGTCATGCAGATGAGTCAGTTCGGCAATATGCTCCATCAGGCTTGTACCCACCGTGTCGGCCAGCAACCCGAGAAGAAAGAATATGAGATGCCAAAACTTCAATTTCTTTTGAAGACGTTCGCCCCAAACACCTATCGTATAAAACACAAGCGCAGATGAAATAACGCAAATTGCCGCTATTAAATAATGTATATCTATCTGATTCAGTTCCATAAATTTTCTTTTTCTAATAACAACAAAGCACAGGATAGATAGTTCTCGCGGTCTCAATCTTTCACAAATGCAATCCCGACTTTACAAACGACGAAAAAACGTAA
>ENA-ORNP01001255-ORNP01001255.1-human-gut-metagenome-genome-assembly--contig:-NODE-1255-length-27150-cov-3.888836_pt1 | contig 27150 bp, 21 predicted proteins | sample MGYA00242119_ERZ509030 | MGnify/ENA primary metagenome ERZ509030 (study PRJEB26280, sample SAMEA2338708) | human gut metagenome | biome: human gut; feature: human-associated habitat; material: faeces... | reverse complement strand
CCACCTCCGGTTCGAACCGCTCCACCACCCGGCTCCCGTTACGAATCTCCTTCACGATACGCGGTTTCATCCGTTTCCCGTCATTTGCCAGTGCATTATAAAAAGCCAACACCTGCAAAGGCGTGATCTTCAACTCGTACCCGAAACTCATCCAGCGCAACGTGGTACCGCTCCAAGTCTTATCCCCCGGATACTTAATATAAGGATCCGCCTCTCCCGCCAACTCGATCCCCACCTTTTTATTCAACCCCATCGCGTACCACCGGTTCACGAACTTCTCCGGCTGTTGCCTGTAATGCTCATATACTAATTCCGTGATTCCGTTCAGCGAACGCTCGAAAATCCCCTGCACCGTCACCTTACCGATCGGCGACTTCGACTCCCGCAACGTCACCCCGTTATGCGTGTAAATACCTTTTCCCAAATCAACCGTGTCCTCCGGGTGAACATACCCGTCCTCCAACAAAGCCACCATCGTTGCCGCCTTGATCACCGAACCCGGTTCCGCGGCATCCCCGATAGCGTTATTCAACACCTCCCGGTACCCCGTCGCCGTCTTCGACACGTTCGCGATGGCCTTTATATCTCCCGTCTTCACGTCCATCAAGATAGCTGTCCCCGCGCTGGCCTTGTAATGCTCCAACTGCCGGGTCAAAGCCCCCTGCACAATATCTTGACACTCCACGTTAATCGTCGTCACCACGTCATTCCCGTCCACCGGATCATCCACCGTCACCGAAACCCACCGTCCCGACATCATCTGCCGGATACTCCGTCCCCGCAACTGTTTCTCGAAAGCCCCTTCAATCCCCACGCGTCCCTCGAAACTACCATCCTTCGCCTCGTTCAAGTAACCAATCGTCCGGTAGGCCAAATCCCTGTGCGGCTGCAAACGCACGTTCTCCCGTTCCAGAATCAGCCCGCTCTTCGTACCCCTTTCCCGAAAAATAGGAAATTTCTTAACCTCCAATAAATCGGTGTAAGAAATTTTCTTCTTGTTCACAAGTAAATAACGATTCGGCTTTGCCCCGTACTTTCCCTGCCACAACTTCTTCCGGTACTCTGCCGTCGGGGCGTCCTTGAAAAAGCGGGACAACATCATCGACAAACTATCCACCTTCTTCCGGAACAGCGTGTCCGGAATCGCCTTGCAATCCAGCCTCAGCGAATAATAAGGAACCGAACTCGCCAGAATTCGCCCGTCATCCGCGTATATATTCCCCCGGTTCGGTGCCACTTCAAAATCCTTAAACGACACCGAACGTCCCATCTTCCTCCACTTATCCCCCTCCCATATTTGCACGTGCAGGGCTTTTACCACGATAAAGGCAGCAATCACCATCACGATCAGGTACACAAGTCCCAACCGCCCGGCCAATTCATGTTTTATAGATGCTGCCATGTTATAGTTAAAAATTAAAAGTTAAAAACTAAAAGTTCATACCCATCGTAAAACCTGATAGTCCTTAACCTGTTATTATATCTTTTATCTTTCATCTTTTAGTTTTTATCTTTTAGTTTTTAGTTTTCCCCTTCCTCCCCCCCTTACACGGGGAGAAACCGCTTGGTAATCAACTCTCCCCCTGTGTAAGGGGGAGCCGGAGGGGGTAGTTTTCTCCATTTTCATCTTTTATCCTAAATTCTCCCCGTCTTCGGGAAGCCTTCCACTCTAAATTCTAAATTCTAAATTCTAAATTCTTTTCATCTTTTGATTTTGGTAGGCGGTTCCTTACTCTGCACCAAATCCAACCCCGCCTCCTGAATCCGTTTCTCCACCTCCGAGGGAACACTGATCCTCATCAACTCCGAGGCCGTCGTGATCGACTCGAAACGCAACTCGCTCAACTCCTTCTCCATGCTCACCTTCTTCATGTACAACTTCTCCGTCGCGTACCCGTTAGCGATATAAACGATACCCAAAAAAGTCAGGAAAAGAATAAACCCGATGTTCTTACGCAACACCGTGTCCGCCAGCAAACGCCCGTCCAGCAACTCCTTCATCGAATCCCCCAGCACCTCCTTCTGTTCCTGCAACGGTGGCACAAAATCCTTTACCTTCTTTTTCTTAAACCACATAGTAATTAATTTAAAATTTAAAGTTTAGAATGAAAAAGATTCCGTGATTGCCGATTCTATGATTGAGTGATTAAAATCACATCATCAATCACTTAATCACTCAATCACCTAATCACTTAATCATCTTTCCGTCTTTTCGTTTTTCCGCGATCCGCAACTTCGCGCTTCTCGCTCTCGGGTTTCTTTCAATCTCTTCCTCCGACGGCACGATCACCTTCCGGTTCACCAACTCGAAATTCCGTTTCACGTGTCCATAGAAATCCTTCTCCACCTTCCCCTCGAAATTACCGCTCTTCAAAAAGTTCTTCACGATCCGGTCTTCCAACGAGTGATACGTGATCACCACCAACCGACCGCCGGGACGCAATGCCCGCTCCGCCTCCTTCAACATATCCTCCAGCGCCTCCAACTCCCCGTTCACCTCGATACGCAAAGCCTGATACACCTGCGCCAAGTACTTCTTCTCCTTCTGTTTCGGCACGCAGGGAGCGATCACTTGCAAAAACTCCTCCGAGCGAGTGATCATCTTCTCCGTCCGGGCCTTCACGATCAGGTCAACCAACCGTCTCACGTTATCCACCTCCCCGTAGTTCCTGAAAATCCGGGTCAAATCCTCCTCGCTATATGTATTCAGAATATCCGTGGCCTTCAGCCGGCTCCGCTGGTTCATCCGCATGTCCAGTTTCCCGTCGAAACGAAACGAGAACCCCCGTTCCGCATCATCGAAATGGTGGCTCGACACGCCCAAATCAGCCAGCAAACCGTCCAACTGTTCTACGCCGTAATAACGCATCCAGTTCTTCAGATACCGGAAATTGCTCCGGACAAATGTGAAACGTCCGTCAGCAACGATATTCGCCTCGGCATCCGCATCCTGGTCAAAACCATACAAATGCCCGGCCGCATCCAGTCGGGACACAATCGCCCGGCTATGTCCTCCGCCCCCAAAGGTGACATCGGCATATATCCCGGCAGGATTGACCACCAGACCGTCTACACATTCTTTCAACAAGACAGGGACGTGATAAACTGCTTCTTCCATCAATATTTTACATTACGCGAGGTCAAAGGTACGAATTTTCAGAGATACATACACCTTATTATAATAAAATATTTATCGACATGATGTTAATAAGTCTACGAAGGGAGAACGTGAGGCATCTGCAAGAAAAAGAGCGATTTATTTCCCGGCAGAAATAGTTTTTACTATCTTTGCCCGCAGTTAGACTGAAACCTTATGAAGAAACTCCTGTTATTGGCGATTCTGATAGGAATGGCCGCATTTCATGCCCAAGGGAAAATCCGCGAAAAACGTTCGATTGTGCGATTGGAAACCACAATGGGTAACATCCGCATCGCGCTGAACGACGAAACACCGGTCCATCGGGATAATTTCCTCAAATTAGTTTCAGAAGGATTCTACGACGGAACGCTCTTCCACCGCGTCGTGAAAGACTTCGTCATTCAGGCAGGCGACCCGGATTCCAAACAGGCTCCGGGCGGAAAGATATTGGGAGAAGGAGGGCCGGGATATATGTTGGTCCCCGAAATAGACTTGCCTTTCCAATACCATAAAAGAGGAGCGGTGGCCATGGCGCACGAAGATGACGCAAACAACCCGGACCGTCTGAGCAACGGGTCGCAATTCTACATCGTGTGGGGAAAGAAGTACCGCCCCCGGGAACTGGCCTTTGCCTGGGCGGGATTACGAGGTGGCCTATATGGTGATTTTGAAACCAACAGGGAAATGGAGCAAGAATACTCACCACCGGGGGCACACCCGGGTTAGACGGAGGATACACCGTATTCGGAGAGGTCATCGAAGGGCTCAATGTGGTGGAAAACATCCAATCCACCGCAACAGATTCCCACGACCGACCGCAAACCGACATCGTAATCCTGCATGCCGTGGTAGAACAAAAATCGAAGAAGGCCGGAGCAACGGGCAAAAGGCGGTATTCGCCCAGATTATATTAAAAACATCCGATTTCATCGGTGTTTTCTTTTCTCTCCGCCCGCCTGCGCATGACGGGAAATAATGGTAAAACTACTCTTTATACCGTTTTTTGCGATTTAACCAACCTTTTTCATTACCTTTGCCTTGGTTTTAATTTAAGACTTGTATATTCATGAAGAAAATCTTATTCGGACTTTCTCTTTTCGCCGCTTTTTCGTTAAGCTCTTGCATACAAAACGAACCAGCTAACTCTGAGTGTGACATAGAAGAGGCTTATGTTCTCGCTTCAGACGAAGAGGCTTTGTTCTTCACCCCGAATGATGCCGTGAAGGACGTGGCGTCGTCCGACACGTCCATCGTGTTTTATCTGCGCGAAGACTTCACAGATTCCACACAGTTGCAAACGCTGAAAATAAACTTCAAACTCACTCCGGGTGCCTCCATCACACCTGAAAACGGTAGTGTGCAAGACTTCACGCATGGCAGTGTACATTACAGGGTCATGTCCGAAGACCGGCAATGGCACCGTGATTATCATGTAAAGTTCGCACTCATACAGCCCATAGAGACCGACCTTTCTTTCAGTAACTTCAAGATGGAAGCCAATGGACGTTATTACGAGTGGTCCGAAAAATCGGCACACGGCAACGACGTCCCCCAATGGGCTACCGGCAACCCGGGTTACGCCATCAGCCGTTCGTCAGCCAAACCCGACGAGTTCCCTACGATACCGTGGACAAAGGATGCCATAAACGGACAATCCGTCAAGCTCGAAACGTGTGACACCGGTCCTTTCGGTGTCATGGTCAATATGCGCATCGCAGCAGGCAACTTGTTTATCGGGACGTTTGATGTGGCCAACGCCTTGAAAGATGCCATGGCCGCCACGCGCTTCGGCCTGCCGTTCAACAAAAAACCATTGCGCTTTGAAGGATATTACAAATTCAAGCCGGGCGAAAAATTCCAGAACAGGAAAGGCACCGTCATCGAAGGCCGCATCGACGAGCCGGACTTATATGCCGTATTATACAAGAACACGGACGGGCACGGGCAACCTGTCACCCTGAAAGGCGATGACGTATTGACCCACCCTAACATCGTGGCTTTGGCACGCATCCAAAACCCGGTGCATGATTTCAACACATGGACCCGCTTTGACATCCCCTTTGAATATAGCGGCAACGTAAACGAGAAACTACTAAAAGCTTACGGCTACAACCTGGCTGTCGTCTTCACTTCCAGCATCGAAGGAGCCAGTTTCTGCGGCGCCGTTGGAAGCACGCTGTTGGTAGATGAAGTGAAAGTGGTTTGTGAAGAATAACCCATAATAAAGAAGAGAACATGAAACATCTGAAATATATCCTAATCTTTGCCCTGTCATCAGCTATGGGCACGCTTCAGGCACAAGACCTCAAAGAACTGATGAAGGAAAACCGCGAGAACCGGGAAGCCAACTATGCGAAATGGGGACCGACATCCGACCACGACGGTATGGGCTATGTCGTCAGGGCCGGATTCGTGTTGGGCGGAACGACTCCTCTTCCTCTTCCCAAGGAAATCCGTAAAATCAACGAATTCGCTCCGAAGGGCGGTTTCAGTTTAGGAATAGACGGATATAAGTACTTCAATACGAGATGGGGACTTTCCGCCGGACTTCGTTTTTTCATGCAAGGCATGCGCACGGGGGCTGAAGTGAAGAACTACAACATGGCCATCGTGATGGGCGAAGACGTGGTGGAAGGGCGTTTCACGGGCACGGACATCACCGAGACCCGCATGACGGGATTCACGATTCCCGTAACGGCCACCTACCGTGTAGGAGCCAGATGGACATTCAATCTCGGCCCTTACGTCAGCTATTGGATCTATCGTGACTTCGACGGCGAAGTCTTCGACGGCTACCTGCGCGAAGGTTCGCCCGTGGGGCAAAAGATAACCATCGGCGCCGACAATCCAGCTTCCTACGATTTCAGTGACGACATGCGCCATTTCTCTTGGGGGATGGAATTCTGCGCAGACTTCCGCATAAAGAAGCATCTTAACGTCTTCGGCCTGTTGGACTGGGGTATGAACGATGTGTTCAAAAGCGACTTTGAAACCGTCACGTTCTCACTCTTCCCACTTTATGCCACTTTCGGAATGGCTTACTACTATTAATACATAAAAAATTATCAATCATAAAATTTCAAAGTTATGAAGAAATTACTACTCGCAACACTCACCGCCTGCGGCGTATGGCTTGGTGCACAAGCCCAAAACACGACACATGATTATACGGACGACTTGGTAGTTTCCGTGGACAACTTCTCCACTCCTCCCATGTCGACCACTGTCTCTATAGAGTTCCCGGAAGAAGGGCTTATCAACATCGAGCTGAAAAACTTCACATTGGAGATGGAAGGCGCAGACCCCATCCCCGTAGGCAACATACATGTCAGCGAAGTCCCGGTCACGCCACAAGGCGACTACAACGTTTTCGACCTGAAACAGAAAACGGCTACTTTCAGCGACGGCGACCCCGGCACCCTTTGGATGTGGTCACTCTTGTTTCCGAATGGGCTTCCCATTGACATCTCCGGAAAAATATCCGACACCAAGCTCTACTGCACGCTCGACCTCACTTTCGGTACTCAAATCATCCACGTGACTTTCGGTAAGGACGATTTCGAGTCTTCCATCCATTCCACATGGGCCGGAAAGCAAACAGAGACCACAAACGTCTATACCCTGCAAGGCATGCGGGTAAAGAGCAACGTAGCCAAGGTCCATGCCTTAGACGGATTGCAGAAAGGCATTTATATCGTAGACGGCAAGAAAGTTATCAAAGAATAAAGCAACGGGCTGCGATTCCCCTAAAAAAAGAAGACAAATGCCGATGGAGCGCGCTCCATCGGCATTTGTCGTATAAATAACTGAATACAAGCCACTTCCCCACCACCACAATCTTCCGTACAGATCTGCGGAGAACGAAAAATCAATCTGCTTAGAATGATTTTTCAATCTCCTGAGATCAATTTTCAAATCTCCTGAGATTGATTCGCCCCCTTCAGCCAATGGCATCCGGCTTTTCGTTATATTGACAAAACCCCGTCCCTCTCCTTCTTTTCATCCTCCTCCCCATCCCTCGTTCTGCAAAAACGGTAACCCCATACTTTTACTGAAAATACTACCGTAAATGCCGAAAATTCTACCGAAATAGGAAACGATTTTTTCACTCCTCTGCCTACTTTTGTATTGGCCAAACAAACTAAAACCGGTTATTTACGAACTACAAAAAAGAAAGAATGAAAAGATTATTTACTTTGTTATTGTTAGGAAGCTCCTTGGCAGGCTGGGCACAGCAAGTCAACGGGAGTTTTGATGAGACGTGGGAGGATTGCATCCCTTATAATGCAGACGAAAAAACGCAGGGAACTGAACCCGTGGGCTGGCAATGTTCAAACACAAGAGGTGTAAAGGGAACAGGAGCAGCTACATTTACCCAATCCGTTACAGGAAGAAACGGGCAAGGATATGCCGTTCAGTTAAAAAATGGAGAAACAGGGATATCGTTCTTCAAATCTAACGTACCTGCATACATCTGCTTAGGTACTCCATGGGCAACCTCCGTTGGTATAAGCAAATCAGACGGAGGCGCATTCGGCGGGCTTGATTTTACATACCGACCGGATGCCATTGAATTCTACTACCAACGTACGGCGACAGCATCCTCCACACAGCCGGGTACGGTGGTGGCCTATTTGTGGAGCGGAACATACACCCAAGCAAGTGTTCCACAATCCATAGTCATAACAGGAACTCCTACCACTTCAGACATGACCGACCGCGACAGGAATATTTTAGAAAAATCATTGGACGGCTGTCAAGGCGGCGCAGTGACCCAAGAAGGAACACTCGTTGCATCGTTAGAGCATAGCATAACTGCTAACACGGCAGACGGGAAATGGGACTATGCCTGTATTCCTTTTACCTATAAATCGACAACTACAAAACCGGAAAAAATAAACATCATATTCGCAGCCAACGACTACTTCGGTGCACGCACAGCCATTGTCAAAGACGACCAACTTGTAGTAGATGACGTGCGGTTGATTTATTACAATACCTTAAAATCACTCTCCTACGAAGGAGCAAACCTGAATTTTAATGAAAATACCTTATCATACGACTTGTCACAATTCAAATATGAGGCTGCAAAACTCTCTTTTGAGAAAAAAGCCGTAGGAGGGACAGCCCAAGCGACGTACAATGAAACTTCCGGTATCGTTACTATCAAAGTAACAGGCGAGGACAATGCAAGTACCACTTATTCTCTCCAATTCAAGAAGGTAACAGGAGAAATTTCTTCTATCTCTTATAACGGCACACCCATCGAAGGATTTGCCCAAGAAACAAAACACTATTACACCGTGACGGGAGAATACACCGAAGGTTGCCTCACCGCCACTCCGCAGGACGAAGGAGCAAACGTACAGTACGACTACAATGCTGCTACACGCATAGCCACCATCTCCATCCCTGAAAGCGGAAAGGACATCTGCTACTATGTGAAATTTGCAGAAGAAGTCAACGCATACAGCAGCAAATTGGTTATCGGTATGGCTGGCGGATTCTTGAGTGCACCGGTTCAGGAAGTGGGCATCACAGATGAAAAAGAGGGCACTGTGAACCTGCAACTGAGAAATTTCCTTCTCGAAGGGTTGGGGTTAATCGGTGACATCTTCGTTTATGATGTAGCCATCACAGCAGACGGTAACATCTCCAAAACAGACAATATTACCATTTTCGGTGAAATGGGTGCACAGTTGGGAGTTCTTCCTTTGGAACTTACCGGCAAAATCTCACAAGGCAACTTGGCTGCACAGCTCAGCATCATTTGGGCAGAAATGCCCATCACCGTGGACGTATACCCACTCTCCACAACTTCAGTCGACTTGACGGACATGAACTGCGAGGCTGCACAAATAGAGCAAGCAAGACAAGGCCTCATCAACCCGAACTGCATCATCTACACCGACGAAGGTACGACCGTATCCGAAGGTTCTGAAAACGTGGTGGTTGGAACAAGCTGCACGAAACTCAACCTCAACAAGAGCTACGAAATCAGCATCCCCTATGCCTTCACAGCCACGGAAGCCAGTCTGGCACGCTCATTCGCAACAGGATGGCACAGCATCTGTCTGCCTTTCGCCACCACACCGGAAACTCTTGGCGCAGAACAGGCACAAGCCTTCACCGCCTTCGACGGGAACACGCTGACTTTTGAAAAAGTAACGGCCATGGAGGCGAATGTCCCATACTTGATATACTTCGCAAAAGAAACGGAAAACATTAGCTTGCAAAACATTGACGCTGCGGTAACCGTACCCCAATCCGTAACCCACGGCAACGTAACCTTCACCGGCAATTATGAAGCAGGCAGGAACATGGAAGGCCTTTACGGAGTGGCCGAGAAGGACGGTGCGCAATACATCATGCGTGGCGGAGCGGGCAGTACACTGGGCAGCACAGGAGCCTATTTCACCGTAAGCGGCTCTGAAGTGAATTCCCTGCACCTCCGGTTGGACGGAATCGAAACAAACATCTCCGGCGTGCAAACCGGACAGAACGGCCAAGCTTTCGGCATTAAGGTGCGCAGCCAAGCCGCCACAACCGACGGCCTGCCCAAAGGCATCTACCTCATCAACGGGAAAAAACATATTGTAAAATAAGAAAAAGGACAAACAACATGAAAAAAGCTTTTTATACCACACCCGTCACAAACGTCATGGAAGTGGAAACCACTGGGAACATCTTAGAAAGTTCCAACCGCTTGGGCACAGGTGACCGCAACAACGTGGGAATTCAAGATGACATCTTCAACGGAGAATTCCGTAGCAACCAGAATATCTGGGACTTCTAAACCTCAACGAACGCTTATATAGCCAAGCCGCATCCTTTCCATTCCGTGGAAAAAGATGCGGCTTTTTACCTCTTCCTTAAGAGACTGTTATTCCCTCGGACGACCTGTCAGCCTCGATATACGGACTTCCTCTTCAAATAGTCATCCAGACTTACGCCTTCCATACGTTCAAAACAGCTTCGGGCTGTTTTGGAGGACCCGAAGCCTACGACTACACAGTCGTTCACCGAACGAATCGTACCTTCGGCCACACCGCGCTTCAACGCACTGATACGGTAAGAATTAATGTAATCGTGGCAATTATTGTAACCTTGACTTCGGAGGCACTGCAATAACAAATGACGATTGATTCCCGTGGCCTCACACAGACGGTCGCGCCCGAATGTGTTGTCTTGCCACTCACGGTCGTGCTGCATAAAGAATTCCACCCGCTCGAAACGACGCCGGTTGGCTTCGTTGAAGTCCTCCTTTTCGGCCTGCACGATGACCTCCTCCGTGGGGGCTTCGTCCACTTCCACAATCTCCGGCTTAGGCAAATGGATGGCCATGGTCTCCAACGTCCGATAGAACAAATACATGTTCAGGAGACAGAACAAATAGAAATAGACCAATAACAACATGGCATTGAACACTGCCGTCACTACTATATAGAACACCATATTCAGCCCCATGGCGGTTACGTAACCCTTCAAATAACGGGGTATCTCGGCATTCTTGACCAACAAGCGGGGCAGACGAAGTATATTGGCCACATAATAGACAGACAATCCCAAACCGGCCAGACGGAACAACATGTCCGGCCCCCACCAGCAGTCTGCCAGTTCGGAATAGGTATGAACAATTACCGGACGGTTCCCCAAAAGCAGACTGACGACATACAATATAATAAGGAATATGGCCGGCGAAGCATAACGCCACATTCGTCCCCACTGCAAATATCCCGGCATAGGAATACTCAGAGGATAAATACCTTGCAGGAAACAAGTGCCCACCAAAGCTAAAAGCATGAAAGGATGAAGCAAACCGATATTTTCAAACCTGAGCAGATAACTGAATGGTATGGCTACACAGCACAGAGCACCGAATATACCCATAATCCACGCCAAGGAGAGATATTGTACTTTATATCGGGAATACAACGACAAGACGGAGGCCATCATCAAATGAATGGTGGCGATAACAACAATGGTGATAAGAATAAATGTCTGCATACCAGGCAAAGTTAATAAAAAACAAGGATTCAGGCAAAGACTTCTTTCAATACGTCCAAAGATTTCAGTTCGGGAAATTCCGGGACATGCAACCGGTAATAATCATTCAACACCTCGATATAGCGCTCCCGTTCCCTGCGGTTCATCGCAAAAAAACGCATGGAGTCGTAATTCATCCGCATAAAAATCGGAATGGCCGCCGCTTCTTTGGGTTCCAGATAGGCATGATGGAAAGGACGGGAAGGGACAAAACAGGCATTCATCATGTCGAAATAATCCCCTTCATGCCAGGCCTCCACATTGGGATAAAAGCCGAGAAAACGCGTCAACCGCGTGATGAAAACCAAATGGAAGTTGGAAAAAGCCCGCTCGCTGGCATCCAGCCATTGCAAAGAATAAAGTATATAGGAAAAGAGCGGGCCGCCTCCCGCCTCGTGTTTCAACACCCGGCACAGGAATTCGGCCAGGAACAAAGCAATGGAAGACTTATACGGGTCGTACGGCAGCGACTGGTAAGTATAATCGAACCGCACATCCCGTATGCGTTGCAAAGCCGACTTCTGCCGGTAGTCGAAATCTATTTCCAGAATGGAAAGCGGCCGAAAGAATACACCTTTAAGGGTTGCCTTACGTGATTTCGGCAACTTTACCATAAAAGACACCGTCCCGCGCGTGGCCGTATAAATATCCACAATCAAAGAATTGTCGTTGTATTTTAGCGTACGCAACACCACGCCTTGCGTTTTTTCCTGCATAAATCTCTATTTTTAGGGACTAAAATTAGGAAAAACAGCCGAAATACGGGAAAAAATCACCAAAAACACATTTTTTTGAAAGATTTTCCTCGTTTTATTTTGTCGGTTCAAAGAAAAGCCATACCTTTGCATCGCAAATGAGAACGGTGGTCTGCAAATGACCTGAAAACGGTTTCAGAAAGCAAAAGAGCGAAAGCTCAAATCGCGTTGGTCCCTTCGTCTATCGGTTAGGACGAGAGATTTTCATTCTCTAAAGAGGAGTTCGACTCTCCTAGGGACTACTAAGTTGAACGAATTATTTAAACGTAAAGATGGCAAACCATAAATCATCAGTAAAAAGAATACGTCAGGAGGAAAAAAGAAGACTCCACAACAGATATTACGCGAAGACCATGCGTAATGCTGTACGTAAGCTTCGCGCTACGACAGATAAGGCTGAGGCTACAGCGATGTATCCCAGTGTACAAAAGATGTTAGACAAATTGGCTAAGGTAAACATTATCCATAAGAACAAAGCTGCCAATCTGAAATCTAAATTGGCCGTTTATATCAACAAGTTGGGATAATAGATAATAATCATATATAGAAAAGAGTTGGAGTTTCTTCAACTCTTTTTTTGTATCCGTACGCATCAGGCAAGCCGCCCCTAAGAAACCGACGGCATATTGATGAACACTAAATATTCCCCCTCCCCACGTATTACGAACTCTTCACCGGTCGCCTCGTTCAATGTCCCTTGCCACCAGTTGGTAAAATCGCGCAAAGGATAGGCCAAACCTTCCCCACGTAAGCCTTGCGTACCGAAAGCAAAAATCGAAACCTGTACTCCCTTACGACAGAAAAAACGGCAATCCCCTTTCATCGGTACGAAAAAGCCGTAATCTGTATACATACGTACTTCTGCCCCCATCCGCATATATTCCATCAACAGACTGATGTTCCCCAGAGTATGGTCTTCCCTGCGCCCCGTGGCACCGACGATGGCAATCCGGCGAAATCCCTTTTCCATCAGATAGTTCACAGCCTTAGTCTGGTCGTTTGTCTCTTGGTCCGGATTATACCGGATAATGGACGCATATCTTTTCTGATTTTCCACGCTCAACGAATCCCCGTCCCCCACAATCCGATCCGGCACGCGTCCCGATGCCAAATAACGGTCGGCCGCTCCGTCACAACATACCGTAAAAGAAGCTGTATCCAGCATCCTCAAAGGCAAAGCCGACACAGGAAACTCCCCGTTCCCCACAACTACCGCTTCCGGCACGAAATCCCAATCGACCCGTCTCATTTCTCTTCTTCCATCATTCGTATCCATTTCTTATATCCTCCGATAGCAATTAGGGCATAAAGGCCATACAGCCCTGCCGTAAAATAAAGTTCCTTATAGACATACAATCCGCAGCAAACCACATCGACTACAATCCACACCAACCACTGCTCTACGTATTTACGGGCCAACATCCACATTCCCACGATACTCAAAGCCGTCGTAAAACTGTCCGACCAAGGCACGTCACTATTGGTAAACTCTGTCAAGACCCAGGCAATCAATACCAAAGTGACCACAAAGACCGAGCACAAAGGCACATAAATCCGGGGAGGAGTATGGGTTATCGACAGAGCAGAAGCAGCGTCCTCCTTTCCGCCCCGTCCGTAATTCCAGCTCAACCATCCGTATGCTGCCGCCAACAGATAGTAAATATTGATAGCAAAATCCGCATACAATCCCGCTTCATAATACACGAAAATATAGATGGCGGGCATGACTATGCCTACTATCCATAAATAAATACTGGCTTTATACTCCAGCCAAAGATAAATCAGACCGACGCAAGTACCGGCTATCTCCAGATAATTATCCATCACCTCTTTTTCTCATTATTAAAAAACCGACATCATGCCCCGGCAACTTCTTTAAACGGCAAAATTACACTTTTCGACCGACGCAAGCAAACATCCTCGTCTAAACCCGACAAACCTATAGGATTTTCACGGTTACATAAAGGGCAAAACCCTCCTTTTTCCTTTCCCCTTTCAAAGTTTTTGCGTATATTTGTGCGTTAAATATGAACGAATTAAAACTATGTCAGAAGAAGAAATAAAAGGCACAAATTATTCGGCCAGCAGCATTCAGGTGCTGGAAGGACTGGAAGCCGTACGCAAACGTCCGGCGATGTATATCGGAGACATCAGCGAGAAAGGTTTGCACCACTTGGTTTATGAAACCGTGGATAACTCCATCGACGAAGCACTTGCCGGCTATTGTACTCACATAGAAGTCACTATCAATGAAGACAACTCCATCACCGTACAAGACAACGGCCGCGGTATTCCGGTAGACATGCATGAAAAAGAGCACAAGTCCGCACTGGAAGTCGTCATGACCGTACTTCATGCGGGCGGCAAGTTCGACAAGGGCTCCTATAAGGTGTCCGGAGGTCTTCATGGTGTCGGTGTGTCTTGCGTAAACGCCCTTTCTACCCACATGCTTTCGCAAGTCTTCCGGGAAGGTAAGATCTACCAGCAAGAATACGAATGCGGTAAGCCGCTCTATCCGGTCAAGGTCGTAGGCGAAACCGAACTTCGAGGCACACGCCAACAGTTCTGGCCGGACGGCAGCATCTTCATTACTACGACTTACAAATATGAGATTCTGGCTAACCGTATGCGCGAACTGGCATTCCTGAATGCCGGTATCACAATTACCCTGACCGACATGCGCGAGAAGGACGAGAACGGTGTGCCGCGCAGCGAGACATTCCATAGCAAGGACGGTCTGAAAGAATTCGTGCGCTACATTGATTCCAGCCGTATCCACCTGTTCAACGACGTGATATACCTGAACACGGAAAAGCAAGGGGTTCCTATCGAAGTAGCCATCATGTACAACAACGGTTATACGGAAAACATCCATTCTTACGTCAACAACATCAATACCATAGAAGGCGGTACGCACTTGGCCGGTTTCCGCACGGCACTGACCCGTACGCTGAAGAAATACGCTGAAGACGAATACGCCAAGGAATTGGAAAAGCTGGAGAAGAACAAGGTAGAAATCTCCGGCGAGGACTTCCGCGAGGGGCTCACCGCCGTCATTTCCATCAAAGTAGCCGAACCGCAGTTTGAAGGGCAGACCAAAACCAAATTGGGTAACAGCGAAGTAGCCGGCGCCGTACAGCAAGCCGTAGGCGAAGCCTTAAGCTATTATTTGGAGGAGCATCCGAAAGAAGCCAAACTGATTGTGGACAAAGTCATCCTGGCTGCGACAGCACGTGTGGCTGCCCGCAAGGCCCGTGAAAGCGTACAGCGCAAGAGTCCGATGTCGGGCGGTGGCATGCCGGGCAAGCTGGCCGACTGTTCGGACAAGGATGCAGCCAACTGCGAATTGTTCATCGTCGAGGGTGATTCGGCCGGCGGTTCTGCCAAACAAGGGCGCAGCCGTCAATATCAGGCTATCCTCCCCATCCGCGGTAAGATATTCAACGTGGAGCGCGTCATGTGGCACAAAGCCTTTGAACATGAGGAAGTGAACAACATCATACAAGCTTTGGGCGTACGTTTCGGTTTAGGCGAAGACAGCAAGGAAGCCAATTATGAAAAGCTACGCTATTATAAAGTAATCATCATGACCGATGCCGATGTCGATGGTTCCCACATCGACACACTGCTGATGACGCTTTTCTACCGCTACATGCCCGAACTCATCCAGAAGGGTCACTTGTATATCGCTACTCCTCCGCTTTATCGTTGCAAGAAGGGTAAAATCGAAGAGTATTGCTACACGGAAGCCGACCGCCTGCGCTTCATGCAACAATATAACAACGGTTCCGAACAAGGTATGACGACCCAACGTTACAAAGGTTTGGGAGAGATGAATCCGGAACAGTTATGGGAAACTACCATGAACCCGGAAACCCGCCTGTTGAAGCAAGTCACCATCGAAGACGCAGCCGGAGCCGATTATGTATTCTCCATGCTGATGGGAGAAGATGTCGGACCACGCCGTGAGTTCATCGAACAGAACGCTACTTATGCGAATATCGACGCATAAGCAACCTACAATCTTCATTTAACTATTAAGCCGCTTTAGCTCATCGTTCGAAGCTAAAGCGGCTTAATAGTCAGAGGTAAACCTTCATACCTCTCATAAGAAAACAGGCCTTTTTTCCCACCATCAATAGGCAGCTTCCAATACGGTGGTATAGATACTTCTCAGAACGAGGTCATCTTCTTCAGAATAGTCCGTAAAGTTCTCTATCACATTGACACGGTTTCCATAGAAAACGGCTGTGGCTGTGGCTCCGTCGGCCATCTCACCCTCATCATAGGCATACAATGTACCATTGGCCTTGTCTGCCCATTTCCAATAGGAAAGCTCCATCGAACCGTCACGGTAGAACTGCAAGTAAGTACCTGCCTGTGAGAAAAGCACACGTACCATTGCATCACCTCCTGTATCAAAAATACCGTCTTCCGCCCAATCTATACCGTAACGGTTCACATACGTAGTCACATCATCGGCATCCACACGGTAAATGGCATCATATATGGCTATGCGTTCCATATAATACTGTGCGCGTTCTTCCACAGCAGTCCACATGCGACAGAGATTGCCGGAATTTCCCGTCAGGTCATCATCTACATTCGCAGCCTTCCGGACGGGTACATCCGTCACCGTACCATCACTACCTATCAGCTTGAAGGCCGATATATTGCCGTTTCCGTCACGCCCGTCTATCACCAACGTGCCGAATCCCTCCAAGCTGTATTCATTGTCACTGATTTGTTCAAAACTTCCAGCTACCAATATCGAATTATCGAAATTGCGCTTGAACACCGGACGGCGGTTGAACAAACCGGCCACCTTTGTAGTCCTACGCGCCACGGCCTTCACGCTATAAGGATAAGACGAAGCCTTCATCGCCACATACTGCCCGCCAGCCGTCAGTTCAATAGAACTGTAAGGTATTTCGGTCGTATTGACTTCATATTTTCCGCTTACGTCCGCATAACGTCCGACATCAGGCAAATCAACCGGAGCTGATGTATCATACTCAGGCGCCGACTGAGAAACATCGCCCCCTTCTTCGCCATCACCTCCGGATGCTCCCGGACGTAAGAAAACATCCTCATATCCGTCCTCATCCACAGCAACCATTTTAGAGTTTGAAATCGAAACGATAGTCCAACGCATAACTTCACCATCGGCCGAGACGGTCAACGTTTTAGAAGCTGCATCATAAGTAAACGAGAACGGATAACTCTCGCCATCCTCTACAAGCACGCCACTGCCATTAGCATTGAATGTGATTTCTTCTCCGTACCACAACCATGTCCCTAATAACTCTTTAGGTGCACCAACGTCTCCCTCATCATCATCGTCGCACGACACAAAACTTACTCCCACCATCAAAGCCAAGAGCAATGTCCATAAATAACTTAACTTTTTCATAACTTAATGTTTTTAATTAATAAGTAATCGCTCTCTTCCCAAGAGAGCGACTGACGTATTTAAAACATTATGAATGAATGCCAGACTATGGTGTTAAATCACATGATTTAAAACAGCTTGCTCATTTTGTTGGACAATGCTAAAAGATTTTGCATTGTTCTTTCTTCTTTCTCAAATAATTATGGTATTTTTGCATTATCAGTCGCTCTCTTGGGAAGAGAGCGACTGATATTTTTTTACTTTCGCAGAACAAGCCTATACTGTCGGACGGTTTACGATTCACATCATCCCTGCATATCGGATTTCATTCCAAGTAGCCCTGTTCTTTCAATTCCTTCACTGCACTTTCCAGTTCCGTGTACCATTCTTCGCCGAAACGGCGTATAAGCGGTTCTTTCAGGAAACGGTAAACCGGAAGATTCAAATGCCCGCCCTTCATCACGGCCATCTTGCATACATCCCAACGATGGTAGTTCAACGCCACACAATCACCAATCTTCTTCAAACGGATGGGATAAAGATGGCAAGACAACGGTTTGTAGAACGAGCTCTTCCCTTCGCGGTAAGCTTTCTCCAAAGCACAATAACAATAACCGCGCTCGTCATAACACGTAAACACACAATCTTTTCCGTTGACAATGCTGGTGACCAAATCGCCATCCTCATCCGTATAGACAACCCCTTGCCGGTCGATCACAGCCTGAGCCGAAGCCGACAACCAAGGCCATACCACCGGCAAAGCCTCCTCCAGCTCGGCCACTTCGTCCAATTCCACAGGAGCCCCCGCATCTCCCTCTATGCAACACTCCCCCTTGCATGCATCGAGGTCGCAACAAAACTTCTCGCTCAGGCAATCGATAGAGATAATGGTATCGTCTATCTGAATCATAGGTATACGGTCGTTCTTCATGACATCCTACCAGTTTATCGGTGTTTCCCCATGTTGCTCCAAATAAGCATTGGCCAAGCTGAAATGCTTGTTCCCGAAGAAACCATGGAAGGCAGACAACGGAGACGGATGAGCCGAAGCCAGTACCAGATGACGACTACGATCGATAAACGCTCCTTTCTTTTGGGCATAAGAACCCCAAAGTATAAAAACCAGATGTTCACGCCCCTCGGCCAGTGCCTTGATGGCCGCATCGGTGAATTCTTCCCATCCCTGACGCTGATGCGAACCGGCCTGATGGGCACGTACCGTCAGTGTGGCATTGAGCAACAACACACCCTGCTCCGCCCAACGGGTCAGGTTCCCGCTTTGCGGCACCGGTGTCCCCAAATCCGTCTGTATTTCCTTGAATATATTCTGCAAGGACGGCGGAAAGGGGACTCCGTCATTGACGGAAAAACACAAACCATGCGCCTGCCCTGGCCCGTGATAAGGGTCTTGTCCGATAATAACCACCTTCGCTTTGTCATACGGACAGAGGTTGAAAGCATTAAAAATCAACTTTCCCGGAGGATAACAAGTCGTCGTACGATACTCCTGACGAACGAATTTCGTCAACTTCACGAAATAAGGCTTCTCAAATTCCGGAGCTAAATGCTGTTTCCAGCTCTGTTCTATTTGTACATCCATAAACTCTTTCTTTAGAAAGACAAAAATAAAGCTTTTTTTCGGTAATCCGGAGATTTATTCCCATTTTTGAGACCATCGGCACATCAAAGGCTCCTCCACGCCATGATAGAGAAGAAATGCCGACACACAAGAGAGGACAAAAAAGGGCAAGGCCCCCACGCCCCTGACAGCGGAAACCTTGCCCGAAAACTTCTATTCGAAGAGATTAATCTTTTATCAAGTTCTTGCCCGTCATGTCGGCAGGTTGTTCCAACCCCATGATATGCAGGATGGAAGGTGCTACGTCGGCCAGAATACCATTTTCAACCTTAGCCTCCTTGTTGGCCGTCACATAAATAAACGGAACAGGATTCAATGAATGCGCCGTATTGGGCGTACCATCCGGATTCACGGCATTGTCGGCATTGCCATGGTCGGCAATGATAATCACTTCATAATCGTTCATGGCCTTGGCCGTCTCCACTACTTCTTTCACGCATTCGTCCACGGCCTTCACCGCTTTCTCTATGGCTGCATAAATACCCGTATGGCCGACCATGTCGCCATTGGCAAAGTTCACCACAATGAAGTCATACTTATCTTCCTTGATGGCAGTTACAAGCTTGTCTTTTACCTCGTATGCACTCATCTCCGGCTTCAGGTCGTACGTAGCCACTTTCGGAGACGGAACCAAGATACGGTCTTCACCCTCGAACGGAGTCTCACGCCCGCCATTGAAGAAGAACGTCACATGGGCATACTTTTCCGTCTCAGCCGTATGCAACTGTTTCAGGCCTTTCTTGCTGAGGTACTCGCCCAACGTATCCTGCACGTTCTCTTTCGGGAAGAGGATATGCACGCCCTTGAAACTGGCATCGTACGGCGTCATGCAATAGTACTGCAAGCCCGGTATCGTCGTCATGCCCTGCTCCGGCATGTCTTGCTGAGTGAGCACTACGGTCAGCTCCTTGGCACGGTCGTTGCGGTAGTTGAAGAAAATCACCACGTCGCCTTCCTTGATAGTTCCGTCGACCGTAGAATTGTTGATAGCCTTCACAAATTCGTCGGTCACGCCTTCGTCGTACGACTCTTGCATGGCAGCCACCATATCCGTTGCCTGCTTGCCCTCGCCTTTCACCAAAAGGTCGTAAGCCTCTTTCACACGCTCCCAACGCTTGTCGCGGTCCATGGCGTAGAAACGGCCGATGATGGAAGCGATGACGCAACCCGTCTTTTCGCATTCAGCCTGCAACTGTTCGATGAAACCCTTACCGCTTTTCGGGTCGGTGTCGCGGCCGTCCATGAAACAATGCACGTAAGTATGTTCGATGCCGTAAGTCTTGGAAATGCCGCACAACGTGAACAGATGATCCAACGAGGAATGCACACCACCGGTAGAGGTCAATCCCATCAAATGCACGCTCTTGCCGTTCTGCTTGGCATATTCGTAGGCAGAAACTATTTCGGGATTCTTCAAGATGCTGCCGTCGGCACAGGCACGGTTAATTTTCACCAAATCCTGATACACGATACGGCCTGCGCCGATATTGAGGTGACCCACCTCGGAATTCCCCATCTGTCCGTCGGGCAGTCCCACGTTCTCACCCGAAGCCTGCAACTGCGACATCGGATAATTCTGGGCCAAATAGTCCATATACGGTGTCGGAGTGTTGAAGATTACATCACCCTTGCCGTGATTACCCATTCCCCAACCGTCGAGAATCATTAAAAGTGCTTTCTTTGCCATAATTTTATTGTTTAGAATGATCATCCTTTTTTGTTATCCGTGCAAATTTACGAATAGTTTTCGAGAATACTCCCGCCTGCGAAGGAATTTCACACCTTTTATCTCTACGCCCTCCCCATACCTCCTGGTACGATGGGCAAAAAGACAAAACTTTTTCAAGCCCCTGCCATTCGTTTCCACGACGTGCTGAGAATGGAAAATCAATCTCAGCCAAACGAAAAATCAATCGCCTGAGACTGATTTTCCGTTTGGCGCAGAAAAAAATCCGAAATTAAGGAGAAACATAATGCATTCATAAACAATCCATTGCAATCCCTCGGCATTTCAGGTCAGACAGTCATCAAAGCCCTCCAACCGTACCGTTTATTTCAATCCCGCACGACGGCACTGCGCCACCGTCAAGGCAAACCATCCCAAGAACAAAAAACGGACAAAAGGAGAAAACGGGAGCGGAAAAACCATCAGGACAAAAGCCAGTTGTGCATGAAGGAGATGCAGCGTCTGCAAAGGGGTGACGCGGGTTTCCAACAAACGGCTGTAGAACGCGGAAAGGGAGTGCACCGCCTTGCTGCGCAAACAATAACCTTTGAGAGCCGCAAATACGGAAGGACGGGAAGCCGCATACTGTCCGGAACGGACGGAAGAGGACGGCAGAATCATTTCTTTCTTCATCATCGTAAAGTTTTAAAGGTTGAACTTCATGACGCAAAGAAACGATACCGCCGTGTCAATCTACGACACAACACCTACTTTTTTTGTTAAATCTTTGATTTTCTCCTGCAAAAACAGCTTGAATTCGGGCGACTCCAGCACTTCCACATCCTCAAACAGCCCTAACACGAACCGTCCCACGCCCTGAAAACTACACACATCCGTCGACAACAACCAATGATCCGCCCCGTCGGGCTGCAACGAGCGGACGGCCTGCGGGCATTCTTCCTTCAACAGGCTGCACGCCAAACGGCCGAGCCGCAACACGACCCGGCGGCGTTCCTCGCCGCTGAAACGGAACAGGTCGGTGTACACCCTCGCATGCTGTTCTTCGTGGCTCCACAACAAATCCAAAACTTCCACCCTGCCGATACGGCTCACCTTGAACGTCTTGTTCTCGCCGCTTTGCAGTTCGTAACAGCGAATTCCGTCGTGATGGTCCAGAAACAAATAGGGTTCCACCACACGGTCGCTCGTCCGGTTGCTGTGGGCGGAACTGTAATCGTGCAACACCACCTGACGGTGTAGTTTCACGGCTTCGTACAACTGCTGAAGCTTTTCTGCCTGCCCCGGGTCGGCTTCCACCGCATTCAATATCCCGAAATCATAAATACGCTCCAGTTTATGGCGCAAATGACGCACCTGTACATCCGTGCCGGAGGCCATATCGAGCACGTGCCGCAACGTGAGCGCCTCGTCCTCGGTGAAATGGACCAACTGGGTGATTTCCTTAAAGAAAGGCGATGACTTATCAAGACGGTAAACGTTACCCTGCTTGACCACCTCGAAACCGATGTCGCGGAACAGTTCCAGATAACGATACAACGTGCGGCGGCTCATGTCCAGCTTGCGGCACAATTCGTCCAGGGAATATTCACGGTTTTGCGTGAGCAGCACCATCAGCCTCAACTGCCGTTCAAAAATACCCAGTTCCATCGGTCATCGCCCTTTCGTCTCGGCGGGAGCAAAGAGTTCCATCTGTCCGTCTCCCAACAGGTTATAACTCATCCGGTGATAGGGCGTCACGCCATGGCGTCGGATGGCTTCACGGTGCGCCTTGGCCGGATAACCTTTGTTGGAATCCCAACGGTACACGGGATATTCCTCATGCAAGCGAAGCATATAATCGTCGCGGTAAGTCTTGGCCAAAATGGAAGCGGCGGCAATGCTCATATATTTCCCGTCGCCTTTCACTACGGTGGTATGCGGCAAGTCCCGATAAGGCTTGAAGCGGTTTCCGTCCACCAAAAGAGCCTCCGGACGAACAGCCAACTGGTCGAGTGCCCGGTGCATGGCAAGGAACGAAGCGTTGAGGATATTGATTTCGTCGATTTCCTGCGGCGTGACGACACCTACGGCCCATGCCAACGCGTCCCGCTCTATCTGTTCGCGCAACAAATACCGCTTCTTTTCGCTCAACTGTTTGGAGTCGTTGAGCATCTCATTGCGGTAATCTTTCGGCAGGATGACCGCCGCGGCGTACACCGCCCCGGCCAGACAGCCGCGCCCGGCCTCATCGCACCCGGCCTCGAGCAGTTCGTATTGAAACTGGTTTTCCAACATCACACGACAAAATTACACAATATTCCCGCATTTTCGCTACTTTTGCCCCACAACCGCGCCACGATCATGAAATTCGACATCGCCCGACAGCAGCTCATCCCGGCCTTCCTCACGCTCCTCATACTCGCCGCCGTGGCGATGTGGGGCGCCGCGAAACGCCCGGCTGCGATGCCGCAATCCTTCTCGGAACGTGTAGCCGCATACAGACTGGACGCAGAAGCTGCGGAAAACGCAGAGTCCGCAGAGACTGCGCATGCTGCAGAGCACATGGAAGCTGCAGCGCAACCCGACCACGCGGCATCCGACCCGACAGTCCCGTCACCCGCTGCCCAGCAGCCAACTGCAGGTATGCCGGCCGGTTTCGCCCGCGACAGCCTCGCCCTGACCATCGGACCCGGGACAACCCAGACAATCCCGGCAATTTCAGCCCATACGGCTAGCCCGGGGCACGGCACGGAGAGCCTGCAGGCGACGCATCCCAACCAACCGATCGCCACAGCCGACTCGACGCATTCCGGGAGAAACGGAGCGCCCGTTGCCGACACGGAGATAACGACAGCCGAAGAGACAACAGCATCCGGAGCGGATCCGGAAACTGCGGAAGCCCTCACCGAAGAGCCTCACGACCGCATGATGATCCGCTTCCCGGGCGAATGGCTCGCCGACTTCGAGGCACACCACCCGGGCGGCTCCCGCTGGATCGGCGGACTGCTGATCCTCTTTACCGGACTCTGCATCGGACGGCTTACGGCACGGAACAACCTCTACTCGGTCGGCACGTGCCTCGCCATCCCGCTCTACGGCATCCTGCTCTGCGGCATCGGTGACGGCGCTTTCCTCTCTTCGTGCGCGGCTCCGGCTCTGCTGGCCCTCGCCACCAAGAACTACGCCCGCTCGTTCCGCAACGGATTCGGCTTCGACGCCATCTTCCGCGCCTCGCTCTACCTCGGGCTGCTGCCGCTCGTCGCACCCGCCGCACTGCCGCTGCTGTTGCTGCTGCCGTTGGCCGTACAGCTCTTCCGCAGGACGCTCCGCGAGCTCACGGTGGCCCTTGCCGGCGTACTGCTTCCGCTCTTCGTCCTCTGTTACATCAATTGGGGCGTCGGAGGCGATTTCGCCGCACCGCTGCTGTTGTTCGGCCGGCTACTCACCTGCGGCCCGCTCCCGACACCCGAAGCGCTTCTCCCGCTCCCAAAACCACTCTTTGCCGGTGCGGCCGTTGTACTGGGGCTCCTCTCCACCCTCTTCGTCTTCGCGGACCGCTACGCCGTAGGGACCAAACCGCGCTTCATCCTGCTCTTCGCGTGCATCACGCTGATCCTTGCATGCGGATCGCTCTGCAGCCCGGCCGCAACCGCCGAAACAGTCACGTTGCTCGCCGTACCGGTTACTTTGCTGCTCCCGTTCCTCTTCGTGCGTGTCCGCCGCCCGATTGCCGCACCGCTCTACGCCGCGTTGCTCGCCGTAGCCGTAGCCAACGTTATTTTGCAATAATATATTTAGTCATCTTCATGCTGTAAAGAGGTCTATTTACACAATTTCGCTTTTTTGTGTTATGGATTTTGACAAATTAAAAATTTAAAATTGTATATTTGAGACTGAACAAATGTGACGCAACTCTTTGTTCAGAAAAACTTAAAATACAATTCGCATGAAGAATTCAATGAATTCATCGGCCCAACAGCCGATGATCGTGAAGTATTTGGAATCGCTTCACAACGGAATCCAGTCCCAGATCCTGTCCCGCTATGCCATCGGCTACATCCTGCGCGGGACGAAATACATCTACGACGGAGATAAGCGCCAGACGCTTGCACGCGGCGACGTCTTCTACCTGGGGCTCGGACACCATTACATCGAAAACGTTCCCGACGGTAGCCAACCCTACGAGGAAGTGCTCTTTTACTACACGCCCGAGGACCTGCAGCGCATCCTCATGCACCTGAACATCACCTACGGACTGAACATATCGAACGAACACTCGTGCGAAAACTGCCGCAACCGCACCCACGTGGCCATGTCCGCATGGAACTCGCTGCGCAACTTTTTCATCAACACCAACAACTATCTGCGCGACGAGGACTTCCGCCACGACGAGACGGCCGAGAACATCAAGATGACCGAACTGATCTACCTGATCGCCTCGCACGAGGACTGCTGCATCAAGAGCAAGTTGCTGAGCAACGTCGATGCCGCCAAGGAGAACTTCGAACAGATCGTCTACGACCACATCTTCAAGGACATCTCGATCGAGGAACTGGCCCGGCTGACGCACCGTTCGCTCACCTCGTTCAAGAAGGAGTTCCGGCGCCACTTCCAGATGCCGCCCCACAAATGGTTCATCCGCCAGCGGCTCATGCACTCGCGTCTGCTGCTGATCTCGACGTCGAAGTCGATCTCCGAGATCGGCAACGAATGCACCTTCCCCAACACCTCGCACTTCATCAAACTCTTCAAGAAGGAATACCAGATGACTCCGGCCACCTATCGCCACCGCCACCAGAACTCCCAGACCGACGAGGTTCCGGCTGCTGCCGGCGAAGAGGTCTCCGTGCCGGAAAAGGCTGCGGAAAGCGGCGCGGAACGTTAATCAAAAACTTACGAACCGAAAGGAAATTAAAAAATCTTAATTACAATATGGTTTAAAAATCGCCTCAAAATTTCAAGAAATATCACAAAATATTTGCATTTTCGTAAAATTCGATCTATCTTTGTTTCATCGAACGTGGGGTTCCCCACTCTCATTAACCTAACTAACCTAACCAGAGAGGTCCGTACCGGCAGGTGCAGGGCCTCTTTTCTTTATCCGACCGACCGACTCCGATTCCCGCAACCGATCCATTCCGCACGGCTTTCCGACCGGCATTCTCGCAAGAAACATGAAAAGGGTATAGGAATATTCAATCTTTTTCGTTATTTTTGCATCAATTGGAAAATAATGAACTTAAATGCCGAAGTTTTATGACAAGGTAGATGTCCTGAAAAAACCCGGATGGCTGAAGATCCGCCTGCACCGCACCCCCGAGTGGGCCGAAGTGCGGCACATCGTCGAAAAACACCGGCTGCATACAATCTGCAGCAGCGGGATGTGCCCCAACCAGGCCGAGTGCTGGAGCCGTCGCACGGCGACCTTCATGATTCTGGGAGACATCTGTACCCGCGGATGCCGCTTCTGTGCCACCCGCACGGGACATCCGCTTGCCCCCGACGCCGAGGAACCCGCCCGGGTCGCCGAAAGCGTCGCCCTGATGAAACTGAGGTATGTCGTCGTAACCTCCGTGACGCGCGACGACCTTCCGGACGGCGGCGCCCGCCATTGGGCCGCAACCGTCGAGGCCATCCGCGCACAGAATCCCGACGCCGTAATTGAGCTCCTTATTCCCGATTTCGATGCGCGTCCCGAACTCGAAGACATCGTGATCGCACCGAAGCCCGACATCATCGGGCACAACATCGAGACCGTCGAGCGACTGACTCCCCTTGTGCGTTCCAGGGCGAAGTACCACACCAGCCTGGAGACGCTGCGCTACCTCTCCCGACAGGGCGTGGTGACCAAGAGCGGACTGATGGTCGGACTCGGCGAGACCGATGACGAAGTATTGCAGACCCTCCGTGACCTGCGCGAGGCAGGTGTGAGGATTGTGACGCTCGGTCAGTACCTTCGGCCGACTCTGGAGCATTACCCCGTTGCGGCGTACATCACTCCCGAAAAATTCGAATGGTACAGGCTCCGAGCACTGGAGATGGGCTTCGACTACTGTGCGAGCGCACCCTTGGTACGCTCCTCGTACATGGCCGAAGAGGCGCTCCGAAGTGTGAAAAGTTTGTAACGGATGAAGGCATACTGCCGGGACCTCGGCCTGATGGATTACAAAGCCTGCTGGGATTTGCAGCAGGAGTTGTTCGACACCCACGTTGCCCGCAAGCGGGCGGAGCGGGACGCCGGAGGCAGCACCGTATTCCCCGCCGGAGACTCCGCAGAGGAGCACTCCGCAACGGATGACGATCCCGTCGGCACGGTCCTGCTCGTGGAGCACCCCCCGGTCTACACGCTCGGCAAGAGCGGACATGCGGAGAACCTGCTCATCCCGCGCGAGATGCTCGAGCGGATGGGTGCCCGCTTCTACCACATCGACCGCGGCGGCGACATCACCTTCCACGGCCCGGGGCAGCTGGTCTGCTACCCGATCCTCGACCTCGAGCGGCTCGGCATCGGGC
>ENA-ORNP01001228-ORNP01001228.1-human-gut-metagenome-genome-assembly--contig:-NODE-1228-length-27501-cov-5.609889_pt1 | contig 27501 bp, 20 predicted proteins | sample MGYA00242119_ERZ509030 | MGnify/ENA primary metagenome ERZ509030 (study PRJEB26280, sample SAMEA2338708) | human gut metagenome | biome: human gut; feature: human-associated habitat; material: faeces... | reverse complement strand
ATAAATTTGCCGCCGTAAAACCAAACTAAATTAAAAGAAGATGGAAAAGAAAACATTTAAAGGTGAAATGAAATATCTTTTATCCAAAATTGCTTTTGGAATAAAATCATTATTTAAAAAACCAATTAAGCTATCGAATTTCTTTGTAGTGATAGCGGGAATTGTTCATTTAATTATTTCAACTATTCAAATAAATACGATTAATACGCTTTCTAATCAGGAATGTGGTGTTGTTCTATTTATGTTTATCTTAGTTGGATTAGCTGCCGTATTTAATGCAACAAGATTTAAAGAGGCTAAGGGTCCAAGAGTAATATTTGTAGTAGCTGTCTTAGCTGTTGTAATTGGTTTTGGTGTTTGGCTTCTTGCAATTTATTTTAATGCTTATACTAATCAAGCGAATGCTAATAAAGGACAAATAATGAAAGGTGTTATTGTTTCAATTTTAATGCTTGTATGTTATTTTGTAGGTGTTGTTGGAGCACTTTGGGCTTATATTAAAAGAAAAAAGGCTTTAAGTGCCTAAAGTATAAGGAGGTGCAGAATAATGAAAGAGGAATCTAACGGCTTTTTAAGTAAAATCAGTGATAATGTTAAGGTTGGCTTCTTTAGATGGTGGTTTGTGGGGGCAATTTACTTCTTTGTTGGTTGGGGTACTGGACTTGGTAATAGTAAAAGTGCATTTGATCTTATCTTTATTCTTTCCCTTGCAACCTCTGTTGGAATGATTTTTATTTTCAATCCAATTGTTTATGGTATGTTTGAAATTGAACGTAATGGTGTAATAATTAATAAAAAAATTAACGAACGTAGTGTATGGGTTGGAGCTTTAATGAAGATTGGTGAATTCTTTAAATGCTTCATTGTAACTATTCTTGTATTTTTCTCATATCAATTTATTAATCTAGGAATTAATAAATGGTTGGGTAAAACGGCTGATACAGTTGTAATTAAGGGTGAACCTATTATCTATGCAACTTTGTTTGTTATATTTTACAATTTCCTTTGCTTCATTATTTATAAAACCTATTATTTATTTAAAAATATAAAAATAAAAAAGGAGGTTAAGGAATGAACGATTTAATTTTAATTCCTAATTTATCCTTGTTAAAAAGAGAATGTAAAACGCTTAAGCGTAAGCAAATATATAGACTTCTTGATGAGGTAAATAGATATCTTGTTATAACACTTCCTAAAGAGCCTCCTAAGCAAAGTACGACATTTATTGGAATATCAATTATGAACTTAGCACTTGCGTATTTGATAACAGAAGATAGCAGGTATTTAGCTAAGGCTCGTGAGTATATAAATACTGTTTGTGGTTACCAATTTTGGGGAAATGCTCATTTAGTAAATGTTGATCTTTCTGCTTCTTGGATTTTATTTGGATTATCACTAGGTTATAATTGGCTATATGATTTCCTTTCTTTAGAAGAAAGAAATCTGATTTTAAATAAACTTAAATATCAAGCAGATATTATGCTAGAGTATAAACTAAAAACAGCAGGGAGCGGTTGGTCAACTAATTACTGGCAAAATCATAATTGGATAAATATGACGGGTCTTGCTTGCTGTGGATATGCTATTTATAAGGAGTATCCTAAAGCAATAGCATATATAGATGAGGCTAAAAAGAATTTTTCAAAGGTATTTGGATATTTAGCTGATGATGGTTCTAATTATGAGGGTGTAACCTATTGGCGATATGGTGGTATGTGGCTTTTTGTATATGCCGATTTATTAAATGATAGAGAAGGAATTAATTGGTTTTTAAAATCAAATTATTTAAAAAATACATTTTATTACCGTCTATATCAAAGCTCTACCTTAAATCGTCAGCTTAACTTTGGCGATTGCCATGACCGTTATAGTTCTCATTCAATTGCGGTATATTATAAATATGCTGCGATGTATAATGATGGTTATGCTCAGGTTTTAGGTAATTTGGTTTTAGATAAGTATTTGTATGAGGAACAATATCAAAGTAAGCTTAAGCCAGGTATTTTATATGAAGCAGGTTTTGAATTATTATGGTTTGATCCTAAAGTTAAAGAGTGTAACTTTGCAAATTTGCCTTTAGTAAGAAAATTTGATGACTTAGGTCTTGTTTGCATAAGAAATGGTTTTAATGAAGATTCAACTGTATTCTCATTTAAATGTGGATATCCAGGTGGACGTAAGCAATGGCTTAATGGCTGGAAGGAATATTATGATAATCATAAAAAGGTGCTAGCTCTTGCTCATAATCATCCGGATAATTTATCTTATATTTTAACTAAAGGACATGAATATTTAGTTATTGATGATGGCTATAACCGAAATATAAAGCCATATGATCACAATAGTCTTTTAGTTGACGGACTTCTTTGTGATGCAAGTGATTGTAGTGATGTATATATGGAATCTGCAAGTCTAAGAATAAATCATAATGAGTTTGATTACAAGAATTATTATGGCGAATTAATATATTTTAAAACATTTAATGGTCTTACAATTCTAAAAGGAGATAATACTAGGCTTTATCCTTTAAATTTAAAGATGAAGCAGGTAAGTAGAAGTGTTTTAACTGATAATTTAAAATATATCGTATTTATTAATAATTTTTCATCAGAAATTGAGCATCGCTACGAAACGGTATTTAATACAGATGTAAAGGGTATTAATAAGGAAAATGGAATATTTAGCTATAAGGTTGGTATGGAAAGTTTTAAGCATTACATTTATGCTCAAAACTCAACTTATAGTCAATTTTATCATGAGGTTTCAAGTGTTATGACGACGCAAGAGCCTGATAAAAAATGTATTACTAAAATGGAATGCATGAGTTTTTACAATAAAGAAAAGTGCAAAGACTATCAACAAATTGAGGTTATTGATTTATGTAATGCTGATATTTCACTTGAAAATAATATTTTAAAAATAGACGATGATTGTATATTATTTGAAAATAACTTAGGCTTTGAATTTGATGGAGAATATATTCTTGTTAAGGTTAGTAACTCCTTAATTAAAGAAGTTATATTAGCAAACGGTACATATGTTAAGTATAAAAATAAAGAAATAATTAAGGAAAGGTTAAAAGGATGTTATGTGGGTGATGTGAATGAAGTATTTGAACGATAATTATGTTGATGCAATAAATAAAAATAGTGCTTATAAGGCAGCTATTATAAAGATAAAATCAGAGGTTGATGATTTTTATAGTGATTTTCATGATGACCCAAGTGTTATAAGTGAATGGGGCCACTACTATTTTTGTAATTATGATGGTGGAAGGTTAATTTATGATCGTAAAAATCCTCACTCTCATAAGTGTGAAATTTGTAGTAAGGATTATACTGATGAGGTCTATGATGGTGTTTGGACATATTTTTATCGTAATGAAGCAATTTTAACAGCTTGGAAGGCTGCCGCTTTATATGCATATGATAAAAATCCTCACTATTTGGATGTTTTAAAAAATATTATTGGCTTTTATGCTAAAAATTATACTAAGTTTGTTATTCATAATAAAGAGCGTGAACGATTTTTAAATGTTTCAGATATGAAATGGGGCTGTGGAAGAATTTTACCGCAGGGTCTTAATGAATCAATTATTACCATAAGAATGATACAAGCTCTTGAAATTGTAAAGAACGACCTTCCTGCTGAATTCCTAGATGAAATTTATAATAATATGTTTAAGGAAATATTTAAGCTTTTAAAGCCTCAGGTAAATCAAATTCATAATATAAGATGTTGGAATAACTCGGCAATTGCTGTGATGGGATTTTTCTTTAATGATAAAGAAATGCTTGATTTCGTTTTTCATGGTGAATATAACATCATTCGTCAAATTAAAGAGGGTGTTACAAAAGATGGATTCTGGTATGAGGGGTCAATTCATTACAATTTCTTTACCTTAGAGGGTATTACACCAACTTTGTTATTTGCAAGTATCTATAATTATGATTTTGACCCAGAAGCTAAAGCGATTGTAAGAAACATGTTTGTCAGTGCATATAATTATGCCTTCACAAATTTATATTTGCCTAATCCTAATGATGGTTGGCCAAGTATTAATTTAAAAACCTATAGCTATATTTACAGTGTAGCGGCTAAGGTATTTAGTAGTGATAAGGAAATTGTTAACATATTAAAAATTATATTAAATAATAAATATCCTCGTACAACCCTTCCTTTATCTAAGCCATACTATATAAATAATGAAATTGCATTTGAGCAATTACTATTAAATACAGATATGGATATTCATGATTATCATAATATTTGCCAAAAGACATTAAATTTCCCAATGTCTAGCTTTGGAATGTTAAGAAATGACAATATCAATATTTTTGTAAAATATGGTTTAAATGGTCCGTCACATGCACATCCTGATATTATAAATATTGAAGTTGTCCACAAGGATGGAATAATAAGCCGTGATATATCAAATGCTGGTTATATTTCATTATTATGTAATGAATGGCATAGAAGGAGTTTAGCTCATAATACGGTTATTATGAATGGACTTGATGTGACATCAAGAAGTCCTGGAAAAACGCTTAAATATAGTAAGGAACACATTATTTGTGAGGCCTTAAATGTATACGAAGGTGTTAATGAAATAAGAGAGGTTAAACTTCTTAAAAATGGATTTGAGGATGTAGTTAAAATTGAATCTAATGATGACGCTACATTTGATTATGTTTTCCATCTTGAAAATGATATTACATTAGAGCTTAATGATGATTTTATATCAAGTGATTTAGGCTTTAAGGAAAACGGTTATCAATATGTTAAAAATGTTATGCATTATGATAAAGTTTGTGACAATATTGTTTTAAATGCTAAGCTTCATGACTTAAAGATTAGTCTTGATATTGATTTAAAGGATCATGAGCTTTTTGTAGGTAAAACAATGGATAATCCAGTTAATAAGGAAAGAACGACCTTAATCCTTCGAGGTAAGGGTAAAAATATAAATTATAAAATGGTATTAAGGATTGGTGATAAAAATGAGTGATGTTAAGCATTATTTTATTGGTAAGGAAATTGAAGCTAGAGATTGTGATCCTGGTGTTACAAGAAAAATTTTAGCACATAGTGATAATTTAATGGTATGTGAGCTTCATTTTAAGAAAGGTGCAATTGGAAAGCTTCATGAGCATTTCCATGAACAATGTACGTATATTATTTCTGGTAAATTTGAATTTAATATTGGTGGCGAAAAGAAGATAATTGGTCCTGGGGATTCGACTTATAAGGAGCCTCATATTGTTCATGGGGCCGTATGCTTAGAAGAAGGTGTACTTCTTGATATATTTACACCTGCAAGAAAAGATTTTTTGAAAACGGAGGGAAAATAAAATGAAAAAAATTGCAATTGTAACTGGTGGAACTGGTGGTATTGGTTCAGCTATTTGTAAAGAATTAGGAACAAACGGATACAAAGTAATCGTTAATGGTATTGATGATGTAGCAGCTTCTAAATTAATGGATGAACTACATGAACTTAATGTTGAGGCAGAATATCTTCATTTTGATGTTACAAATGAGGATGAGGTTAATAAGAATGTTAAGTATGTTGGTGAAAAATATGGCCATATAGACGCTCTTATTAATAATGCAGGTGGTCTTGGCGGACGTTCTCGTTTTGAGACGATGACAACAGAGTTTTACCGTAATGTATTAGCTTTAAATCTTGATAGTGCCTTTTATATGTCAAGAGCTTGTATTCCATATTTAAAGAAGGGTGAAAATCCATCAATTATTAATTTCTCATCTAACGCTGGTTGGAATGCTGGTGGACCTGGTGCAGGTATCTATGGTACTGCTAAGGGTGCTATTGTTTTACTTACAAGAGCATTAGCTAAAGATTTGGCAGTTGATAATATTAGGTGTAATGCCGTATCTCCTGGTACAATTGATACACCATTCCATGATAATATTAAGAAAACTAATCCAGCTTTATTTGAGTCATGGAAAAATAACATTTTAATGAAGCGTTTTGGTCGTCCTGAGGAGGTAGCTTCTGTTGTTGGCTTTTTAGTAAGCGAAAAGGCATCATTTATTACAGGTGAGGTTGTTCAAATTAATGGAGGTCAAGATTTACTTTAATGGATTATTTTAATAGTGCAGTTAAATATGATCCAGTAAATTATTATATTTTATTTACCAAAGAAGAGCTTATGACCATTAAGCATAGGCTCTCTTTGGAGGAAATTTCAAAACTTAAAAATGATTTGAAATGTCTAGATATTGACTATTAAGTTCTCAAACGTTCAATTGTATCAAAAAAAAGACCTCCTAATGTTAAAAGAAATGATTATGTTTCACTTGCAACCTATTATTGGCCCAATCCAGAAACTTTTAATGGACTTCCTTACATTCTTAAGGATGGAATGGCTAATCCAGAAGGTAAGGAATATGATAAGGATGATTTAAGAGAATTAGCTTTTATTGTCTATTATAAAGTCTTACTTTATTATTTAACAGATGAAGTATCCTATTATGATGATATAAGAAAAAATATCTATTATTATATTCTTGATAAAAAAACAGGTATGAATCCTAATATGGATCATGCCCAAATGATTAAAGGTAAATGTCTTGGAAGAGGAATAGGAATGATCGATTTTACGGCTAATTTTTCCTATGCTATTTATATGCTTAAATTGCTCAAAGATGATAATAAGATTGACAATGATTTTAATAATGACTTAAGTGACTGGCTTAGACGCTTTATGAATTGGTATAAGTACAGTCCTATTGCAATGGAGGAATTAAGAAGTGCAAATAATCATGGAATATTTTATGATTTTGGACTTGCGATTATTTCGGATTTCTTAGGTGTTAGTAAGGAAATTGTTCCTTTATCTTATTCAATGATTGAACGTATGAATAAAGAAATTGAGCCTGATGGAAAAATGCCACTTGAACAAGCTAGAACGAAATCAAAGTGTTATTCATTAATGGCAGCTAAGGGGTTATATGATTTTTCCTTAATCTCAAGAAAATATAGCTTTGATCTTTATGAATCTAAAGCATGGTCCAATAATAGATGTCAGAAGGATATTAAGACAGTTATAAGTTTTTTGATTAATGGCTTAGTTTTAAAAACAGAACCATGGCCGTATAAGCAAATCATTGAATTTGATGAGACGACATTATTACCTTTAATTCATGAGGCGGTAAAAGTACTTGGTTATAATTATAGTGAATTAAGATTGCATTTAAATTTAGATAAGATTAAATTTAAGATGCTTTTAAAATTAATGGATATATTGGAGAATTATCATGAATAGAACGATTGAAAGAGCCTACGATATGCTAAATATTGTTGCTAGAAGCAAGGATGGTTTATCTTTGGTTGATATTATAAATGAAATGAATATTCCTAAGAGCAGCGCTTTTGATATTTTGCATAGTTTGGTTTCTTTAAGAATGATTGAGCCTAGTCGCTTTAATGATAAAAAATATGTTTTAGGAATTAATACTTACTCCTTAGGAATTAAATATAGTCAGAATAAATCATTAATTGATGTTTGTAGCAAGTATGTAAATGAGCTTGCGGATAAACTTAAGCGTACTGCCTTCGTAGGACTTTTAGATGGAACGGATATTATTTATATTTATAAATATATGGGTACAGGTGCAAAGCTTGCAACCTGTATGGTTGGTACTAAGCATGAAGCTTATGCAACTGCTTTAGGTAAAGCATATATGGGTTTATTAGATGATAAGATGCAAAACGACTTAATTAATAGTATTGATTTTAAAAAGAAGACATCTCGTACAATCGATAATGCAATTACCTTAAAGAAGGAACTCCAAGATGTAAGAGTAAGGGGCTATTCAATTGATAATAAGGAAACTGAGGAACTTATGATTTGTTATGGTGCACCTATTTTTGATTTTACAAATAATGTTATTGCCGCTATATCATTTTCCGATATGAAAAGTCCTTCTATGTCAGATGATGAAATTGGTAAAGAAATTAGGAAGTGTGCCTTAAAAATATCTAAGGAATTAGGTTATCAAGCACAAAAGTATTGGCTGGAGGTATAGTATGATTATTAATGATACAATAAATTTACATAATGTAGGTCAAACTAAATCATATAAAGGTGGCCTAATGCTATTAAGATATCCATCAAATGTGATATCTAAAATGGGGTATGGTCCTAATATAAAAGGCAAGACAAAGGCTTTATATCCAGCAATGGTGGAAATCCAAGTTAGTACATTATCTAGTTATGTTGAAATTTCTTTAATGTCAATTGAAAGTGATGCACAAGTTATTTGTTATATTAATAATTTCAGCGTTGGTATTGCAAATATCAGAAAAGGAAAAATCGAAAGAATTCGTTTTGAACTTCATAAACGCCAAATGGAATATCTTCATAGTCTTGGTGATAAACCTGTTTTGTGGCGTTTTATTATGCCTTCTTATACAAGAATATCATTTTATGAAATTGTAGCGCAAAATAAGCTTAATAAGCTTTGTGATAATGAATCTTATATTTTATATGGTAGTTCTATTTCTCAAGGAGTGGGAGCACTTAATGGTGCAAGCTCTTATGCATTTTGTCTTCAAGAAAATCTTCATATATCAATTTTGAATAAGGCTTTATCCGGAGCATGCTTATTAGAGCCTGATGTTGTTAATTATTTGGCATGCTTAAATGCAAAAGGATATATTTTAGAGCTTGGATGTAATGCTAGAGGTGTAATGGATGATATTGAGTTTGCTAAAAGATTAGATTATATGCTTGATCTATTAACAACCCTAAAACCTAATTGTCCAATTGTTATTGTTAATATCTTAGAAATGCTTGAAAATATTTATAAAAAAAATAGTATAGTAAATGAATTTGCTCAAAAAGATGTTTTATTTATAAAACAGATAAAACGTCTTGTGAAAAAATATAATGAAATAGGTCATATTTATTTAATTAGTGGTAGTAAGTTAGCTACAACGTTAGATTGCTTAAGTCAAGATTTATTACATCCTTCAAATAAGGGGCATGAAATGATTGCCTTAGGTATTTCTAAAGTAATGAAAAAATATAATTTATGTTGATAAATACATATATTAGTGATATAAAATATATGAGATTGCAATGCAATCCTAAAACTCCTTTCGTATAATAATGTTTCTAAGCAATTCTATTATACATAAAGGAGTTCTTTTTTTATTTTAAAAAGAGAAGATAGGGGGACACATTCCCCCTAATCCCCTTTGAAATATCTACACTTATTAATTTAAAGATTAACCTACACTTCATAGTTTATAGTCTATACCCCCTACACCTTAAAATTTAGTATAGCTAAAAAAATAGGTCACAATAATGTGACTTATTTTTTTATAATTCATTTTCACCAACAATTCCATTGACTGATTCTATAACAATTTTCTTTGGAATTGCAAAGAAAATTCCTTCAATTGTTGACCCAGATGATGTTTTTCCTGATAGCTTAGCATTATTAATACCAATTAGATTACCATTTAAACTAAATAAAGGACCTCCACTATTACCCGAATTAATTGTAGCACCATGTTGAACAGTTGAAGATGTAATTTTAGAAATTTGACCAAAAGATGCTGTATTATAATAAGCAAGATCAATTGGAGTTCCCATTGCTACAACATATGAACCCTTCTTTATATTTTCATCACTTTCAAATGATGCCGCATTATAATCTCTATCACTTACAAACGAAAGAACCGCAATATCATTATCTTCATTTGAACCTAAAAGTGTCGCAGATAAATTTGTATCATATTTTTCATCATAAATTTGATATTCTTCTTCACCTGAAACACAGCTTGTATCGCCTGCAACTACATGCTCATTAGTTATAACCTTATATAAATAAGAACCATCAGTTAAAAGAGCCTTATAATATATTACACCTGAACCCCAACCATAAAGAGTATGAGTCGTTGTTGTTTGCCAACCCCTACCTGTAAACTGGGTTTGATAAACCGTTTGATAATTTTGAACACATATTGTAGCACTATCTGCAAAATCAACAACCTGTTCCATAATTTCTTCAATATCAGTTGATGATGACTTGAAATTGTTATAAACTGCTAAATTTTCACCAGATACTAAGGCCGCATCAGTACCAGCTAAAGCGCTATTGGCATTTTCGCCATTTCCGCTAGCATTTAAATTAGATGTTGTGATTAAATTAGACGTTTCTCCTTGACTACTTCCGCCACATGATGCAAGCGCCACACCACTAATCATTATTGTAAATAAACAAGTTATTTTTCTCCATTTCATAATATTTCCTCCATAAAGCAACTTTATTATACAAAATGATTATGGGTAAATTATGGTTTAATTAACTTATTTTTGCCATATTATAGAAATCATCTTTTAAAATTAATTTTGATACTTTTGTTTTAGACAAATCATTGTTTAAGTTGACACGAGTAATTCTAACTAAATGCTGATATTCTTTTTTTGAACAACCACTTATTTTTGAATGAACATAAAGCATAGCTTTTAAATGGGAATAATTGAATAATCTTTGATAAATATTTACTATTTCATCGGGATAAATCTTAATCGAATCTATTTTTTCTTTAATCTTATTTATATCTTTTATACCATAAAATAAACATAATTTTTTTTGAATATTAATCGGTAATCTTTTATAAATGCGATCTGTTTTTTCCGCTTTTTTTATTCCCTTGATACTAATACCAGTTTGTATTTTAATTATATCAAAGGAATAGCCATTAATTATTCTTAAATAATAAAACAAGGCCTGTTCCTTACTTTTTCCTTCGCAAAGCATTATCGCTTTTATTATTCTTATATCATCCATAATATTACATCCTTTCTGCAAATCTATAAGTATAATATCTCCTAAACTTACATTATTTATGTAATATTCAATTTTATTTAAATGTTTTTGTTATTTTAGTTTGCTAATATAAAAAAACACCCCATAAGTTTTCCTGATATTTTGAAAACATTAAGGGTGTATTATAAAGCTTTATTTACATGAATTCTTCTGAATCATATGCTTTTTTCAAAATTTCTTTAACATCATTTACCATAGGAACACGGGGATTTGCAGGTGAACACTGATCCTCATATGCTAAAAACGCTAATTTATCTAAAGAAGCCATATAAGTTTTTTCATCTAAGCCTTGTGATTTAAAGTTCATTTTTATACCCAAGCTTTTAGCAAGCTCTCCACAAGCCTTTGCATAGGATTCAACACCTTCTTCAATAGTAGAGGCAGGAAGTCCTAAAATTCTTGCAAGCTCACAATATTTTTCATCCGCATGATAATAATTATACTTAGGCCATGTTGACAATTTTTCAGGCTTAGTTCCATTATATCTAATTGTAAAAGGCAGTAATATAGCATTAGCTCTTCCGTGTGGAACATGGAATTCGCCACCAATTTTATGTGCCATTGAATGATTCATTCCTAAAAAAGCATTAGCAAAAGCCATACCAGCAAGGCAAGAAGCATTATGCATCTTTTCACGAGCCTCTGGATCATTAGGACCATTGTCATAGCTTCGTTTTAGATATTTAAATACCATTTTGATTGCTTGAATTGCTAAGCCATCTGTATAATCCGATGCAAGGGTTGAAACAAAGGCTTCTGTCGCATGGGTTAAAACATCCATACCTGTATCAGCGGTTACCGTTTTTGGAAGTGACATAGTAAATGTCGGATCTATAATAGCCACAGTTGGAGTTAATGAATAATCAGTAAGTGGATACTTTTTGCTTTCCTCCTTATCAGTAATTACTGCAAATGGAGTAACCTCACTACCTGTACCAGATGTTGTAGGTATACATACTAATTTAGCTTTTTTTCCTAATTCAGGATAACGAAATGCTCTTTTTCTAATATCCATAAACTTTTGTTTTAAATCATTAAAATCTACCTCAGGATATTCATAAAACAACCACATTCCCTTAGCAGCATCCATTGCACTACCACCACCAAGAGCAATAATTGTATCAGGATTAAATGAATTCATTAATGCAACACCATTTTTTACCGTTTGAATAGATGGGTCTGATTCAACATCACAAAATAATTGATATTGTACCTCGTTATGTCGAAGTCTAAATTGCTCAGTTACCTTATTTACAAAGCCTAAATCTACCATTGATCGGTCAGTTACAATAATAACACGGTTCATTTCCTTCATTTGATGTAGATATTCAATTGAATCACGTTCAAAATAAATTTTTGCAGGAATTTTAAACCATTGCATATTATTTCTTCTCCTTCCAACCTTCTTTATATTAAGTAAATTTATAGCCGAAACATTATCACCAATTGAATTATGACCATAAGAACCACAGCCTAAGGTAAGAGATGGTAAGAAAGAATTATATACATTACCAATTCCACCAAATGTTGATGGACTGTTCCAAATAATACGAATTGCAGGAATTATATCACCAAATCTCGTTGCCAATTCCTTCGACGCCGTATGAATTGCTGCCGAATGTCCAAGGCCATTAAATTCAACCATTTTTTTAGAAATCTCTAACCCATCGTCAGTACTGTTTGATTTATATACAGCAAGAACGGGGGAAAGCTTTTCTTTACTCATCGGTTCCATAACTCCAACCTCGTTACAACTAACGAGCAAAATGTTAGTGTTTGAAGGAACATTAAGACCTGCGTTTTTAGCAATACTTACAGCACTCATTCCGGCAATAATGGGTTTTAAAACAGCTTTCTCATATTCTGACTCATTATTAACACCAAACATATAAGAAATGAGCTTCTTTTTTTCATCTTCATTACATAAATAACAGCCAAACTGTTTAAATAAACTAATCGCCTTATCATAAATTTCTTTATCAATAATGACAGCCTGTTCAGAAGCGCAAATCATTCCATTATCAAATGATTTTGACATAACAATATCATTTACAGCTTGTCTTACATTACATGTTTTTTCCATATAAGCCGGTACATTACCAGCACCCACACCAAGAGCAGGCTTTCCACAAGAGTAAGCAGCTTTAACCATTGCATTTCCACCTGTTGCTAGAATTGTTGATACGCCAGGATGGTCCATTAAAGCTGTTGTTGCTTCCATTGAAGGATGCTCTATCCATAAAATACAATCCTTGGGTGCGCCAGCAGCAACAGCTGCTTCATAAACGATTTTTGCCGCTTCGGCAGAACATTTTTGTGCATTAGGATGAAATGCAAAAATAATTGGATTTCTTGTTTTTAAACAAATAAGTGATTTAAATATTGCTGTTGATGTTGGATTAGTAACCGGAGTAATTCCTGCAACAACACCAACAGGTTCAGCAATTTCGGTAATTCCTGTTACCTCATTATCACTAATTACACCAACAGTTTTTAAATGACGCATATTATTTACAACATATTCACATGCAAACAAATTTTTAGTTGCCTTATCCTCGAATACTCCCCTTTTAGTTTCTTCTACAGCATGTAGGGCTAAAATACCATGCTTGTCTAGAGCAGCTACTGATGCTTTAGCAACAATATAATCAATTTGCTCTTGCGTATAATTAGCATAGGCATCTAAACATTTTAAGGATCTCTTAACTAAACTATCTACTTCTTCTGTAGCATTAATTTTATTTTCCATTATAAGATCACTCCTTTTCATCTCTCGTGTTTATATTTTATCATAATCGCATTTATTTTGAAAGCCTTTTCATAGTATTTAAAATTAAAAAACTAAACTACTTTTACATAGTTTAGTCATTCAACTATAATGATAAAATTTTATCCTCTTGAGGAGCAAGTTTAATAATTTTTTTTGCATGAAGCATAACAACCTCAGCATCAGCTAATGAGCTATATTCATGATGAATAGTAACTGTAATTAACGCCCATGTCGTATCCGTTATTTTCACATCAGTTTCATTTATACATTCAAAGCCTAAGAACTGAGTATCAGCCTCACAACAAGTCATTACCATTCTACCTGGCATAATATGTCCTTCTTTACTATCCTCAAGAACTTCTATTTTAGCTATAAAAGTAATATCCTTATTATAATATTTTTGATAGTTATCAAAACAATCCATATACCAAATCGGATAATCTGTTTCTTCAAGATTAATCACATCACTATTGATATCGTAAGGAAGGTCTTCATCAAGCATATCAGTCATAGAACCATCCTTAGCTTCAAAAGCAATTTGAGCATTTTGATTGAAAGCCCTTATTTGACGTCTAAATTGAGCTAAAGTGTCAATTCCTTCAATACGATTAAAAATAATCAAATCAGCATCTTTACATGCATTATTAAATATTTGACGCATATTATTAAAATAAAGCCCAAATGAAGATGCATCAATCATTGTAATTGTTTGTGATAAAACATAAATTTTTGGCAAAGCATCTTTGATAGTTTCAGGATTATAAAATGAATTATATTCAATTACTACTCTTGCGGGCTCAAAATCCTTATCAAGTTTATTGAAAAAATCGACTGTAAGTTCAGATTCATCTTCAATATAAACAATATCAATATGATTTTCTTTAATGAAAGATTCATCGTATTCAACCTCGCCTGTTTCACATACAATAAGTAAGGTATCAAGCTTTTGCAGTTTTGAATCTTGATTAATTATATCTTTTATTAAAGTTGTTTTTCCACTTTCAAGGAATCCGTTTATTAAAAATACAGGTACCTCAACCATTAAAACACCAACCTACTTTATAAATAATTTTTTTATTTCTTCTTTATTAAGCTTAGAGCCAATTACACAAATTTTTCCAACTGATGCAGCTTCACCATGTCTTACATTTGTCTCTTCAGGAACCATATCAAAATGATACCAACCATCAATACCAGCAACAATTCCCTTAGAACGTAAAATGAAACCATATTTTTCACCAAATGATAATTCATGTAAAATTGCTTCTAGTTCATCATGTGAATACTTGTGTGTTGTTTCAAAGCCATAGCTTGTAAATACTTCATCAGCATCATGATCGTGATGATGGTGTCCACATTCACATTCTTCATCATCATGGTGATGATGTCCGCATCCACATTCTTCATCATCATGGTGATGATGTCCGCATCCACATTCTTCATCGTCATGATGATGTCCGCATCCACATTCTTCATCATCATGGTGATGGTGTCCACATTCACATTCTTCATCGTCATGGTGATGATGTCCGCATTCACATTCTTCATCGTCGTGATGATGATGGTGCATATGCTTAACCTCTTCTAATAATTTAGCCTCAAAATCATCATTTTTTGCCTCATAAGAATCAATTAAAGTTCCATCTGACAACTCATTAATAGGAGTTGTAACAATAATAGCTTTATCATTAATTTCTCTTACAATTTCAAGACACTCTTGCATCTTAGCCTCAGTTGCTACATCAGCTCTTGATAAGAAAATAGTTTTTGCATGAGCAACCTGATCGACATAAAATTCGCCAAAATTCTTTAAATACATCTTTGCCTTATTTGCATCGCAAACACAAACTAAAGCATTTAATTTAACATCACTTAAATTTGCATCTACAACTGCTTTTACAATATCAGATAATTTTCCGACCCCTGATGGCTCAATAATTATACGAGTAGGATTATATTTTGTCTTAATCTCAGTTAAAGCGGTTGCAAAATCGCCTTGAAGTGAACAACATATACAGCCTTGATTTAATTCCTTTATTTCAACCTTTGTCTCCTTCAAAAATCCAGCATCAATACCGATTTCTCCAAATTCATTTTCAATAAGAATAACTTTTTCATCATGTAAATGAGTAGCTAAAAGTCTTTTAATTAAAGTTGTTTTTCCAGCACCTAAAAAGCCAGAAATAATATCTATTTTTGTCATTAATATCACCTTTCTATCGTATTATATTATACACTTTTTATTGTAATCATTCAATAATTATGCTTAAAAAAGAAAAGATGCAATTTACACCTTTTCTTCGATAGTTTTATTCAATTCTGTCATATTTGATGGCTTATGATAATAATAGCCCTGAATATAATTAACCCCAAAATTTTTTACTAATTCAACATCTTCTTTAGTTTCAACACCTTCGATTAAAGTTTTCATTCCAATGGAATTAATTGCCTTTACAACACCATCAAGAATTTGTTGATTTCTTGTATTTTCCTTTGCGGCATCAAGCAATGATTTATCAATCTTTATAAGATAAAATGGCAAGCTTAAAACCGCCTTTAAATTACTAAAGCCTGTCCCAAAATCATCCAAGAAAAACTTAATACCATAGCTATTTAATTCTTCCATAATTTCTTTTGCCTTTTGAAAATTAGAAATTATAACACTTTCACAAATTTCAAATGAAATCATATTTGGATCAATTTCTTGATTTTTAACCATTTGCTTTATTTCATCAATGAAGCTTTGATTTAAAATATCTTCTGCCGTAAAATTAATTGAAATTCCTTTAACATCAACCCTTGTTCCTGAATCATTCATTGATTTTAATTCCTTTAAAACCTGGCATAACATATTACGATCAAGTTTATTAACACACCTATGATTTTCCAAAATAGGAATAAATTTAGAAGGAGGAATTATTTCACCATTTACATTTAATCTTGCAAGAGCTTCACACCAGGTTATTTTTTCATCATTTATAGAATAAATTCCTTGATAATATGGCACTACTGAGCCTTTATTAATCGCTTTAATAATTTTATTTGTATCATTTTCTTCAATCTCTAATTTTCTTTTCATCTCTGATGAATATACGATAAATACCTCATTTGTATCCTTAATTTGATTAATCATTTTTTCTAAAAGATACACCGTATGTTCTGCCGTTTCATTCTTTTTCTTAATTATAATTGAAGTTTTTATATCAATTGAGTAGTCATCACCTTGAATGTTAATAGGTTTTCTAAATTCCTGATTAATTAAAGAAATCTTAGAGATATCATCACTTTTACCAACAATAACAATTATTTGATTTGAAGACACTCTATACATTGTATACTTATTAAAAATTGTTTTTAAAAAATTAACAATTTCAATTAATATTTGATCTCCTGTAAAAGAACTAAAATGATGAAAACGCATAATTTCAAGCATATATACACTAGCTCCATCAGAGGCTGTCAAATCATCCATACATTTGTTTCTCATATATAAATTAGTCATTTGGTCAATATTAATCAAATCATTTCTCGAATATAGATAAGTATATGCAGTTGATAAAGTTAAAAAAACAGATGTAAAGAAAACATTATTATTGATAAAAAAAGAAAAGAAAAATTGAAATATTCCAAAAAGAGCCGAAAAAATAGTAAAAGTAAGACCAACCTTAAAAAGAGAAGGATATATTCCCCTTTTATAAACTAAACACATTATAGGCATATATATCATTGCAAAAATGAAGCATAAAAATAATAAGCAATATGCAACATGGTATATAATAGTATTTCCTTCTACTTCGAAGCAAATATTAGTAATCTTATTTATGATTAACCAAATAATATTCCATAAAACTGGTAACACTAAAATAAGATAATGCCATTTTAATATCTTAGTAGTATCTTTTATAACACCCAAACAATAAATTTCAAAACCACTAGCAATAATTGAAAACACAATTATTGATAAATACTTAAAAATTAAAGCTAATTTTAGTGATACTTTATTGTAAACTAATAAATCCGAAACACCATGTAAAACATTAAAAATTAAAACTGATACTAAAATAAATAACACTGATTTTAAAGCAGTATTTTTCTTAGATTTATTTAAAAAATGGAAAATAATAATTATAAGAACAAAAGCTCCACAAATAAAATCTCCCCAAGAACTATATGGCATAAAAACACTTCCTCACCTTTTCTTCTTTTAGTATAAATCAAAAAAGAATTCTTTTTCAACAAAAAAAAGAGGAAAAGCTCAAATATTTTTTTATTTCTCTTTAATTCGACAAAATGTGATATTTTTCTCAATACTAAAAGGAGGTTTATAGTAGTATTTAGGTGAATTTTTGTCGATTTTTCTCACATCGTTAAAGCATGAAATAATCAAATTGTATTTTCTATAAACAAGATTACCATTTCTTATTTTTAAATATTTTGATTTATCTAAATCAATTCTTCTTATTTTAGAATTTTTTTCATATATAACCTGCTTAATATTATCATTTAGAAATAAATAATCAACATTATGATAATTTATTTCTAGCAATTTAACTTCAATTCCATCAATTTTTTTCGGACAAACAAGCTTAGGATTATTTTCGTCTTGATTATATGGATGAGATATTCTTAATATTCCTTTGTTAGTAAATTGAATATATGAAGCGTTTGAAAAATTTCAAAGCACTTCTTTTTATATTATAATTTCTGGCCAAGGCCTTTAATTTTTCAATTGTTTGGATTTTATAAATAAAGCATACTGTATCCTTATCATCAAAAATAACGCCATCTTTTTCTTTATAATTAGAATTAATAAATGATATCTTTAAAGCTTTAATATTAAAATTAAGAATTTGCTTTACACCATCAAAGACCAATTCATCAATTTTAGAATTCTCTTTAATATCAATATATTTCGTTTTAATATTGGCAAACTTTCCATTAACTGATATTAATATTTCATCAGGATAGGTATAAAAGTTATAAGTAGCAAGCTCTGTTTTTACTTCTTTAATTGAATCACTATATTTTTTTTGTCTAGTATCTTCTCTTTTTTTTTTCAAGATAAAAGGATATATAAATAAAATAAACATCTAATAAAAATAAAATAATTAATACTATAATTCCAATCAACATTTATACCACCACTTTTTTCTTTAAATATTATATCAAACTACAAAAATAAATCAAGTAACGTCATTACTGTAAAACCTATAATAAATGACATAATTCCTTTAAAATTTAAATTATTTTTCATTTCAATTAAAACTGTTATTATCATGGCCCCAGCCCCAATTGCTAAACCATAAGGTTGCATAATATCACCTACAGATACAAAAACCAATGCACATAATCCGGCAAGTGGTTCAACAATTGATGAAATAAAGCCCATGAAAAATGCTTTTTTATTGCCTTCTTCTATTTTATATGGCAAGGTTGTTGCAAAACCCTCAGGTATATTTTGAATACCAATTGCTATAAAAAGCATTATAGCATTAAGTAATATTTCACTATCTTTGCTTAAATATGCAATAAATAAACTTAATCCTACACTAAAGCCCTCAGGTATATTATGAATCGTCATTGCTAAAAATAATCTTTTCTTTTCATTTTTTTCTTTGTTAAAAAATTTAGGAACAATTACAATAATTGCAATACCAATTGCAACGCCAATATATAAAGGATAAAATCCTGTATTATTTGTTTTTAACATGGTTATTGAAGGAATAAGCAGTGAAAATATTCCACTTGCTAGCATAACGCCTAAAGCAAATGATAATACAACTGTATTATCTAATATATCACGTCTAAAAAATAAGGCCAAAATAACTCCTGTCATTGTCATAATAAAAATAAAAATCAATCCCATAAATAGCCAAAACATAAAGTCACCTATCGTATTATATTAATATTTAAAAATAATGCTTGTTTTTATGACATAATATATCTTATAATTATTTAGGTGATAATATGAAAATTATTGATGCACACGTTCACATTTGTGAGCATATCAATGGCTGGGGATCAAGAGGTGAGCTAAGAGGTTTAGGAAAAGGAAAAGCAATTTACGCAGATGGCAAAGAATTTCAACTATTTCCGGAATATATGGGTGATTATGGTGTTTGTCCCGAAAAACTTCTTGAAATTATGGATAACCATAATATTGAAAAAGCAGTTATTCTTCAAGGTAATTATTTAGGATTTCAAAATTTATATGCCTATGAAACAATGAAAAAATATCCAGATCGTTTCATAGCTGCTTCAACAATTGACCCCTTTTGTCAAAATAGAGAATTAATTGCAAAACATTTTTTTGAGGATTTAAAGTTTAAAATCATTAAAATGGAGGTTTCTAATACCTCAGGCTTAATGGCTAACCATGATATCATTTCTCTTGCAGGGAAAAAGATGCAATGGATTTATGAATTATGTAGAAAATATAAGCTTATTTGTGTCATTGATATCGGACGTCCAGAAAATGGCTGTTATCAAATCGAAAATTTAAGAAAAATGATTAAGAAATATTCTGATGTAACTTTTGTTGTTTGTCATTTAGGTTCTCATCAAGAAAATCAATATGAAATATTTAAGCATGATATTCAAAGTTTAAAACTTCCTAATTGTTTTTTTGACTTAGCTTCAGTTTCAAACAATACACATGAACCATATCCCTTTAATAACGCACTTAATTATATTAAACTTGCAATTGAAATTGTTGGTGATGATAAACTAATGTGGGGGTCTGATATGCCAACATCATTAACAAAATCCAGTTATGATAATTTTATTAATTACATTATGAATAGTGATATTCCTCTTTCTAGCAAACAAAAAATATTTTATGATAATGCTAATAAACTTTATTTTAAGCAATAAAGGTTGTGGAAAAATCCACAGCCTTTTTTTAATTATTATATATATACTGATTTAAAATTGATTCTAACATTTCTTGACGGCCTGATGAAGGCAAGTTCTCATTTTGATTATTTAATGCATATTGTGCACAAGTCTCAAGATCAACTTCTTTATTTTTAATCTTATAACCAATTCCAAAATTATATGATTCATAGCGCTTAGCAATGAAATCCTCAAGTACATTATCCTCAAGAAGCTTAGCTGCTATTCTTAAGCCATGAGCAAAAGTATCCATACCTGCAATATATGCTAAGAACAAATCTTCTTCGGTATAGCTTTGACGTCTAACCTTAGCATCAAAGTTTAAGCCACCATTATGAAGGCCACCATTTTTCAATACTTCATACATAGCAAGCGTTGCATCATAAATATTTGTTGGGAATTGGTCTGTATCCCATCCAAGTAGCATATCTCCTTGATTAGCATCAATTGAACCTAATACACCTTCATTTCTTGCAATATTTAATTCATGATTAAAAGTATGAATTGCTAAGGTTGCATGATTTGCTTCAATATTCATCTTAAAATCATTTTCAAGATGATTTTTCCTTAAGAAGGATAAAACCGTTTGAACATCAAAATCATATTGATGCTTCGTAGGCTCCTTTGGTTTAGGTTCAATTAATAGCTGAGCATTAAATCCAATTTTATTTTTATAATCTCTTGCAAGAGTTAACATTGTAGCATAATTTTGAAGCTCTAAATTAACATCGGTGTTAAGTAAGGTGTCGTAACCTTCTCGCCCACCCCAAAATACATAATTTGTTCCACCAAGCTTCTTAGTTATATCCATTGCTTTTTTTATTTGTGAAGCAGCATGACAGAAACTATCAGCCTCAGGTGATGTAGCAGCACCAGCCATATACCTTTTATGATTAAAGCAGTTAGCCGTACCCCATAAGCATTTAATATTAGTATCCTTCATAAGCTTTAAAACATAATCAGATACTTCATCTAAAGCATGATAAGTTTCTTTTATTGTTCCCATTTCTGGAGCCATATCAACATCGTGGAAACAAAAATACTCAATTCCAAGTTTTTGCATAAATTCGAAGCCTGCTTCAGCCTTATTATAGCTTTCCTTCATTGGATCAGGATCTGACCAAGGTCTTGACATAGTATCACTACCAAATTGATCGGTACCTTTAGCACATAAGGTGTGCCACCAGCTCATTGCAAACTTTAAATGCTCGCTCATCTTTTTACCATTAATTTCTTCATCAGCGTTATAATACTTAAATGCGAAAGGATTAGTTGATTTAGGTCCTTCATATTTAATTTTTCCTGTTTTAAAATATTCTTTCATTTTTATTCCTCCTAATATTTTTTAAAAAAGCCTTTTAAACTATAATATAAAGCTTTATATGCTTCATATCTTGTATCATATACCTTATAATTCTCTTTATTTGGTTTTGTAATATCCTTTACTTTAATAATCTTTTCCTTTGCATCTAAAACATTATTGTAAATGCCAGCTGCCACCATCGCAAGAATAGCTACGCCTAAAGCACCACCCTCTTGTTGTTCAATCCGATAAATATCACATTTTAAATTATCTGCTATAATTTGTCGCCAAAGATTACCCTTAGCACCACCGCCTGATAAATAAACATTATATCTATTAGGCTTAAGTAGAGAATAACAATCTCTTATACTATAAGATATTCCTTCAAGTACTGCTCTTGCAAAATCATCTTTATTGGTACTTTGCCTAATGCCAACAAAGGTACCTGTTGCGTAAGGGTCATTGTGAGGAGTTCTTTCACCATTTAAGTATGGTAAATACAAAAGCCCATTAGCTCCCACAGGTGAACTTAAAGCTTTACGATTAATTATTTCATAAACAGACTGCTTATTAATTTTAGCTTCAATCTCTTCAGTTTCACAAAAATTATCTTTAAACCATTTATATGACAAACCACAGCCATTTGTAACACCCATAACATGATAGATATCTTTTATTGCATGCATAAAAACCTGAACAGGTAAATCAGGTTTTATATCTTCCTTTAAGATAGGATTAAATACAACTCCCGATGAGCCAAGAACAATACTTACATCAGAAGGTAAAATAATACCATTCCCAATTGCAGCGGCTGCTTGATCACCAGCACCTCCTACAACAAAAGGAATATTTTTAAGCCCTAATTCTTTAGCTAAACTAGGTATAATATATCCCGATATATCAACTGATTCCTGGAGTTTTGGCAAAAAATTAATATTTATTGCAAACTTATCTAAAATTTCATTCGAGTAGCATTTATTATAAATATCTAACATTTGCATTCCAGATGCATCACTATATTCAGTTGTAAAACTTCCCGTTAGGATATATCTTATATAATCCTTTGGTAACATTATTTTAGCAATTTTACCATAAATCTCAGGTTCATTATTTTTAACCCATAAAAGCTTTGCAAGTGTAAAAGGTGCCATAACATCATTCCCAGTAATTTCCTTTATTCTTTGATTACCAATCATTTTTTCAATTTCTTCTTTTTCTTTACCAGTTCTATTATCACACCAAATAATGCTATTTCTTAAAATTTTATCATTTTTATCAAGCAAAACTAAACCATGCATTTGTCCTGATAAGCCAATTCCTTCAATAACAGGATATGTTTTAGTTATTTCTTTAATTGTTATAATTGTAGCCTTTAACCAATCATTGGGATTTTCTTCAATATAGCCTAGCTTTGGACTAATAATATTGTATTCTGAACTTGCAGACAATAAAGATGTTCCTAGTTCATCAAATAAAACTGCTTTTGTAGAGCTTGTACCTATATCAATTCCTATAAAATATTTCAAAAAAAGCACCTACCATTCTTTATAATAATTATAAAGAAAAATAGATGCTAATAATATCATTATTGAATATAAAATTATCAAAATTGTATAAAAAAAGGATTCCAAAAGAATCCATAAAAAGAGGTAGGACACCAAATTTTAGCAAAAAAAAATGGCGCCCGCACTAGGACTTGAACCTAGGACCCCTTGATTAACAGTCAAGTGCTCTAACCAACTGAGCTATGAGGGCGTGTATAAAATAAAAAAAGAGATAGCTTGGCAGCTTCCTACTCTCGCACAACTAAATGTACTACCATCGGCGTTATAGTGCTTAACTGCTGTGTTCGGTATGGGAACAGGTGTATCCACTATGCCATCACCACCAAACTAAATCTTTCAAAACTAGATAAAATCATCAAAAGAACTTAGGTTAAGTCCTCGACCTATTAGTACTAGTCAGCTCCACGCATCACTGCGCTTCCACACCTAGCCTATCAACCTTATAGTCTATAAGGGGTCTTACCATTTCTGTGGGAAATCTAATCTTAGAGGAGGCTTCACGCTTAGATGCTTTCAGCGTTTATCCGTTCCATACGTAGCTACCCAGCTTATAGCCCTGGCAGGCTAACTGGTACACCAGTGGTATGTCCATCCCGGTCCTCTCGTACTAAGGACAGCTCTCTTCAAATTTCCAACGCCCACGACAGATAGGGACCAAACTGTCTCACGACGTTTTGAACCCAGCTCGCGTGCCGCTTTAATGGGCGAACAGCCCAACCCTTGGAAGCTTATCCACCTCCAGGATGCGACGAGCCGACATCGAGGTGCCAAACCACGCCGTCGCTGTGAACGCTTGGGCGTGATCAGCCTGTTATCCCCAGGGTAGCTTTTATCCGTTGAGTCACGGCCCTTCCACGCGGTACCGTAAGATCACTAACTCCGACTTTCGTCCCTGCTCGACTTGTTTGTCTTGCAGTCAAGCTCCCTTCTGCGTTTACACTCTGCGAATGATTTCCAACCATTCTGAGGGAACCTTCGAGCGCCTCCGTTACTCTTTAGGAGGCGACCGCCCCAGTCAAACTGCCCAACTGACACTGTCCTTTGTAATCCACTTACACTAGTTAGATACTCGATAGGCAAAGGGTGGTATCCCAACGTCGACTCCACCAAGACTAACGTCCTAGCTTCATAGTCTCCCACCTATCCTGTACATTACATACCAAATATCAATATCAACCTACAGTAAAGCTCCATGGGGTCTTTCCGTCTAATCGCGGGTAGCCGGCATTTTCACCGGCAGTTTGATTTCACCGAGTCCCCTGTTGAGACAGTGCCCAAAGACATTACACCTTTCGTGCGGGTCAGAACTTACCTGACAAGGAATTTCGCTACCTTAGGACCGTTATAGTTACGGCCGCCGTTTACTGGGGCTTCAATTCAAGGCTTCGATTGCTCTAACCTCTCCTTTTAACCTTCCAGCACCGGGCAGGTGTCAGCTCATATACTTCACCTTACGGTTTTGCATAAACCTGTGTTTTTGTTAAACAGTTGCTTGGGCTTCTTTTCTGTGGCTCACTTTTACATGAGCTCCCCTTATTGCGAACTTACGGGGCCAACTTGCAGAGTTCCTTAACAAGGGTTTTCTCGCGCGTCTTAGAATTCTCTTCCTACCCACCTGTGTCGGTTTACGGTACTGGTAGTATAATGATTAACCCTAGAAGCTTTTCTTGGAAGCTTGACTTCGTTATCCTTTACCTGTCATATCTTGATTTCTAGATGCGGATTTGCCTACATCCCCTCTTGATATCTCGTATTCAATCCACTAAGAATCGGATCCTAGCCTTCTTCGTCACTCCATCAGTCATTATACTAGTTCTGGAATATACACCAGATATCCATCAGCTACGCCTCTCGGCCTCACCTTAGGCCCAGACTTACCCAGGGCGGACGACCCTTCCCCTGGAAACCTTGGGTTTTTGACGGACAGGATTCTCACCTGTCTTTTCGTTACTCACACCGGCATTCTCACTTCCATATAGTCCACAAGTCCTCTCGATCTTGCTTCTTCCCATTATGGAACGCTCCCCTACCACTCAATACTTTCGTATCGAATCCGCAAATTCGGTAATATGCTTAGCCCCGGTACATTTTCGGCGCGGAGTCACTCGACTAGTGAGCTATTACGCACTCTTTAAATGATGGCTGCTTCTAAGCCAACATCCTAGTTGTTTAGGCATCTCTACATCCTTCTCCACTTAGCATATATTTTGGGACCTTATTTGGCGGTCTGGACTCTTTTCCTTTTGACCACGGACCTTATCACTCGCAGTCTGACTGCTAAACGCGTTTTATGACATTCGGAGTTTGATTAATGTCAGTATCCCGAGGTGGGACCATCTACTATTCAGTGCTCTACCTTCATAAAACTCTTGTTTAACGCTAGCCCTAAAGTTATTTCGGGGAGAACCAGCTATATCCCAGCTCGATTGGAATTTCACCCCTAGCCACAAGTCATCCAAGCCTTTTTCAACAGGCCCTAGTTCGGTCCTCCATTTGATTTTACTCAAACTTCAACCTGCTCATGGCTAGCTCGCCGGGTTTCGGGTCTACAGCATTCAACTTACCGCCCTATTAAGACTCGCTTTCGCTTCGGCTCCGTCCCTTTAGACTTAACCTTGCTAAATACCGTAACTCGCCGGTTCATTCTACAAAAGGCACGCCATCAGACTTTAACGTCCTCTGACTACTTGTAAGCACACAGTTTCAGGTTCTCTTTCACTCCCCTCCCGGGGTTCTTTTCACCTTTCCCTCACGGTACTGGTTCGCTATCGGTCACTAGCTAGTATTTAACCTTACGAGATGGTCCTCGCTTCTTCCGACAAGATTTCTCGTGTCTCGCCGTACTCTTTCTCACTAATTCCATTCTTGATTTCAATTACAGGACTTTCACCTTCTTCGGTCCACCTTCCCAGAGTGGTTCATTTATCAAAAATTTCATATGCCGTGAATTTGGGTTCCTTCCCTTTCGCTCGTCGCTACTGAGAAAATCGCTTTTGCTTTCTTTTCCTCCAGCTACTAAGATATTTCAATTCGCTGGGTCTTGCCTACCTTTCGGTATACCATGTCTTCTTCATGGTGAGTTGCCTCATTCGGATATCTACGGATCATTGCTTACTTACTGCTACCCGTAGCGTTTCGCCGTTAGTTGCGTCCTTCTTCGCCTTCTAGTGCCTAGGCATCCACTGTGCGCCCTTTTTTCCTTAACCTAAGTTTTTTTCTTTTGATTAATTTTATCTACTTTTCAAAGATCTCTTTTTTCTGAGAAACTTATGGTCTCTCAAAACTGAACATGACTCTTAATGCCAAACTTACAACTTTTTATCATTTTTTTCTCCTTAGAAAGGAGGTGATCCATCCCCACGTTCTCGTAGGGATACCTTGTTACGACTTAACCCCAATCATCTGTCCTACCTTAGACGGCTCCTTCCTTGCGGTTCGGCCACCGGCTTCGGGTATTACAAACTCTCATGGTTTGACGGGCGGTGTGTACAAATCCCGGGAACGTATTCACCGCGACACTCTGCTTCGCGATTACTAGCGATTCCAACTTCATGAAGTCGAGTTGCAGACTTCAATCCGAACTGAGACTGCTTTTCTGAGGTTTGCTTACTCTCGCGAGCTCGCTTCTCTTTGTGTCAGCCATTGTAGCACGTTTGTAGCCCAGGTCATAAAGGGCATGATGATTTGACGTCATCCCCGCCTTCCTCCGGTTTATCACCGGCAGTCTCGCTAGAGTCCCCAACTTAATGATGGTAACTAGCAATAAGGGTTGCGCTCGTTGCAGGACTTAACCTAACATCTCACGACACGAGCTGACGACAACCATGCACCACCTGTATCCCGGTTAACCTCCTCTATATCTCTATAGATTTGCCGAGTATGTCAAGACCTGGTAAGGTTCTTCGCGTATCGTCGAATTAAACAACATGCTCCACCGCTTGTGCGGGATCCCGTCAATTCCTTTAAGTTTCATACTTGCGTACGTACTACTCAGGCGGAGTACTTAATGCGTTAACTTCAGCACAGCCTTCTGGCTACACTTAGTACTCATCGTTTAGGGCGTGGACTACCAGGGTATCTAATCCTGTTTGCTCCCCACGCTT
>ENA-ORNP01001216-ORNP01001216.1-human-gut-metagenome-genome-assembly--contig:-NODE-1216-length-27770-cov-6.322930_pt1 | contig 27770 bp, 20 predicted proteins | sample MGYA00242119_ERZ509030 | MGnify/ENA primary metagenome ERZ509030 (study PRJEB26280, sample SAMEA2338708) | human gut metagenome | biome: human gut; feature: human-associated habitat; material: faeces... | reverse complement strand
TTGCTTTAAATTTATCTTCAGCTACTGTCATTGTTGAACATTCAGGATGATCACGATGTAATTTAATAGCATCAAAATCACATTTTGTTGTACAAATACCACAACCAATACATTTATTAGCATCAACAATCGTTGCACCACAGCCTAAACATCTTGATGTTTCTTTTTTAATTTGTTCCTCAGTAAGTGTTAAGACATAATTTTTAAATTTATCTGTAACCTTATCGTTAACACCTTCTACTTGTTTAGGCCCTCGATCATAGCTTTCTACTAAAATATCAGCTGTATCAAGTGGTTTAAACTCCCAACGATTACGTCCTGTTTCCATATGTCCATGATGAACGTAACGATGTAAAGATTCAGCAGCAATCTTACCTTGAGCAATTGCGTCAATAGCGAATTTAGGTCCTGTATAAACATCTCCACCCGCAAAAATATCTTCAACACTTGATTGGAAAGTGACTTTATTTAATTCAATAGCTGGTCCATTAAATTTCACATCTTCCCCTTTTAATAAATCTCCCCAAACACTACGTTGACCAATGGCAAAGATCACACGATCACAAGCAACTGTAACTGTGGTATTTTCATCATATACTGGCGCAAATTTACCTTCATCATTAAATACGGAAACACATTTTTTGAAAACAATCGCACTTACTTTACCATTTGTTTCAATAATTTCTTGAGGTCCCCATCCACAATGAATTGTTACTCCATCTTCTTTAGCTTCTCTTATTTCTTCATTAGAAGCTGGCATATCTACTTCTTGTTCTAAACAGAACTGTTGTACTTGACTTGCTTTGTTTCTTGATGATACACGAGAAGCATCGATGGCCACATTTCCACCACCAACGACAACAACTTTACCATCAAATGGTGTATTTCCACAGTTAGATTCATGTAAATAATCAATCGCCGTCATAATTCCATTTGCATCAATGTTTTTAATATCAGGTAAGCTACCTGCACTACATCCAATGGCAATATAGAAAGCTTTGTATCCTTGATCTCTTAATTGTTGAATTGTAATATCTTTTCCTACTTCAATTCCTGTTTTGATTTCTACACCCATTTCTTTTGCAACATCAATTTCAGCATCTAACAAATCTTTTTCTAATTTATAAGATGGAATACCGTAACGTAACATTCCTCCAGGATGTTCATTTTTTTCAAAAACTGTAGGACGATATCCTGTTTGTGCAAGATAGAAAGCCGCTGTTAAACCAGCAGGTCCACCACCAATAATCGCAATCTTTTCATCAAAATGATCCATATGAATACTTGCTGGAATAACAACCGGTGGTATATATCTTGTATCCGCATTTAAATCTTGTTCAGCAATAAATCTTTTAATTCCATCAATTGATAGGGCTTCATCAATTTTACCACGTGTACAAGCATCTTCACATCTTCTATTACATATTGCGCCACATACTGCTGGAAATGGATTTTGTTTTTTAATTAAAGCTAAAGCATCTTGATACCTTCCTTGAGAGGCCATTTTAATATATCCTTGAACCGCAATATGGGCTGGACAAGCACTTTTACAAGGGGCCGTTCCTGTTTCATGGGTATTGATTCTATTATTATCACGATAATTAAAATCGTATTTTTCTGGTCCCCATTTAACTGCATCTGGTAATTCTTGTTTTGGATATTGGACCTCTGTACCATCTTTTTTACATAATTTTTGTCCTAAACGTACAGCTCCTGCTGGACAGTATTCCACACATCTTCCACAAGCCACACATTTATCTTTTTCTACATGGGCTACATAAGCAGAACGAGACATATTTGGGGTATTAAATAATTGTGATGTTCTTAAGGCATTACAAATTTCCACATTACAGTTACAAATACCAAAAATTTTATTTTCTCCATCAATATTTGTAATTTGATGAACAAAACCATTATCCTCTGCTCGTTTTAAAATAGCCAGGGCTTCTTCTTTAGTAATATCATGTCCTTTACCTGTTTCTCTACAATAATCCGCAAAGTCACCAACACCAATACACCAACCAAAATCATCATCAGCACATCCATCATCAATAGCTTTTCTTGAAGCACGGCAAGAACATCTTCCTACACCAATTTTCCCTTCATATTTTTCTAACCAATAAGAAAGTTTTTCAATATCAATAGCTTCATTTTCCATAGAAATTGCTTTTTCTACTGGAATAACATGCATTCCAACTCCTGCTCCTCCAGGCGGAACCATTTGTGTAATTCCAGCAAGAGGAATATACGTCATACGTTCAAAAAAAGCTGCAACATCAGGATGATCTTCTAAACGAGGATTTGAACGATCTGATAATTCTTCCATATTAAATAATTCAGCACTTCCCGGTACAAACATTGGAAGAATATATCTTCTTTCACTTTGTGGTGCTGTACGCCCATGATGATCATAATGATAACCATAATCATATTCTAATAAACCTAAATAACTCATTTCATCTAAAGTTTTTTGAAAGTGATCTTCTTGATCTTTTGAAACCTTACATAAGTCACATAATTCTTTAAATGTATAAGGAGTACGTTTTTTCATTGCTAAAGCGATATCAGCCATTTCATCACTAACAATTTCAGCAAGTCCCCAATATTCAGGATCTTCAACTTTAACACCACCGAAAATATGTCCGGCAACGTCTGTAATCTTTCTACCTAATTTAACGATTTTCTCTCTTGGTGGATTGTCATGCTTATGATTTGCATTTCATTCCTCATATTTTTTCATACTCATTTGTATTTCCTTCTCCTTTTAATAACTTTTTAACCAAAAATACATTATAGATTAATTATACATTAATAATTTTATGAATGTATTTTTTAAGAAACATTTGTTGAAAAAAAAGTGATTTTTTCACATAAATTTAAACATTTTGTTTCTTTTACCTAAAAATAAAAGGAGACTTTTAATTTCCTAGCTATTATCTTTCTTTGCTTTTCTATCAGCGATAATATCCGAAATATCAAATGGTACTTCATCATCTTCTTGCTCATAGATATTTAAAAACGGAACATCTTCTACAGTTCTAATTGGAAATTCTGATTTAGCTGTAACATCTTTTAAATCACATTCAACAACTCCAATATACATTAATGGAATAACTTTTCTTTCACTCAATGGTTTGATTTCTCGATTGTTACATGTATAAAGTAAATTATAGCCCTTTTCCCATGTTTCAGGGTCATCTTTATAATCTAATATCTTATCTTACCTTTTGTGATGACACAACGATAATCATGACCATGCCCTTTATATTTCTTATCAGGAAAATCATTAAAGATACTAAATTCCACACACACTCTTGAATCTTTTTTTATTAATTCAACTTTCTTTCCTATTTTCATAAAATGTGTATACACATTCAAGTGTATATCCGTCATTTCAAAGCCAAAACTCATTGGTACAACATAAGGAAACCATCTTCACCATTCATCCCTACATTGACAATCGTCATTTCTTGAAGCATCGCTTCTATTAATTTATAATCGACTACTTCTCTTTCAAATCGTCTCATTTCATTCACCTCAAATGCACTATACTTTGTTTTATTTCTATTTCAGATACCTTTCACTTTATGAAAAATATCTTATAATATTTTGAAGTAGCTTATGAATACTTAAAGAATACAAATGAAACCTTATTATCAAAATAATCCATTTGATTTAACAGATGAATCATATACATTGTTTATTCACAAATAAAAATGAAGAAGATATTTAACATCTTCTTCAAACAATGAATCTTTCTAATTATACAATTTTAATTCAATTAGATATGGAAAATTATTCTTTTGAAATATTTACATACATCATCAAATAAAGAATATGAATTCTTTTATTATAATGACTTTGATGATTATGAAGATGAAATTGAATCTAGTAGTTCTACTTGGGTTGATAGGATGTTATCAACCCAATAGGTTTTTACTTAAATTGATAAATATTTTCATCTAAATATTCACTGCTTTTTTGAACTTCTTCATTAATATAGTCTAGCCCATATTTTTCTATAACAGTAGGAAGTTTAGAAAATAAATTTGTTCCTAAACCTAATTTATTACCATAGATTTTAAATCCCATAGCCGCAAGAGTCGTAGGATACATATCCATATGTGTAAATTGTCTATTTTTGATTTGTGTTGTCTCTATTTTAGAATTAATAAAACAATTATAGGTTGTTCTTTGGTAAGTAGAAGGTATATCTTTTATATACGACTGTGCCATTGTAGGATGATCTCCGACTAATACAATTGTTGTATTAGTGTACCATTCTTGTTCTTGGCACCATTTAATAAAATTAGAAACTTGCTTAGATTGACAAGCATAGATATTTTCATATTGATTTTTATATGTATTAGGACAGTTCGAGCAAGTAAAGCCATCTGGTGTATGACAATCAATTGTCGCTAAAGTAAAATTAAATTTGTTTTGAGTTGATCCTAATTTTGTAAGTTCTTCTTTCGCAAATTCAAATAATTGATAATCATTAAAACCCCATTTATTTATGTTTTTACCTTGATAAGAATACATTTTCTTTAAAGTATCATAATCATAAATCCTATCATATCCATGTTGTAGAAATAATTTATCTGTTCCAGCAAATTCTTTTTGAGAACCTATCATTAATTCTTGTATATAACCTTGTTCATGTAAAAAATCACTTAATGTCTTAGCACCTGGCATAAATGCATCCTGTTGATCCATATCATTTGCGACATCAACTTTTAATGGCAAACCTGTTAATTGTGCTGTCATTGAAGCAATTGTCCAGGTTGTTCCTGTAAAAGGAAGCGCACCACCTAATTTATCTGTATTAGAAAAGCTTATATTTTCTTTAGCAAGTTGAGTAAGTTCTGGTAAACAGTTAACATCTTTGATACCACCATTTTCAGTGTCCATAAAACTATTTTCTATCGATTCTAAATAAATATAGATAAGATTATTTGAGCTTTCAGAAGTAATCTGAATATCCTGTGGATTTTGGTAAATGATAGAACTGTCGCCAATGTATTCAGATGATTTTTTTGTTTTTGCTTTCTTTTTATTATATATAGTTGTTTTTTGAGTATTTTGTTCTACATGTTCGTAATATATGGAGTTAAATCAATAAAAAGAAGCATTATGAATAGATATTTTCTTTTCGCTTTGTTGGCTGTATTGGCGATGAGTTCCGTAATAGCCGCGGCTCCTTGGCAATGGTCTGTAGAAATAAAGGGGGTTATTATTATGTAAAGCAAGAACCGGCTGAGATAAAGGGCAATAAACTGGTGTTCACCCGGATTCCTCCTCGTACAAAGTTTCCGGTAAAGATAACAGTCGTAGCCTGGCAATATGGACGTAGTACGGAACCGAAGGTACAGACAGCTGAAGCTGTAGAACAGAGCTTTTGTCTTACTGCCCGTTAACAGCCCTTTATTCGTTTTACGTCAATTCATCCTCATTGTGAAAGGCTTCTATTGCTTTTTCTACAGAGCCGTGTAATAACAATAATGATTGGGCTTCTCCGTAATTCAGGTGTAATTCGTCGATAAGCATCCGTGTTCCTCTGTCAATCAGTTTCTGATTGGTGAGTTGCATATTGACCATCTTGTTTCCTTTGACACGTCCTAGCCCGATCATGACAGCAGTACTGATCATGTTCAGAATCATCTTCTGACCGGTGCCCGATTTCATTCGTGAACTGCCTGTTACATATTCCGGACCGACAATCATTTCGATAGGGATATCGGCTTCGGTTGCCATAGGTGAGTTGGGGTTGCTGGTGATGCATCCTGTCAGTATGCCGTTTTTGCGCGCTTCATGCATGGCACCGATCACATAAGGGGTGGTACCGGAAGCTGCAATTCCGATGACTGTATCTTTGGTGTTGATGTTATATTGCTGCAATTCTTCCCAGCCGCGTTTTGTGTCATCTTCCGCATTCTCTACAGGATTGCGTAAGGCGGTATCACCTCCTGCAATCAGTCCGATCACTACCGTAGGGGGCATGCCGAATGTAGGAGGAATTTCAGAAGCATCCAGTACTCCCAGCCGCCCGCTTGTTCCTGCTCCCATATAGAAGATGCGTCCGCCTTTCTTTACCCGGGGAATGATCTGACTGACCAGTTTCTCTATTTGCGGAATGCTTCTTTCCACTGCATCTGCTACTTTATGGTCTTCAGCATTGATTTCCTGAAGAATTTCCCCTATCGGTTTCTTTTCAAGGTCATTATAGAGTGACGGTTGTTCTGTTATCTTAATAAATTCCATAACCATTCAATTATTGTTTCCGGAATACTCGGTTAGTTATAGCACCAGTTCCTTAAACAGCCGTTCCAGTGTGGCGTCCAGATTCTCAGAGAATCCGGGGTGCGGGCGTGAAACCTGAATGCACGAACTCTTAACGGCAGTCAGCCAACGGAATCTGTCCGGGATATCCATCTGAGCTATAGTCCCTCCGTTTTTATTGCCCTGGCAAATTTTGTCGAACACTTTCAGTCCTTCTTTCAGGCAATTCGTATCCACTTCCGAAGAAAACAGACTGAGTTTGTTATCATCTATCGTATATAGAGATTTCAGGTACTTACGTTGTTTGGAGAACAAAACAATACCTACATTGATAAATTCCTCACGTTCTACCTTCGGAACGAATCGAATCACCGCATATTCATATAAGTACCTTTCTTGCATTTTGTGCTTCATTTACAAAAAGTTCGGAGTGCTTGATCCTTTCTTCTAAAAATTGAATATAAATATCTCTCAAATCCTGCGGAGTCTCGCTGCCTTCGGTCCAGTTCAACCAGTCGTTGGGGACAGCATTGACTATTTCACGGATTTTTTCGGGCGTAAGAATACGTTTGAATGCTGCGTCTGTCTCTTCCAGCTGGTCGGCAAACGGCAATAATACATGGTCTTTGACCTGTGTAAACGGACTAAGCGACTGCTTCTGCCAGTTGGTCCATGTATGGTGGAAATAGAGTGACGCGCCGTGGTCGATCAACCATAATTCTTTATGCCACATCAGCATATTCGTATTTTTGATGGTACGGTCTACATTGGTCAGCAGTGCATCCAGCCATACCACCTGTGAGGCCGTTTTCCCGTCTACGGAATGTGCTATGGGGTCGAAAGTCAGTGCGCCGGAAAGAAAATGCAATCCGATATTCAGTCCGCGGCTCCACTGAAGCAGGTCCTGTATTTCTTCATCTGCTTCTGTGCGTCCGAAGGCTTCGTCCAGGTGGAGAAAGACGATCTCGGGCACCCTGAAACCTAGTGCACGGGCTATTTCTCCTCCTATCAGTTCGGCGATCAGTGCTTTCGTTCCGTGTCCTGCTCCCCTGAACTTGACTACATATTTAAATTCATCGTCAGCTTCGGCCAAAGCGGGCAATGATCCTCCCTCTCTCAGCGGAAGAATATATCTTGTTACATTTGCCGTACGTAAATCCATGTAGCTCCTTTCTTAAATTCGGGAATAAAGATAAATGGTTTTGAGGGATTTTTCTTAGAAAATGTTCTTTTAATTAATGATTTGTAGCTTAATTAAATAATTTTGCGCTGTTAAGTATCAGGCGAGGATAATCCGTATCTTATTTTGGAAAGCAGAAACGAATGAAATAGCGGATAAAGAAAGATACTGATAATTTATTATATTGTATTGAGTAAATGTTTTCTTCCTTTCGTATTTGTCTATAAACGTTTAGCAAATATGGAGAGGCGATTCTTATTTTTGTGGAAGAAATGCTATCTTTGTCTTATGTTTCATGCAATTAATGATGATTGACAAGTGAAAAGCACGATTAAATATTTGATTCTTCTAATCATATATCTGGCTTGTAGCGATACCTTGCAAGCCCGGGACTACGTATTTCGTAATATAGTTATGTCCGACGGGCTTTCCGGAGTCTTGGTGAACGCTATTTATAAAGACTCGGAGGGCTTCGTTTGGTTAGGGACGGATAACTGTCTCGACCGTTTTGACGGTGTCAAAGTGAAACATTTTGAATTCCGTGGCATTGAGTCGGGAAGAAAGAAACGTGTGAACTGCATAGCAGAGACTTCTAACAGACAACTCTGGGTAGGAAACGGCGTGGGACTTTGGCGTTTGAACCGCAGCAACGGTGAATTACAACGAATCGTGCCGGAGAAAATAGACTTTGCCGTAAACACCCTTTTGGCAGACAACGACGTGCTATATCTGGGAACCGAAAAAGGACTTTTTATTCAGAAAGATGGGCAACTCATCCAGATACAAACAGACCCGAATGTGCTGGCCGCCTGTAACCGTGTCATGGACCTTTGTCTGAACGAAGATAAAAGTGTGCTCTGGATGGCTACCGTGCAAGGATTGTTTTCTTACTCATTAAAAGATGGAAAAGTTTCTTCCTGGCATTTCCGCGAAAATGTACCCGAAACAGATTATTTCCGGTGTCTTACCCGAATAGGGGAAACGCTCTATATAGGTACTATGAGCCAGGGAGTACTTCGTTTCGACATCCAAACGTCCACTTTCTCTCATGCTCCCTCTTTGGGATGTGATGTGATCTCCGATATCTCCGGAGACGGAAAAGAGAATGTGTATATAGCTACTGACGGTAATGGAGTTCATTTTCTTTCTCATAAAGATCAGTGTGTCACCCGTAGCTTTTGCCATGATATACGCGATAAGGAAGGAATCCGCAGTAACTCAATCTATTCGTTGTTGGTAGACAACCGTGGAGCACTTTGGGTAGGGCATTTTCAGGCCGGACTTGATTATTCACTCTATCAGAACGGACTGTTTTCTACTTATTCTTTTCCTCCTCTATTTAATTCCACCAATTTGTCGGTTCGTTCGTTCCTGAATCGTGGAAAGGAAAAAGTGATCGGTTCGCGTGACGGGCTGTTTTATATCAACGAATCTACAGGAACCGTAAAGAGCTTTGTAAGACCTGTACTGACTTCCGACCTGATACTTACGATCAGTTTCTACGAAGGAGAATATTATATCGGTACGTATGGAGGAGGAATGATGGTGCTGAATCCCCAGACACTTGCTCTTACTTATTTTGAAGAAGGAGATTCCGAGTTATTCCATAAAGGACATATTTTCTGCATAAAGCCTGATGAAAAAGGTAATCTGTGGGTGGGAACGTCTCAAGGCGTATTCTGCTATAATAAATCGGCAAAGCAAATTAAAAATTATACAAGTTCCAACTCCCAGCTGCCAGAAGGAAATGTTTATGAGATTAGTTTCGACTCTACCGGAAAAGGATGGATTGCAACCGAAACCGGAATGTGCATTTACGATCCTGCATCTCAAAGTCTCCGTTCCAATGTCTTCCCGGAAGGGTTTGTGCATCGTGATAAGGTAAGGACCATCTATGAAGACTCAAAACATAATCTTTTCTTCATCCGTGAGAAAGGGAGCCTGTTCATTTCATCGTTGACAATGGATCGCTTCCGGCAGAAATCCGTTCTTTCCACTCTCCCGGATAATTCGCTGATGTCCATTGTAGAAGATAACCTGGGGTGGTTGTGGATTGGTTGCAATGATGGTTTATTGCGGATGAAGGATGGCGAGGAGGATTATGACGCGTTTACTTTTAATGATGGAGTGCCCGGACCCACTTTCACCAATGGAGCCGCTTATAAGGATGAAAACGGACTATTATGGTTCGGTAATACTAAGGGATTGATTTGTGTGGACCCTAAAGAGGTAGATGAATTGCGCGGCAAGGTTCGTCCTATCGTGTTTACGGATATACAGGCAAACGGCGTTTCTATAACCGAAACTTCTTTAAAATATGACCAGAATAATCTGACTTTCAATTTTACGGATTTTGCCTATGGACTTCCTTCTGCTTTGCTATATGAGTATCGGCTGGATGGAGTGGATAATGACTGGAAACTGTTGACTGCACAGAGTGAGGTATCATACTACGGACTTGCTTCCGGAGACTATACTTTCCGTGTCCGTTTGCCGGGCAATGACCAGTCGGAAGCCAGTTGCGAGGTGACAGTGCGCCCTATGGTTCCCTGGTGGGGATGGGGATTGATTGTCGTTGCGTTAGTATTGATTGTGCTGCTGGTAAGATATTACTTGTGGAAACGATTAAGTACTTTGGTGAAGTCACCGGCTTTGTCGCCCGCAGAAGGGCAGGAAGAGAACGAACATGGCTTTTCCGAAAAGCAAGTGTGTGGAGATAACAATCAGGAGCAACCTGTCGAAGAGAAATATAAAACAAATCGTCTGAGTGAAACGGAATGCAAAGAGCTTTATGAAAAGCTTGTAGCTTATGTCGAAAAGGAACGGCCTTATATTAATCCTGATTTGAAAATGGGGGATCTGGCAGTAGCGTTAGGTACTTCCTCTCATTCTCTGTCTTATCTGCTGAATCAGTATTTGAATCAGTCTTATTATGATTTTATTAATGACTATCGTGTAGCTGAATTCAAAAGATTGGTAGTGGATAGCAAATATTCCCGCTATACGCTCGCCGCATTAGCCGAACTCTGCGGTTTTAGTTCCCGCGCTTCCTTCTTCCGTTCTTTCAAGAAGAGTACGGGAGTTACTCCCAACGAATATATTCGTAGTATTGGAGGAACGGCGAAAGAAGAGTAGAAACAAGTACTTCATCCGCTTGATAGTAGTACTTCATTCACTAGCATGTAGTACTTCATTCACTAGCATGTAGTACTTCATTTACTTGTATGTAGTACTTCATTTGCGTATCTGTTGTACTTCATCCACATGTTTGTTATACTTCATTTCCTTATCTGTCGTACTTCTGTCGTTCAGTGTTCATATAGATAGAGCAGTACTCTAAACTTCGTATGTTAAATGTAAATTATATGTACCTAATCCGCTTCTCGTTTTTGCTACTGCTACTGCCACTGACACCTTAGTGCCTCTTTGTCAGTGAATTTAAATAACGGCATATTTGTAAGTATTTGGTTTATAGTGTTATATGCGAATTTATTAAAAATGAATCATCTATTCCCCTTCTACTTATTAATTTTATTGTCAGTAGATTTCTACTTGTTTACTTGTAGTAATATAATACTATGCTCCTTTTTTAGGGCTTAAAATAGAGTTTTACTGATAATTGAGAACAATATAATAATTGTTTAGTGTCTTATATTTACATTTACCTAATGGGATAATACTGTTTTACTATTAAAATAGGCATTAAGGTGTCAGTTGTCAGTGCTGTCAGTAGATTTTTTGTAATTGGAAAATATGAAATCATAATCGGTTAGTAATTAATCTGTTATAATATAAGGTGTAGAGGACGACTGATACTTTATACAAATTTCCACTGACATAATAAATGTTAATAGGAAAAAGTGGTGTGGTCTTTAATGTTTACAGCTGATTGCTTTCTTTTATGATAGTTAATCTCTCATATTAAAAGAAAGAATTTTGGCTATCAAACAAAGACAATCTTTTAGTCTTGTACGCATGAAGGAGCAGGAAAATATAGGCGAAAAACTATAAATAGAGTCTCATATTATGAAATGAGACTCTATATGAAGAATGAGTATTCTTTTGATTATTAGTGTTTTATGTTTTAATTAGTCTATTTGGATACGTTGCAATCCATCTGCCCGTTTTTCTTATGGATTCTTTTTAAATCACCTCTATATTTGCATCGTGATCGAAACCGAAAAAGATAGTATTATGGAGACAACAATTAACTCTTCCGACAACATTATCACTCGTTCTTACGAGGAATATCATCAGGTAATCTTAAACTATATTACCTATCGTATAACTCACCGCTATGAAGCGGAGGATTTGACGCAGGATGTATTCGTACGTTTACTGGATTATAAGCAGATGCTTCGTCCGGACACAGTGAAATATTTCCTTTTTACTATTGCGCGTAATATCGTGACCGATTATATACGCCGTTATTATAAGAAACAGGAAATAGACAGCTATTTGTACGATTTCACGGCTACTTCTACCAACGAAACAGAAGAAAACATCATTGTCAGTAATCTGATGGAGATGGAACAGATGCGTTTGGAGGCAATGCCCGAACAACGTCGCCTGGTTTATGCACTGAACCGTTTTGAAGACAAGAGTTCACCCGAAATTGCTACCGAACTGAATTTAAGCTGCCGGACTGTGGAAAACCATCTGTTTCTCGGACGTCGTGATATGCGTAACTTCTTTAGAAGTTGTATCTAAAATATCCAACCGTATATAATTTATTCATTAATAAATAACCTTTTGTGCTTATGGAAAAGGAATTAAAATCAAACCAAAGGTGTGTAGATGCCTCATCTTATTTTAGAGAACAAGAATTTAATACTATTTTTAAACCTCAAATTTAATATTATGAAACAAAGAGGATTAACTTTTAATTCGCAGCCGGGCAAGACAATAGTGGTCGCTCTGGGATTGATGCTGGGCCTATGTCCTGTTTCAAGCGCATGGGGCTATGCGAATGTAAATGATAACCTGGTAGTGTCACAAGTGCAGAAACAGGTGAAAGGGCAAGTGGTAGATGCTACAGGTGAGCCGCTGATCGGTGTGAATGTGAGTGTGGTGAGCCAGACTGGAGGTACCATAACGGATATTAATGGAAACTATTCTCTGAACGTTCCGCAAGGTGCTAAACTGAAGTTTTCTTATATCGGCTATAAAGAGCAGATGATAGAAGTAGGCAGTCAGACGGTGATCAACGTGAAGATGCAAGAAGACAGTGAAGTGCTTGACGAAGTGGTCGTGGTCGGCTATGGAACACAGAAAAAAGCGACTATGACAGGTTCTGTGACGGTGGTCAGTGATAAGATGCTAGAGAATAAAGGAACCATGTCAAGTCCGGTACAGGCGCTGCAAGGTCAGGTGCCGGGTGTCATCATCACACGAAACTCTTCGGCTCCGGGCGACGAAAGCTGGGGAATGAGTTTGCGTGGTGCTGTTTCCAAGAATACGACCAGTCCACTTGTTATTATTGATGGGGTGGAATATGAAAGTGTAAACGAACTACGTCTGTTAAATCCTTCAGATATTGAATCTATTAATTTTCTGAAAGATGCTTCCGCTTCTATTTACGGTAGTAAGGCCGCAGGTGGAGTAGTGTTGGTTACTACTAAGAAAGCCAAAGAGGGTAAGGTGCAAGTGGATTATAGTGGTTCGGTGACGGCTAAGTTTATCGGGCTGTCTCCCGATTTAATGAACATTGGTGAATGGGCATCGGCTGTAATAGATGCTCGTACTAATGACGGGTATACAGAAGATGATACTTGGCTACGATATGCCAAGCTGGCGTTGGCTTATAAAAATCAGTACATTAACCTAGATCATACAGCTAATCCATTCGGGACGGGTGCTTTTACTGATGTTGCTGATTTTGTATTCTTTGATACTAATTGGCAGGATATTATGTGGGGGACAGCAGCCTCTACCCAACACGAATTGGCAATTTCGGGAGGTTCCGATAATTCGAAATACCGTTTATCATTAGGCTATATGTTTGATGACAGCAACTTGAAATGGGGAAATAACAATAATAGCCGCTATAACCTACGATTGACGAATACTTTCAAACTCTCGGATAAGATGTCTATCGAATCAGTAATAGCATACAACCGCCAGGATCAGGTTGCTCCGACACAGGTCGGTTCTGCTCTGACTACCAGTGCACAGCAACCGGGATTTCCTTCGGCAACAGTTGATGGCAAGCCGTATGCCTGGGGTACGTGGGGTGCTCCTAACTGGTATTGTGAATTGGGAGGAGATAACAAACTTAAAGTCTCGGCTATTAATATCAGTGAGACATTCAATTATTCTATCACGAAAGATTTGAGTACTTCCGTAATAGCCGGCTACAACACTTCCACTGCAACTAGGGATACTCAGAAGAAATCGATCGAATGGTATAATTATGCAGGTGATCGGGTAGTACGTACAGACCCGACGGAAGATGCAAGCTCGTATACGAAGAGTAATTCACGGACAGATTTCTATTCTATTTCAGGGCGAGTAGACTGGTCGCATATATTTGCCGATGTTCATGATGTGAAGTTGATGGCTGGTTTGCAATATAATATGAAAGAGTATGAATATACGTATCTTCGTACAACTGGTATCTTACCATCTTTGGAAGTTCCTAATAGCAATAATGGCCTGATTTATTTGGTTAGTGAGGATAAGAATACACAATCCTCAAAATGGCAGGAGGCTGTAATGTCTTACTTTGGGCGTGCTAACTATAACTATCGCTCTAAATATATGCTGGAAGCTCAATTCCGCTATGATGGTTCTTCAAAATTCCAACCCGAGAACCGTTGGGCATTCTATTGGGGAACCTCTGGGGGATGGCGGCTTTCTGAAGAGGATTTTATAAAAGAACTTGAATTTATTGATGAATTCAAGTTGAGAGCTTCTTACGGTAGTGTGGGTAATCAAGCAGGTATAGATCGTTACGACGGAACACAACTTTATAATTTTAAACCAAGCCAAGGTGCTTTGATTGGTAATGGAAAAGTTTCTTATGTAGATACCAGTGGAAAACTACCAAGCCTTGACCGTACTTGGGAACGTATTCATAATTATAATATCGGACTTGACTTTGGATTCCTTAACCATCGGTTGACAGGTACTGCTGAGATGTTTTGGAAGAAGAGTAACAACATGTTGATTGATGTTATTTATCCGGGGATTCTGGGTGATAAGGCACCTACAGCAAATTATGGAGCTTTTAAGGCTCATGGATGGGAAGGAATGATTAACTGGTCTGATAGAATAGGTCAGGTAAATTATCACCTTGGTGGTACTTTCACTTACACAACTAATGAACTCACTGACAATGGGGGGAGTGGTGCAATAAAGAGTGGTGTACGTTCCGACCGTGAAGGTTATCCATTAAATTCTGTATTTGGACTTCGTTATTGTGGAAAGATACAGACGGAAGAGCAGTTGAAAAAGTATGTAAACCAATATAAAAACAATAGTACAATTGGTACATTGGATAATTTACGTTTGGGTGATAACATGTTTGAAGATGTGAATAAAGATGGAAAATTGACGGAGGAGGACTTTGTTTATTTAGGGACAGATGATCCGAAGGTACAGTTTTCAGTGAATGCAGGACTCGAATGGAAAGGATTAGACTTGTCTATTGTTTTTCAGGGTGCTGGAAAACGTACTGTCTGGCGTGAAAAGAGTACTTGGAGAATTCCGATGCGCGCAGTTTATCAGAATGGTAGCAATCAATTTATAGGCAATACTTGGAATCCGGATAATACAGGAGCTTATTATCCTTCACTGACTAATAAGTCTGAAATAAATGACTATAATTATCAGTGCTCATCTTGGTCGGTAGAAGATGGCGCCTACCTCCGTCTGAAGAATGTGACATTAGGTTATTCTTTGCCTTCTTCATTATTGGCGAAGACTAAAGTACTGTCGAAGGCACGTATTTATGTGACTGGATCAGACCTTTGGGAACATAGTAACATCAATGATGGTTGGGACCCTGAAGCAAACCGTGAAGTGGACAATGCAAAGCGCTATCCTTTCTTGCGTACCGTAACTTTTGGATTAAACTTAACCTTTTAATTGAAAACAAATATGAAATATACATTAAAAGCAATATTGATACTGATATTGGGATGTCTGACACATTCATGCCTTGATTTGGACCCGAAAGACCAAATTGCTGATGGTAACTACTGGAACTCAGTCACAGATTATAAGTTGTTCGCTAATCAGTTTTATAGTTGGACTCGTGACTTTTCAAACAGCGTATATGATGCGCCTCATTCTGATAAACGTTCTGATCTTATTGTAGACAAAGGAGGGACGAATGTGTATAGTAATGGTACAAATAGTATTCCGGCTTCAGACAATAATTATACAGATAATTACAACCGTATCCGTCGTGCGAATATACTTTTACAGAAAGCCGAAACTTACGATAATCCGACTGATATCGCACAGTATGTGGGTGAAGCGAAATTTTTCCGTGCTTACTGCTATTTTGAGTTATTGCAACTCTATGGTGATGCTATCATCACTAAAACACCGTTGGATGTAACTGACCCGGAATTGAAAGCTTCTCGTAATGACCGTAGTGAAGTGGCGGACTTAATTATTCAAGATCTGAAGGATGCTGCCGGTTTGCTTTCTGCTACTTCCGCTGTAGAGAGTGGTCGGGTAGGTAGTGAAGGAGCTTGGGCATTTTTGTCAAGAGTAGCTTTATATGAAGGTACCTGGCAGAAATTCCGTGGGAATACGGTACGTGGAAAAGAGTTGCTGGATATTGCTGCCAATGCAGCTAAAGAAGTGATTAATAGTAAGAAATTCAGTTTGTATGCACCTGTTATTTTGGGTGATAGCGCACAGAAGTATATGTTTATTTTAGAGGATGTAAAATCTAATCCTGCCGGACTTCAAAAAAGCTCTAACACGGAATATATTTTCTCCCGTCGTCATGATGAAACACTGAATCCGATTAATAAGAATATCACGAAAGAATGTTTGGCAAATGCACAAATGATTTCTCACAAGTTTGCAGCATTGTATCTTTGCCAGGACGGACTTCCTATTGACAAGTCTCCTAATATGTTTATGGGATACGATAAAATAGAAAGCGAATATCTGAATCGCGACAATCGTATGATTTATACATTATGTAAGCCTTATGGCTATTTTTGGAGCAATGAAAACTCTCGTGTCAATTGGACAGGTGATGCAGCAGATAGAGCATCGGCTTCCATTAAAGGATTGATTCCGACCAGTGGTAGTGGTTATAACAATCAGAAGTGGGCTACTGAACGTGCTGTGAATACAAATTATGAAGGCTATGATTATCCTATCATCCGCTATGCGGAAGTGCTGCTGAACTATGCCGAGGCGGTGTTTGAGCGTGATGAGACCATCTCTGATGAAGATTTGAATATTTCTTTGAATTTGGTTCGCAATCGTATCAACACTCAGATGCCAAAGTTAACAAATAGTTTTGCTCAAACCTACGGATTAGATATGCGTACTGAAATCCGTCGGGAACGTACAGTCGAACTCTTTAACGAGGGATTCCGCATTGACGATTTGAAGCGTTGGAAGACAGCTGAAACAGAAATGCCGCAGAATATTTTGGGTATCAAGTGGACAGGTACGGAGTATCAGACCAGATGGCCGAATGCTTCTTATTCTAAGAATAGTGATGGATTCCTGATCATAGAAAGCGGGCGTAAATGGGAGGATAAACATTATTTGTATCCATTGCCTACAGACCAATTACAGCTTAATCCGAATTTGAAACAGAATCCTGGTTGGGGAGAATAACAGATCGTTTTATTCATTAAAAATAACAGGTATGAAAAATAGATATTCAATATATAAAAACTTGTATGGTGCGTCTGCTTGCCTGCTTACTGCTTGCATGGTATTGACTGCATGTGACAAGGAGAAAGAGTTTACTCCTGCCATGTCTGAAGCGAAATTGATAAACTCCATTACTTTTGATGTGAGTGCGACATTGCCGTTGGCTATTGGCATGGATTCTACCATTGTCTATTCCGTAGAAGCTCCGGATGATTTGGAAGACCGTACAATTGTATGGAAATCAACGGATGAGAGTATTGCACGTGTGTCACAGGATGGGACTATAACCGGTGTGGCAGAAGGTACGGCTGTTATCAGTGCCACTCCTCCGATTGGCTTTGGGGCAACCGCTTCGGTAAAAGTGGAAATTGTTCCCGAGATTATAAAAGCTACCAGTCTGACACTCACAAATCCACGGGAAGGAGAAGTGATTTACGAAACGGACAAAATCCAGTTTGAAGCGCAAGTATTACCGGCTGACCACACATACTCTTATCTGACATGGAAGAGCAGTGACGAAAACATAGCTACTGTTTCTTCGCAAGGGTTGGTGAACTGTCTGAAGGCCGGAGAAGTGACAATTTCTGCTTTGACACATGACCATAGTGGTGTATATGGCTCCTATGTCTTGAAAGTTGTTGAATATATTCCGGTGGAACATGTTGCTATTGAACCCTATACTGATATGATTTGTGTTTCTATGGGAGATATAGCTCTGGATGTTACTTATACACCGGCTGATGCGACATTGGGTTCTGTTGACTGGGTGTCAAGTGATGAAAATGTAGCAACGGTGGATTTGGGTATTGTTACACCGAAAGGCTTCGGTACAACAGTGATTACGGCCACTTGCAGGGCTACGGGTGAAACAGCCTCTACCACAATTTCTGTAGAAAGCGGTTGGTGGATTTGGGATACACGGAATGAGTTTGGTGAGTGGACCGTACAGGGACAAGCTACTAATGGTCCTAAGATTGAACGTAAAGATGGCAAGTTGGTCGTAACATTAGGGAGCGGATCAAAGAGACGTGCTGACTTGAGACTTCCGGTGAATGATAAGAATCCATTGTATCTGGATATAGCTACTTATCCGGTATTTGCAATGCGTTGTGATATACCTAAGGGGGGGCAAATACTTTGGATGCGGTTGCTTTGTCAGGAGTAAATATTGGTGGACCTAAATGTAATGATGGTATTACACTGGCTGATGGGACCCGATTGATTTATTATGACATAGCGGCGTTGAATAAGTATGATTTAGGTGTGATAGGATTCAAGACTTTTCAGATAAAAGTTGCAGATATTCCTGAAGCCAATGTAACTTCGGATACTTATAATGTGTATTGGGTCCGTACCTTCAAGAGTGTAGCAGAAATGGAAAACTTTGCTGAGGCGGAAGTTGCAGCAGGTAAGTAGTTGAATAATAACCAAAAATGAAAATAACGATGAAAAAGAATTTAATATTTGTACTTGGACTTTTACTGGTAATGGGCTTTACTGCCTGTTCCAGTGAAATAGAAGACGGAACGACAGATATAGATAGCTGGCCTATGCCTTATGAAGAGGTGAAAGGAGAATATACATATCAACACCCTTGTGCGATGTTTAATGATGCGGATTTTACTCGTGTCAAGACGATGCTGGACGATGGTACGGCACCGCAGGCTGTGAAAGAGGAATTTGAGATATTGAAAAATAGTGCATATACTTCTCTTTCTTATAGTGCTAGTCCTACAGAATGGATTGTGAGGGGTGACCCTACCGGTACCGGCGAAAGCAGTGAGAACTATGCGAATGCCATGCGTGATGCAGCAGCTGCCTATCAATTAGCTTTATTGTGGAAACTAACAGGCAACAAAGAGTATGCAGCGACCTCTGTTAAAGTAATGAATGACTGGGCTGATAAATGTAAGGGAATCAAATCAAATGATGCCAATCAGATGCTGGCTGCTGGTGCACAGGGATATACTTTTGCTAATGCTGCCGAGATTATGCAGACTTATGACGGTTGGGCGGATAAGGATAAAACTGATTTCAAGAAATGGATAGTAGATGTGTTTGCCGCAAAGAACATTGAATTTATGAAAGGACATGGAGGCCAGTGTAGTGACCACTATTGGTCAAACTGGGATTTGGTAAATATGTGTTCTTATATGGCTATTGGCATCTTGACTGAAAATGATGACATGGTGAACTATGTGGTGAATTATTTCTATAATGGTGTAGGTAATGGTTATATAGGTAAGTTGATTCAGGGAACATTTACAGATCCTTTGGGTAGCGGTGAAGAGATTGCTCAGAATCAGGAAAGTGGTCGTGACCAGGGACATGCTATGATGTCTGTAGCCGTTACTGCAAATCTTTGTCAGATGGCTTATACCTTTTATCAATGTAATCCTACCACTCCGCAACTTGATTTTTTTGCTGCCGATAATAATGCCATGATGAAGATGGGTGAATATACGGCACTCTTCAATCTGCGTGATGGAGCTGATCAGAAAAATGCAAATGGGGCATGGCTGTTGACAAAACAACAAATGCCTTTTAATCCATATAAGTATTGCATTGATTGTGCATGTTCCGATAAGAATCATGGTACTACTCATACGTCAGTAGCGGATGATACGGGACGTGGAAGTCTTCGTCCGGGATGGGAAATTTATTACAATCACTATGCGAAGATTAAGAAAGTAAGTAGTGGGTATAAGTATGCCAAACAAGCCGCTGACAAAATGCGTCCCGAGGCAGGTGCAGATGGAAGTAGCCGTTATGGAACTAACAGTGGAGCTTTTGACCAGCTAGGTTGGGGAACACTGATGCTATATAGAGAATAATCTTAGGATTTACGAGTTACTTAGAAAAAGGTGGTCTCCACTCTCAGGAGGGCACCTTTTTCTAAGTAACTCGATCATTTTATAATTGTTTCATTTAACAGCCACTTCCAAACAGGGATAACTTCTATGTTTATGCCCTTTTCATGAGCAATAGTACGCTCTTCATCTTTGGTAATGATATACATTTGTTCCATTGGAAAAACTGTATTGAGTTTGATTAATGCTTCAGTTTCCCGCTGATAGGTATTTTCGTCCATTAAAGAGTAACTGACCTGATATGCAGTCTTTTGCTCCGGAATAATGAAGTCTACTTCAATATTCTGGTTATAGAAATAGACCTCATTTCCGTATTTTTTATAGAGTTGTATAGCCACTATATTTTCCAGTAGACTGGTATTAGCATCGGTCAGGAATATGTGAAGCAATCCGTTATCAATGAAATAATATTTCATATTCGAATTACGTTCAGCAAACTTCGCTGCATAGTTCTCTAACGGAAAAAGTAGGCATGATTCCTTTAAATATTTTATGAAATCGATAATTGTCGCTTTACTAATCTTTATTCCCGCAGTGCTAATCAAATTGGCTAATCTTGTATGTGATACGGGCTGTTTGACACCTTCTGCCAATCGTTTGACCAGCAATCCCATAGCTTCTTCGTTTCTTATTTTATTGCGTACGATTAAATCACTGAAAAATATTTTGCTGTATATGTCATTTAGCCAAGCTCTTTTTGCAATAATATCCACCAATTCAGGAAATCCGCCGAATGAAAAATAATCATTGAATAGCTTACTTACCTCCGCACTTTGTTTTCCGTACATCCAGTTGGTAGCCAAAGTGATATTTTTAGCTTTTAAATATTCGAAGAAAGAATAGGGGTATACATCAGCGTTCCAATAACGTCCTCCCAAGGTTGTTGCGATTTCACGACTTAACATTTTGGCATTGCTTCCGGTGATATAGACATTATATTTTTGATTGGCTAATCGCCGGGCGAAATTCTCCCATCCTTCTATGTTCTGTATTTCGTCGAAAAAGAGTATAGGACGAAGATTAAACATGCTGGCATAGGCTTGTAGAATGAGGTCGAAATCATGAGTGGTGAACTGGCGCAAACGTTCGTCATCGAAGTTAATGTATACCATTTCTTCAATACTATGCCCTTCTTCTATTAACTGCTGGATACGTTGATATAGTAGATAGGACTTTCCTGCTTGTCTGATACCGACAAATACATAATTTCCATTCTTCTCAAAAAAGAAAGGACGTTTTATCAAAGGTATTTCATTTACGAATTCCTGTCCCTCAATAATGATCTTACGGATGATTTCTCTTTCCATATATAATTGCTGTTTTGATGGAATTATAACTGTACAAAGATAATTAATAGTTTTCTATAGAAGACGATTTTTGAAAAGAATCGTTCTCTATAGAAAACTATTTTCTTTAAAAAGAGTAAATGTGTGATGGATGAATCATCGATAAATAGGAAAATATTCATGGGAGAGTTAGGTAATTACCTAACTCTCTTCGTATATATAAGCAAATAGGTCAGTAAATAGATTGTTGAAATAAGATAATGAATTCAGTTTTCGGAGCGGTTAGCTTTTTATAAAGGTGAAAAGAGCCTGTTTTTAGGAATAACATTTAGTTTTTTTGAATGAATTGATTAGTTAGGTAATATGCGTAAAAAGACTCTGTTTATAGCAGGAATGATGGCTTGCTGTTTTGTGGCAAGTGCACAGGAAATCTCTAGGACCTGGGTGGCTGACAAGGGCGACGGCACTTATCAGAACCCGGTTCTTTATGCCGATTATTCCGATCCGGATGTGTGCGCGGCGGGAGATGACTTCTATATGACAGCTTCCAGTTTTAACTGCATCCCGGGACTTCCTATACTTCACTCCAATGATTTGGTAAACTGGTCGCTTGTGAATTACGCCCTGCCGGTTCAGGAACCGCAAGAGTTCTTTGATAAAGCGCAGCATGGCAAAGGAGTATGGGCACCGGCAATCCGTTTTCATAACGGAGAATTCTATATTTATTGGGGTGATCCGGATTACGGCATCTATCTGATAAAAGCAAAAGATCCGGAAGGGGAATGGACTAAACCGGTATTGGTAAAGGCGGGGAAAGGAATGATTGATCCGACTCCTCTTTGGGATGAAGACGGGAAAGTATATCTGATACATGCCTACGCGGGAAGCCGTAGTGGAGTGAACAGTATTCTGGTCATCTGCGAACTGAATGCCGAAGGAACAGAAGTGATTTCTGACCCGGTGATGGTGTTCGATGGAAACGACGGTAAGAATCATACGGTAGAAGGTCCGAAACTTTATAAGCGGAACGGATACTATTATATATTTGCTCCTGCCGGCGGAGTTGCTACCGGCTGGCAGTTGGTGCTTCGTTCCAGAAATATCTATGGTCCTTACGAGTCAAAGATTGTAATGGCACAGGGAAAGACGACGGTCAACGGTCCTCATCAGGGAGGTTGGGTAGATACGAATACAGGGGAATCCTGGTTTGTACATTTCCAGGATCAGGGTGCTTATGGACGTGTTATTCACCTGAATCCGATGAAGTGGATCAATGACTGGCCTGTCATCGGAGCCGATAAGGACATGGATGGCTGTGGAGAACCTGTAACTACTTATAAGAAACCGAATGTAGGAAGAACATATCCGGTAGCGACCCCTCCGGAGAGCGATGAATTCAATACCCGCCATCTGGGGTTGCAATGGCAATGGCATGCCAATAAGAAAGATACTTATGGCTTTACCACCGACTTGGGGTATATCCGGCTATACGCAGGCAGCCTTTCCAAAGAATTCGTAAACTTCTGGGAAGTCCCCAATCTGTTGATGCAGAAGTTTCCGGCGGAGGAGTTTACAGCTACTGCCAAGCTGACGTTTACAGCTAAGCAGGATGGGGAACAGGCAGGTATTATCGTGATGGGATGGGATTATAGTTATTTGTCTGTCCGTAAGGCCAGCGATAAATTTATCCTGCAGCAAGCCGTATGCAAAGATGCGGAACAACAGAATCCCGAACAAGTAAAAGAACTGGCGAGCTTTCCGGTAGAATATCTGAAGATGCCGGGTGTTGCCGATAATGAATGGAAGACCGTTTATCTGAGGGTGAAAGTAACCAAAGGGGCCGTTTGTACCTTTGCTTATAGCCTGAACGGAAAGAAATATACCACAGTAGGCGATGCTTTCACAGCCCGGCAGGGAAAATGGATTGGAGCCAAGGTCGGATTGTTCTGTGTCACTCCTAATGACGGAAACAGAGGCTGGGCAGATGTCGACTGGTTCCGGATGACGAACGAATAAATGAGAATAGAAAATAAGAACTAACACGAAGATATAGAACGAAAAATGAAGAAGATTGTAGCAGGGTTGGTTGTAGTGCTAGGCTTTTATGCTTGTGCCCATCGGACTTCCGGTACTTTGGATGTGAATAAGGCTTTAGGCTATTGCGCAGAACAGACCCAACGTACATTGGTCGAACTGAAAGGAGATTCAGGGATAGACTATACGATGATGCCGCGTAACATCATGGCGGATGAGCATCATTGGAACTGTCGGAAAGCAACGAAGGAAGAATGGTGTGCCGGTTTCTGGCCCGGTGTCTTGTGGTATGACTACGAGTACACACAAGATAAGCACATTCTGGAAGAAGCCGAGAAATTCACCGCTTCACTGGAATTCCTTTCCCGTATTCCGGCTTATGACCATGATTTGGGATTTCTCGTTTTCTGCAGCTATGGCAACGGATATCGTCTGACCAAGAATCCCGCTTATAAACAGGTAATTCTGGATACGGCTGACTCATTGGCTACTTTATTTAATCCGGTAGTCGGCACCATGCTGTCATGGCCTCGCGAAGTGGAACCGCGCAACTGGCCCCACAATACTATCATGGACAATATGATCAACCTTGAAATGCTTTTCTGGGCATCCAAGAACGGGGGCAATCCTTACCTGTATGATATTGCGGTATCCCACGCCGATAAGACTATGAAATGCCAGTTCCGACCGGATTATACCTCCTATCACGTAGCGGTATACGATACCATTACAGGAAATCTGATCAAGGGAGTCACCCATCAGGGATATGCAGACAGCACCATGTGGGCACGCGGACAGGCATGGGCTGTTTATGGCTATACGGTAGTCTACCGTGAAACCAAAGATCCTAAATATCTGGACTTTGCACAGAAAGTGACGGATGTCTATCTGGAACGCCTGCCGGAGGATAAGATACCCTATTGGGACTTCAGCGCACCGGGGATTCCGGATGCTCCCCGCGACGCTTCGGCAGCTTCGGTAGTTGCTTCCGCATTGCTCGAACTATCCACCTATCTTCCGAACGGTAAAGGAAAAAGATATAAAGATGCCGCCATAGAAATGCTGGCAAGCTTAAGCTCTGACCGTTATCAGAGTGGTAAGAGCAATCCCGCTTTCCTGCTTCATAGCACGGGACACTGGCCGGCGCATTCGGAAATAGATGCTTCTATTATTTATGCGGATTATTATTATATCGAAGCGTTGCTTCGTCTGAAACGCCTGCAGGAAGGGAAAGGAGTGCTGGGATAGAAATAAAGATGCTCTGCGAAGACCGGTCATTCGCAGAGCATTTTATTTACTGGTTAGGGTTTAGGTTATTTATTTCTTTACCTTGATGATATCATAATTCAGATCGCTGACAGCTTCCTGCAAACTATCGTTTACCAGACGCAGAGTAGTGTCATTGACGATTACGAAGTACATTGGAGCTTCGCCGTCATTCGGAGTCAGCTTAACAGCCTTGGTAGGTTTTTTGTTCACTACTTTTTGGACAGTCTGTTGTTTTCCTTTCGAAGAGAAGGTTTTGTTCTTACCCTGACCTTCTGCATCGAGGTAAGTCATATCCAGAGTATACGTGGTATCTACACCATCAGTTGCAGCATTCAGTGTCAATACGTAGTCAATACCCGGGCCGTCGGCTGCAGGAAGTGTTCCTTCATAAACTTCGGTCACTTCTGTGATCGGAGCCATTTCTATGGAAAGACTGTCTGCTTCTGCCTCTGCGGCTTTGTTGGCTTTTGATTGGCAAGATGCCAAAGCAGCTACGACTGCTGCTAACATAATTACTTTTTTCATCATTAAGTGCTTTAAGTTAATATAAATATAGTGAGCTAATATTGCTCGGGTTATTATTTTCTTTATGCTTCTTCGTCCCGTTTGATGACCAGCAGTTTGTCTACTCGTCCACGGTCCATGTCCACCACTTCGAACTGCAGGTTCTTGTAGGTGAAGATATCTCCGGCTTTCGGGATACCGCCCAACAGGAACATTGCCAATCCTCCGAGGGTAGTGAAGTCTTCGTCTTCCAGATCTTCATAAGATAAGATTCCCATCTCTTCCATAAAGTCCTTGATGTTCATCGAGGCTTCTACGAGCATCGAACCATCCTGCCTTCTGACGATATCTTCTTCTTCCATTTCATCCTCTTCAAGGATGTCTCCGAAGATACTTTCGGTCAAGTCGTGCAGGGTGATGATACCCTCTGTACTACCATACTCGTTAACAACAACTCCGAACTTGTTTTTGTTCTTCTTGAATAGCTCTAATATTTTATTTGCATATAAACTTTCCGGAATAAACAGTGGCGGACGGGCTATTTCACGCAGGTTGAACTCCTTTTTGTTGCCTACCATCAGAATAATATCTTTTACGGATACCACACCGATAATCTCATCTTTTCGCTCGTCTACCAACAGATATTTGCTGTAGTGTTCCTCTTCGATGGTCTTCATCACCTTGTCTTTCGTATCGTCGGGATGAAAGATGACAAGATCTCTGCGATGCGTCATCAGTTCGTTGGCGCGTTTGTCCGAGAAGCGGAATACGTCACGCAGCATTTCCGTTTCTTCTTTGTCGATCACTCCCTGTTCCGAACTTTGGTGGAGAATCATCTTGATTTCTTCCTGTGTCATCGGGCGTTCTTCATTCTTCACGCCGATGATTCTGTTCAGCAGACGAGTGGAGATACTAAGCAGCCAGACGAACGGGTAGGAAACTTTCGTCAATAAAATCATAATCGGACTGAACAGAGTCGCGTACCGTTCCGGATTGCTGAGGGCAATGGATTTGGGTACCAGCTCGCCGATGATAAGAGAGAGGTAGGTGATGATTACTACTGTGGTAATCATTGCCAGATTGCGGGCATAGGCTTCTGCTCCCGGTATGAGGGAGAAGAACGGAACAAGATCGTCTGCGATGGCGACTCCACCATAGGCACCGGATACGATCCCGATAAGGGTGATACCGATTTGGATAGTGGACAAGAACTTTTCCGGTTCTTCCAATTGTTTCAAAACGCCTTTTGCACTTTTTTGCCCTTTGTTTACAAGGGTTTCCAAACGTGCCTTGCTTGAAGATACTAATGCGATTTCATACATGGCAAAGATGCCATTCAGGATAAGTAAAAATAGAATAATAATAAATTCCATGTTTGGATTACAAATAGTTTGTGTACAAAGATAACGTTTTTCAAATATTTATTGTTAATATTGCTGTCTCTTAAGAAGATTAAACAAATTAACATGAAAAGCAAACATTTTCTATTCGTATTTTTGCTACAAGTGGTGGCTTTCAGTGTGCAGGCTGCACGTGTAGATACTGTGTTCGTGAAAAGTCCTTCGATGAACAAGGACGTGAAGGTAGTTTATATTCTTCCGGATAAAGCCGTTGCCAAGAACCCGCAGGCTTGCCCGGCGGTGTATTTGTTGCATGGCTATGGCGGCAATGCGCGTACATGGATTGGAATAAGGCCGGAGTTACCTCAAATTGCCGATGAAAAAGGTATCATATTCGTATGCCCTGACGGTAAGAACAGTTGGTATTGGGATAGTCCTAAGGATCCTTCCTATCGTTATGAAACTTTTATTTCGTCGGAACTGGTGAACTATACAGATACGCATTATGCTGCGATTCCGGAGAAGCGGGGGCGCGCCATTACCGGTCTGAGCATGGGCGGACATGGTGCATTATGGAATGCTATCCGCCATAAAGATGTGTTCGGGGCGGCGGGAAGCACAAGCGGCGGAGTGGATATTCGCCCGTTTCCCAACAACTGGGAGATGAAGAAACAATTGGGAGAGCTCACTGCCAACGAGGCGATATGGAACAATCATACAGTAATCAATCAGGTTGACAAACTGGCGAATGGGGATTTGGCCTTGATTATTGATTGTGGTGAAAGCGACTTCTTCCTTGAGGTGAACAAGGAACTGCATAAACGTTTGCTGGCATACAAAATAGACCATGACTTCATCACTCGTCCCGGCGGACATACCGGTACTTATTGGAATAACTCCATAGACTACCAGATATTGTTCTTCAGTAAATTCTTTAATAAATAATCACTCAATAACATAGTTTACGGTACGGATGTAATTCGTACCGTAACTGTTTGTGACCTCTTTGCAAGAAGTGATGATATTCCGCTTATCCAGAGAGTAGGTGTATTTTCTGACTTCCTGACTTATTGTGTTTCCGTCAGGAATAATCTGTTCTATTAAGATACTGAAAGGCTCTCCTAACAATTTCCCATATAACGCTGCGGAATGT
>ENA-ORNP01001205-ORNP01001205.1-human-gut-metagenome-genome-assembly--contig:-NODE-1205-length-27876-cov-3.652349_pt1 | contig 27876 bp, 23 predicted proteins | sample MGYA00242119_ERZ509030 | MGnify/ENA primary metagenome ERZ509030 (study PRJEB26280, sample SAMEA2338708) | human gut metagenome | biome: human gut; feature: human-associated habitat; material: faeces... | reverse complement strand
GGAAGAAGCCCTTAAGCGCGCCGTTCCCGGAATTCACGTTGAGCACCTGGCTATTGCCGATACCAATGACATCAACGGCAATGTCTTAGCGTTTTGGAATGTCCTTTCTGAAAAGGCGGGTTTAAAGCCGTTGGTCAATCTTACGGGCGGAACAAAAACCATGTCTATTGCGGCGATGAAGGCAGCTGAGTCGGAGGGATGTCCCGCTTTTTATCTCGCCATGGAAAACAATTCCATTACTTTTTTTCCGAAGGGAGAGCTCTCCGAAGAACGACACATCGAACACATTGCCTTTAAGCCCAAGATTCAAAATTATCTGGCAGCCTACGGCTATCTTTCCGACGGGGTTTGTCCGAGGACGGCGCGCCTTTCGGATTCGGAACTTGAGTTATACCGGGAATTGATTGTGCGACCGAACTTCCATTTGGCCATTCCGTTGATTAACAAATTCGTCGTACAAGCCGAAGGAAGAAACCGCACAAGAGGCCTGAAGGCGGCTTTAGATTCCGATATCTCGAATAAAAAGACGGTACTCTCGGCCGTTAACGAGTTTCAAAGAGCCGGATACTTGACCTACAAGGACGGGGAACTCTTTTTTACCGATGAATCGAATCGCTTTTTTGTGGCCGGCGGTTGGATGGAAAAGTACGCGGCTCACTGTTTGGATAAACTCGGGATGCACCCGTGGATAAATCTTGAGGTTGAAAAGGGTGTTAAAAACGAAATCGACGTTGCCTTTTTACGGAATAATTGCTTGTATATCGTCGAGTGCAAGACAAGCATGACCAAGAACAAGGAAACGGCTGAGAAGATTGTTTACAAACTTGAAACGTTAAAGAAAATCGGGGGCTTGAAGACCCAACTGATTTTAATCAGTTACCAAGATGTGGAAAAAAATGCAAAAAGGCGCGCTGAACAAGGCGGGATTGCCGTCATCGACGGAAAGAAGATTGAAAACCTGGAGTCGTATTTGCGCCAGGTGATTGAATCATGACAGAACCGGACCGACGCATCCTTGTTTCCGTCACCGGCATGACTCCGCAGGTCGTGACAGAAACGCTTTATGCACTCGTGACTCAGGAACATGCCGTTCCGACGGAAATTCATCTGATTACGACAGCGAACGGCAGAAATCGGGCTCTGCGCGATCTGCTTGATTCTCAAACCGGACAATTTCACGCCTTCTGCCGGGATTACGACTTGGTCGGTCGAATTCGTTTTGATGATTCGATGATTCACGTCATTTGCGATGCCAACGGGCACCCGCTAAGTGATATTCGAACACAAGACGACAATACGCAGGCTGCCGACTTGATTGTTCGCCTCATGCAGCAGTTTTGCAGCGATTCGGAGGCGTCCGTTCATGTTTCTCTTGCAGGCGGTCGTAAGACTATGAGTTTTTTCGTCGGTTATGCGCTTTCGCTTTTCGGACGTTCCCAAGATCGACTTTCCCATGTTCTTGTCTCGGAGCCCTACGAAAACAACCGAGATTTCTTTTATCCGACACAAATCCCACACACGATTTTTAATAATTTCGGTGAGGCACTCGATGCTCAAAGCGCAAAAATTGCTTTAGCCGATATCCCGTTCGTGCGATTGCGTAACGGTCTGCCCGAAACGCTTTTAACGGGTAAAGTCGGCTATAGCGAAACGGTGCGAGTGGCCCAAAACCGCATTGTTCCGCCGGTTTCCGTCTCTTTTGATTCGGAAAAGCGCCTTGTCCTTTGCGGCATGCGTCCTGTAAGAATGTCCCCGTGTCTTTTTGCGATGTATCTGTGGCTGGCCATTCGCTGTAAAGAAAAGGCTCCTGCCGTGCGTCCCGGAACGAATGCTCAGGCAGAAGAGTTTCTTCGTGTCTACAAACGCATCGCCGGACAAACAGGCGACTATGACAACGCCGTTGCAGCGCTACGCCACGACGGAGATTTCTTGCCGTATTTTCAGGAAAAGCGCTCCTTGATACATCGGCAAATTCGAGCTGAGCTCGGCGCGTCATCCGCGGTCCCGTACCTGATTCAGTCGCTTGTCAAACGCTTGGATACGCGATACACGTTAAAACTGTCGCCCAAGGAAATCACGCTTCCGTCACAAGTTTGTTATCTGAGTCAAGCAATCCGAAAACGCCTATAGTACCTTAGGTCGTTAGAGAGAAAAGGGGAAAAGCCATGTCAAAACCCGGAATGTTTCAAAGACGTCTGTCGCGTTCGGGTTTGGCGTTCCGTCTTCTTGCGGGAACGGTCCTGTTTTTCATTGCCTCACTCGGTTTTGTTGAGGCGAACAATCCGGATTCTGCCCTATTGCAACTTGTGTGGGTTGCGACGCTTTTATGCATTTCAGTTTGGATGTTTATTTGTGCCGTTGAGCGGCTAAATGACATAAATCGGTCGCGTTGGTTCGTGCTTTTTCTGCTGATTCCGTATGTCAATCTTGCTATATGGCTTTGGTTGTTGTTTTCAAAATCACGGCAGGAAACTTGCGAAGGGCAGAACGGAAATCCGACGGCGTCGGGTGTTTCGTGATTTACGTGTAAAGGAGGGGTATGCCTAATCTATTGGATGCAACGTGTCGCGTGGCACTGGCCGGTCTCGTGCACGATTTGGGAAAATTTGCGCAACGAGCAGGCTTGGAAGTTTCCAAAGAACGATTGGAAACACACGAACAACTGTACTGCCCCCAAAAGGAAATCGGCGGGAAAATCTGGTGGACGCACAAGCATGCGGCGTACACGGCACTTTTCTTTGAAGATATCGAAAAAGGGGCTCCGGACTTAGTCAAAGGGGATGCCTACCCGTTTGCCTCTCGCACGGAAGGCGGTGAGATCACCAATTCCATTGCCAATGCAGCGGGAGCCCATCACAATCCTAAGACATTTTTACAATGGATCATTGCTGTCGCCGACCGCGTCTCATCGGGTTTTGAGCGTGATGATTACGCCGATAAATCGGCTTTGGACTCGGAAAAAACCGATTACATCACGACGCGGTTAAGAAGTCTTTCGGAAGGAGTCTCTCTGACCGATTCAAAGGCTAACAGTTCCGACTTGAAAAAAGCACTTCCTCTAAAGCCGCTTTCGGCAGCTGCTCTTTTCCCGCAATCGCTCGAGCGCGTTGAAACAAACGATGTCAATCAGGCAAAGCTTGAATATCGAAACTTGTGGAAGGCGTTTTCCGAGGCTATGGCTCCGAATGCCGAGGAGCCGATTCCCGATGCCTTCCGTAAGAACTGGTCGCTTTGGCTCGATGTCTTTGACACCGCTTGATTGACGTTTACTTCATCGATTCCGTCGGCTACGGCTTTCGGGGTTCGTCCCGATGTTTCTCTGTACGACCACTGCAAGGCAACGGCGGCGATTGCCACAGCTCTTTGGGCTTGGCATGAGGCGACCGGAAAGACCGATGCCGAGGCGGCACGTGCGATGAAAGGCAAGGTCGATTGGGACGAAAAGAAATTTCTTCTTATCCAAGGCGACTTTTTCGGTATCCAGAATTTCATATTCTCCGAAGGCAGTGAAACCAATAAAAACGCCGCTAAAATTTTGCGCGGACGCTCGTTTTATGTATCGCTCATGACGGAACTTGCGGCTTTAAAAGTCTTGCAGACGCTGTCGCTTCCGCCGACAAGCCAGATTCTCAATGCGGCCGGTAAATTCCTGATTGTGGCGCCGAATACGCCTCAGACAATCCAACTCCTTAATACCGTTAAGGAAACATTGGATGCCTGGTTTGTCAAAAACACCTTTGCAACGGCCGGCATCGGACTGGCGTGGACCGAGGCTTCCTGTCGCGATTTTGTAGAAAAGCATTACGACAGCCTCGTCACACGGTTGATTCAAACCCTCGATTGTGAAAAGCTACGCCGCTTTAACCTGACACAGTTTGCCGATCCTGTGTTGGATGCAGACTTTTCTCAAGGTGTGTGCTCCTGGCGTTCGATGTTGCCGGCAAACGGGAAAACGGACGGACTTCCCACGTGCGCTTTGACGCGCGATGAAATGAATATCGGGAAATGGATTCCGTCTTTTAAACGTCTCTTGATTTTGACGGAGTCCGCTCCGATTCACAACAGTGACTCTGTTAAGGTTTTGGAGTTGCCGATATTCGGTTTTAAGGTTGCCTTTGTTCAGGATGCCGATACGAGCGGAAACTTCAGTTGCTTGGCCGCCGAGGGCTTCCTTTTACGGTGCTGGGATTTCTCACTTCCGGAATCCGAAGAGGAAGTCCTCTGGCACGGTTATGCTCGCCGAAACATTAACGGATACATTCCGCACTACACGGGAGACGATTTCCGCTATCGTGACGTAGAGCACGGCCCCGGCAAAGAAATTGACTCTGTCAAACAGTTCGAAGATATTGCTACTGTGGATTCGCACGACGGAACGGGCATTGAAGCTTTGATGACTGTTAAGGGCGATGTCGACAATCTCGGGTTGATTTTCCAAAAAGGGCTCAAGGCCGGAAATCGCTCGGTTACTTTTGCCAAAACAGCCGGATTGTCTCGCCAGTTAAACGCCTTCTTTACCGTCTGGCTTCCGTGGATCTGTCGGAAAGAGTTTCCGGACATATACACGGTCTTTGCTGGAGGGGACGATTTCTTCCTCGTCGGTCCATGGAAGGAGTCGCAGAAACTGCTCATGCACGTATCCGACGATTTTTACCGCTACACAGGAGACAATTCCGAAGTGCATTTTTCCGTCGGCACCGTTGTAACCAAATCCTCAGTTCCTGTCAGAGCTCTATCTGATTCAGCTGAAGAGGCACTGGCACAATCGAAATCGCACGACGGAAAGAATGCATTAACGCTTTACGGGCGAACGGTAGCCTGGTCCAAACTCAAAAAGCTCCAAGAGGAAGAAGACTTCCTTTACAGAGCCTTGCAAGAGTACGAAGTTTCGTCTGGGTATCTTTACAGCCTCTTTCAGATTCTCGAGATGTCGGGTGAGGAGCAAAAGAATCCCCGAGCTGCCATGTGGCGCAGTCGCCTGTATTACAGCACGGCCCGACTTTTTGAGCGTGCACACCAAAGCCGCAGTCTGGATGTTTCCCTTGCGCGCAACCAATTTCTCGAAACACTCTTGCAGTTCTTGATGACGGAAAAAGCGGATTTCCGCATCCCGTTAACTAACGTCTTTTATTCGATTCGCCGTTCAGGGAGGGAAGAAAATGGCCTATAGCAATTACTCAAAACCGAGAGGATTTGATATCTCTCGAAACGCAAATGAGCCGCGCGTGCAGGTTCCGACCGTAGATATCGGGAAAATGACGGCTGAATTGTTTTCAGACACGGCAAGTCGGGCCGCCGATGCCTGTGCGGCCGGTCGCGATACAAACAAGTCAACGCAATTGCGTCGTTTTTACGATGAGCTTGTTTTGTGGACCGACAAGGTTTATGCGGCGAAGACTCCCAAAGAACAAGATGCCAAATTTACTGAACTTCTTCCGTACATTCAGATGTTACGAGCCAAAGTGGCCTACGCCAGAGGGCGGAAGCTTGTTGATGATAATTTCAAAACGCTATTTGACCGACTGATTCAGCAGGTAAAAAGCAAGGAGACGCTCAAGACGGCGCGTCTTTTTATGGAAGCCTTCATGGGCTACAAAAAGTGTCTTGAACAGTAACGGATGAACGGGGAAAACTATGAAACTCACGAAAATTTTGACAATTAAGGCCCAGTTGGTTTGTGTGTCGGGTTTGCATATCGGTGCCGGTGACACGGAAATGCATATCGGCGGAATCGACAACACCGTTATCCGCAATCCTCTGACAAATGTCCCGTACATTCCGGGTTCGAGTCTTAAAGGAAAAATCCGCAGTCTTTTGGAATGGCGAAGCGGTGCCGTTCGGGAAAAACCGCTTTCATGGAAAGATTACGAAAACGGTGAACGCAAGGATGTTTTAGCTATCTTGCAACTTTTCGGCGCAGGCGCAGGTGATCAACTCACAAGCGAAGAGGCTTATGTTCTAGGACCGTCTCGCTTGTCGTTCTGGGATTGTGAGTTAAACGAAGCTTGGAGAAAAGGCATCGATGATGCCAATCGCCTTACGACGGAAGCTAAAAGCGAGAACTCGATTAATCGCATTTCCGGGAAAGCCGAAAACCCGCGCTATACGGAACGTGTTATCGCCGGAGCCCGCTTTGATTTCCGGCTTTCGATGAAGGTTTTAGAAGGCGAGGAAGACGGGCTCCTTCGCATGCTCCTTTCAGGTTTGCGACTCTTGGAAGCCGATAGCCTAGGCGGTTCGGGATCGCGCGGGTACGGAAAGGTGAAGTTTGAGAATCTGACCATCGACGGCGAAGATAAACAAGCGGCTTTTGAGGCGATTGATCCTTTTGCCGTTTAATCGGGAGCGGCTGGTATGAAAACCTATCGAATGAGACTTGTTCCGAAAACGGCATTCGGAACTCCGCTTCTCGGCGAAACGCTTTTCGGATGCCTGTGTTGGGATCTTCGCCGAAAATCCGGCAATGAACGACTGAGTCAACTGCTCTCAGGCTACACGGAGGGGCGTCCCTTTGCCGTTGTGTCGGACGCATTCCCTGCCGGGTTCGTGCCGCTACCGGCACTGCCCGATGTGTATTGGGTTGCATCGCCGGGCGATGATAGAAAATATTTAAAGAAAAAGACTTGGGTCGGATTCGATGCACTAAATACGTCGGTTTCATTGTGGCGCAATCGAGCTATGACCGATGCGGATATTGCTCGGGTTCTTTCAGGTGATTGCTCCGATGAAAGCACCGGGCTGATTTCTAAGGTTACTGCCGTACACAATACGATTAATCGCCGGACCCTGACAACGGGAACCGGTCCTTTTGCCCCTTACGAGCAGCAACAGATTTGGTTTAACCCTGCATTGACGCTTGACGTGTATGTTGTTACCGATGAAGCTCGTATCTCGCTTGAGGAAATCGTTTCGGCTCTTATCGATGTCGGAACCATAGGATTCGGTCGTGATGCTTCGGTCGGTCTCGGAAAATTTGAATTAATCGGGACGCCGACGGAGATGACGCCCAGGGAGGCGAGTGCAAGTTGTATGGCACTTTCTTCCGTGGTCTTAAGCGGTCTATCGGAGATTGTTTCCGAGAAAACGTTCTATCGTGTTAAGACGCATTTCGGACGACACGGCTCGGAACTTGTCGTTCGAGGGCAGCCCTTTAAAAAACCGATTCTTTTGGCCCGGTCCGGAGCGGTCATCACGTTTAAGAACCCGAGTGCGGAGCCATTTGTCGGAAAGGGGCTTGACGGGCTCTCGACCGTGCTTCCCGAGACCGTTCACCAAGGGTATGCCCCTGTCTTATCTCTTCCGGAAGAGGGAAATTGTCATGAATAAGCCGATTCGTATCGCTATTACGCCCCTTTCACCTTTGCACATCGGCTGCGGGGAAGATTATGAACCGACGCGTTATGTCGTCGATCAGGATAAACGGCTTCTTTATAGTTTTAATCCGGAAAGTGTCCGGCTTTCGAGTGCTTTGCGCAGTGAATTGCTTTCTGCGGCGCAAAAGGGACAATTCGAGGACATTTGTCGTTTCTATGACAAGCACGTAAAGGATTTTCGTCCGTGGGCACAGGCAATCGTACCGCTTGACTTCGGAAGTTTGGCCTGATATAGGAAAATGATTTCTCCGCAGGGAAATCAAAAACGCTTAAATTTTTGCGTGCAACGTACAGCCTACGAAGTCACGTCTTCCGCTGTCGTTCCGTATGTTCCGGGGTCAGGCATCAAAGGATTGATTAAAACGGCTAAAGTCGATGCTCTTAACCAAGGTCGCTCGCTTGGCGTCAACGACAATATGGATGAGATTTTCTTCCATGTGCAGAAGAATCGCTTTGAAAATTCGCCGTTGCGATTTTTAAAAGTTTCCGACTTACATGTCGTCAAAAGCGATGTCTCGTCTTCTATTCACTGTGCTAAACGGTTTTTTACGGATGGTCACTTGAAATATTGCGGAATATCGGACTTTTTCGAAACCGTCAATCCGGCACAGTACCGTGCGTTTCTCGGGGAAATCACGCTTTCGGATGCCTCCCGTAGCCCTGAAATCCCCCATATTTACAGTTCGGTTCTAAAAATTGTCGGTGATTTGAATGACTACTCGCGGAAGGTCTGGCAATATGGAATCGGTTTCTATCGTCGAGCAGATTCGGGGTGGGCGCAGTCCGTCGGGAAGTTGATTGAGGATTTGGCGCCATCTATGCAACAGGGAAAAATTGCCCTGGTTCGACTCGGAAAGAACACGGGTGCAGATAGTAAGACGCTCTCAGAAGGGGCCGCTCAAATCGAGATTCGACATAAAAACAAAACCCTTCCGAAAGAAAAACGTGCGCACCCTACGACGATGTGGTTTTTGCCAGAGGACCGAAAATCCATTGACGGAACGGAGGTCGCCTCAGGAATGCCGTTCGGATGGGCTCTGTTGGAAGCTCTCGATGACGATGAAGAAAACTCCGTTCTTCAGACGTGGTGCGAAAAGAATCGTGAACGCACGATTTCTGCTCAGAGATTGTTGGAAGAGGAACGGCAGACGATTCTCCGAGAGAGGGAAGTTCTTCAAACTGAAATAGAAAAAGCTCTAAATCAGGAAAAGGCAGAAAACGAAAAGCGGCAAAAAGAGGATAACGAACGGTTAGCTCGTGAGGAGGCTCTTTCTAAACTGACCCCTGAGGAGCGTAGCATTGAAAATATCATTGTGAAACTCTCTGCAACAACCGGTCTTATTAATCCGGGATCGGAACTTTTCCGTGAAGTGAAAACGCTTCTTGAAGCTGCGCTGACATGGGAAAGAACGCAGGATAAGAAAACCTTGGCCGAGAAAATCTCGCCTTTCATGAAAAAAAGAGGGCTGTATCAAGGCAAATCTGAAAAAGTCTTTAAGGCTCAATTAAGAGAGCTTCAAGGGGAGTAAATGTGGTTGTTTCGTTAGTTCGGGCGTTGCAAGGGGAGGGGCAGTCGGAAACGGTTGCCGTACCCTTTGTTCGATATCGGTTCCGTTTCCGTGTCATGACGCCTCTTGTGTTGCCTGATTACGCAGGATCGATGATTCGCGGTGCTTTCGGTAGGGCACTGCGGAAAACGGTCTGTATGACGCATCAAAAAGACTGTAAGCACTGCCCGCTTTATCGGAGCTGTCCGTATACACGGCTGTTTGAAACGCCGCCCCCGGCTAAGCATGAGTTACAAAGTTTTTCACAGATTCCCAATGCATATGTTATTGAGCCTCCGAAGTGGGGAAGGCACTTTTATGAACGTGGCGACGGCTTGGATTTCTCGGTCGTGTTATTCGGGCAGTCCGTCAATGATTTGCCGCTTGTTATTTATTCTCTACAAAGAGCCTTTGCACATGACGTGGGTCATGGAACGGCAGACCTTATTTCAGTCGATGCTTTGTATAGGGATGACGAGTACCTTGTCTATGATTTAAATCGACAAAATGTTGAGGAACATGAAAAAGTGACACGGGTTGATGTTCCGCAAAGCGATTCGGTTGTCATTGAAATTGAAACACCGATGCGCCTGCAGCATGAAGGCAGACCTCTGGGTCCTGACGGAATAACGTCCCGGAATTTCATGGCAACACTTCTGAGAAGATTATCTTTGTTACTGGAATTTCATGCATCCGAACAGTTGAAATTTGATTACTCAATATTTGTACAGGAAGCCGAAAGATTCTCTTTGGAAAAAGAATTAATCTGGAGAGATTGGACAAGGTATTCGAGCCGACAAAATCAAAAAATGAGTCTAGGCGGCGTTGTCGGAAAACTGCATTTTTCTTCATTACCCTATGTTGCAAGGGTACTTCTTGCCGCCGGAACCTTTACGCATATCGGCAAGAATGCCTCATTCGGACTCGGAAAGTATTCGCTTCAGGAAGGGGATAGACTTTGATTTGGATCAATGAGGAATCTCCTTCTCTAGTGCTCTTTAAAAACTTGGAATTGTTGTGTGTATCATGCTGTTTTAAAAGGGAAAAGGCCGTTGGCAGGATTCAAATCAGCCCTGGTATCAAAAGGGATTAAGACGTCGCCATCGTCCGATCCCCCGCCATATTGTGGATTCAAATCAGCCCTGGTATCAAAAGGGATTAAGACTCCAACAAGGCAGTGACTTCGTTGACAGCCTCAATTCAAATCAGCCCTGGTATCAAAAGGGATTAAGACGTTTTCATATTTTCCCCTTCTTAGAGTGCACCGATTCAAATCAGCCCTGGTATCAAAAGGGATTAAGACAAACTTTTGCCATAATTACAGCACCTCCATTCATTCAAATCAGCCCTGGTATCAAAAGGGATTAAGACCCATTGTACCGAACTCTTCACTATCCATTTTATTCAAATCAGCCCTGGTATCAAAAGGGATTAAGACGTCATAATTTTTTCCTCCTATGTATGGGGATACATTCAAATCAGCCCTGGTATCAAAAGGGATTAAGACGAAACTGGCGTTTAGATCAAAAGTGTCTCCAATTCAAATCAGCCCTGGTATCAAAAGGGATTAAGACTTCGACCTTTTGCAATTTTTCAATTCTATTTATTCAAATCAGCCCTGGTATCAAAAGGGATTAAGACTAAATCCAGCGCCTCGAATACCGCCTGTTCAGGATTCAAATCAGTCCTGGTATCAAAAGGGATTAAGACTGGTAACAAGTCATAATTCTTCACAGTAAAAATTCAAATCAGCCCTGGTATCAAAAGGGATTAAGACGCAGACGCCGAACACGGATAAGTTCTGCCTATATTCAAATCAGCCCTGGTATCAAAAGGGATTAAGACGCTAAGTCTTTCAGCGATTCCAACACGGCGCTAGATTCAAATCAGCCCTGGTATCAAAAGGGATTAAGACTTGCAACCTTCTTAAGGGCGCTAACTCCTCGATTATTCAAATCAGCCCTGGTATCAAAAGGGATTAAGACTCCAGTGGGCTAGTAGTCTGCTCCGACTGGATAGCATTCAAATCAGCCCTGGTATCAAAAGGGATTAAGACCCTCTTTCCCAAATGCTTCTAACGCGACTGACATATTCAAATCAGCCCTGGTATCAAAAGGGATTAAGACAGCAGACCGAAGGTATATCCATGTGCGACCTCATTCAAATCAGCCCTGGTATCAAAAGGGATTAAGACAACGAACTACGGCAAGAGCCCCCTCTTTTCTATTCAAATCAGCCCTGGTATCAAAAGGGATTAAGACTCTTGAGCGACCACCAGGCGCGGAAAATTAATCCATTCAAATCAGCCCTGGTATCAAAAGGGATTAAGACTTGTCAGCGGACAAGATGGCAAAGACCGCCTGCATTCAAATCAGCCCTGGTATCAAAAGGGATTAAGACTCAGAACCTAAGGGAATACCTTCGGCAAACTCTATTCAAATCAGCCCTGGTATCAAAAGGGATTAAGACTAACTGCGCATGCGACAGCGCATAGGCACCAATTCAAATCAGCCCTGGTATCAAAAGGGATTAAGACCCTTAAATTCCGGGTTTTTGTCTACGATAGACGATTCAAATCAGCCCTGGTATCAAAAGGGATTAAGACACAATCACTACGTCTACGACGCCCGTTAGTCCATTCAAATCAGCCCTGGTATCAAAAGGGATTAAGACTGATACTTCAGGGAAGCATCCGCCGGGAGTTCCATTCAAATCAGCCCTGGTATCAAAAGGGATTAAGACTCCTCATGCATTTTCGCTTCATGAACGCATCTATTCAAATCAGCCCTGGTATCAAAAGGGATTAAGACGGCGTAGCCGCAGCCGGGTCAAAACTGATCTCATTCAAATCAGCCCTGATATCAAAAGGGATTAAGACCTTAACGAAAACTCTTCGTGCAAGAGGACATCGTCATCGGGAATCTCGACCGTGTAGACTTTGCCGCCTTTCTCAAGTTTAAGATTCGGGTAAACCTCTTCCGTGAGCCACTTGTAGGCATCTTGGGTACTCTTAGAAGCGGTTTTTTCGAACTTTACATTGCCCTTTCCGCCGATAATGAAGCTTGTGAGCAACAACATTTTGCTTGTCAGTAAGCTGGTTTTTGCGAACTTATCGGAAGAAGTTGGCTCCGTGAGTTGGGCTTGAAGTTCTCTGTAAAGTTCGTTGTGAAGTTCGTCAAGCGATTTACCGTTATAGGTATAAGTACTCGCACCGGCAAGTCTCTTTCTGTACCCCTCGGCCGTGCGACGGCTCAAGGCAAAATACAGCCCCCAGCCATGCGCCTGAGCGCCTTCGCCGGAGCCGATGTGCGAGAGAGTGAAGCGGTCGAAATGATAGGGTGAGCCGTGATACCCGAGCTGTTCGAGCGCTCGGGCTACGTCACGTTGCGTGAGGGGACGCGGTTGAGTTAGCGATCGGTTTTGGCTTGATCGGTCTTGGGCGCTTCCTGTTCTTGCTTCGAGGCGTTCCCGTATTTTTCTTGCCACCATTTCGGCGGTTTCGCGCCGAAGATTATCGTTGTATTGAGCGGATACTTTCGTTCGAATTCCGCTTTTTGCTCCGGAGTTTCCATCCAAATTGCCGGCATTTTCTTGCTCCTTTGTGTTGTATGGCGTTAAAAATCCAATGTTCGCATCAGAATCATGAACCTCCATAGGCTCGAAATTCTGCAATACCGTCACAATTCCATTCTTGATTTCGGCCAACTTGGCCGCTTCGACGGCAATCGTCATGATGCCATTGACCGACGAATGTCCTTCAATCAATCGATTTCCGTCAGCGTCTCTGATTCCGTCTAGGGCATTGTAAAGCTCATCAATCTGCTCGGTAGAGTAACCTTCCGGGAGTTTGATGCGAATCAACTTTCCGGGGAACATTCCTGCGCCTGGCGTGGCGCTGATTGCCATGACCGAATCTTGTCGCAGATACGTTGCGAGCAAACGAGCCACGCGAACATAGTCCGACCCTCCTTCAATGGTCGTTGCCATCGAGTAGTTCGACGTACCTTCGTAGCCTCCGCGTTGCAGGCTCGGTTTGTCAATGTGCGTCTTCGTTTCCAAAGCAACGCGGTTGATTACCCACGGCACGACTTCTTGCGTGATTGAGAGCTTCTCACCGTCGGTAAGTTTCGACCACTGAGCAACGGCCGTGGCGTCGTTCGGATCGGGAGCGGCCTCTAGCGAAATAACAGGCTCCGGCTCAGGTTGCACGATGTCGTCATACAGCTTGACGTGACTACGGTCGTAGGTCTGCGTAATCTCGCTGTTAAATTCCGCATCCTCCCAGGCTGTTTTGCTAAACCCTCCTGCTAGTTTGAAAATTTTTTTCGTGCTTGCTCTGCCGTAATTTTGCCTCGGTCTGCTTTCTTCCAAACAACCTCAACTTGTGGGTGTAAATTCTGCTTGTTCGAGGAATTAAACAGTGCACGTATGGCTTCCCACGTGATGGACTACAGTTCGCGAGGCAAGAGTCCATTATGCTTGTCTCGGCCGTCAAGTTGCAGGGAACAAAAGCAAGTAAATTGATTCGCATCAAGTTGCCCGATGGCTACACGACCGAACAAATTGATAAACTTTACGAAGTAATCGATGGCATTCGTGACGCTAAGAGTAAGCGATTGCTGGCGGGTCATTCGACAGTTAATGGGGTTATGACCATTAGCGCAGACCCGACGAAGATTAAGGAAATTAAAACCAATCTTGTGAGCGCCTTGGCAGAATATAAAGGCGATTTAGTCTTTTCTGTTGAAGACAGCTACGTTGGATTTGTTAAACCGCTAAAGGATAGAAAAAATGCCGCTGCGCGAAATGACACCGGAAGAAAAGGCGGAATTCGACAAAGAGCATCCGTTTCGGTCTATGATAATCTTCGGAGCCAGACCGACGAAAAAGTCGCAGCCCTCGTCCGAGAAAAGCTCAAAGAACAACGGCAATCCAAAACCGTCCAACAGTCCGGTAAAGTAAAACCAGATGCTAGCGCTCGTCCTCTCACGCAACGTGAGGTAGCCCGAGCGCTCGAACAGCTCGGGTATCACGGCTCTCCTTATCGTTTCGACCGCTTCACCCTCTCGCACATCGGCTCCGGCGAAGGCGCTCAGGCGCATGGCTGGGGGCTGTAGGTTTTCCTACTCGTTGGCGCAAGGCCGACAACCGTTAGTCTGAAAGCGAGTAGCCGCACCTTTGATGGAACGCGCCCGGAAATGACGCCCGATGTTCTCAAGCAACTTCCGGAAGCATTAGCGGATCCGATTGCTTTGTTCAAATCGGCGACACGTGATAGTAGTTTTGTTGCCATGCTTGAGGTTAAGTCAGCGCAAGGCGCAACTGTTGTTGTTCCTGTTGAAATCAATGCTCGGGGAGTTTTTGAGAGCGAAGTCAATATCGCTCGTTCGGCTTATGCCAAGGCGGATTCCGTAACGGGAGTTCTAAAAGATGATTGGTTTGCCGAGCAGTCTAGGAAGGTGAATCTGCTCTATGTGGATAAAGAAAAACTAAACCGTTGGAACACTTCGTCCGGGCCTAATTCCCATTCGGTTCTTTCCAACGGTTCAATTTCGAACCATCGGAGGTCGTTCGCCGGGTCCAATTCCCTTTGGGACCTCTCCAACGGTCATAGGCACACTGTAATGCACAAGGCTGACCTTGTCAAGTTGCGTGAGGAGATAGGAAATAAACTCTACTCCGGTCCTCGCGGCACATACATGCCTCAGAACACGTCCGACACAAACTCAATGTCGGGCGTCATGACGCTCATGCAGACGCGCGACAAATCAACGTTCCTGCACGAATCGGCGCACGTCTGGCTTGATGCCGACACGATGCTTCCCAATGGCATTGCCGACATAGTTTTCGCAAGGCAGGATTCAAATCAGCCCTGATATCAAAAGGGATTAAGACACTAGATTCCACTTCATCTGTTTTCGGCTATTTGAAATTCAAGTCAGCTCTCCCACCCAAAAGCCTTATTTCTGTGCGCTCGCTAACAGCATGCATTCGCTTGGATGAATTTACCGTGCGGATTTCGAAGATTCTTGTCAAAGAAAACCTCTCCTTAGCGCAAAGACGAAACGATTCTTAACTTGGGAATTGCAGTACTCGGATTTGATCGCAACCGCGTATCGATTTTTTTATTTTTTATTCTCTGTTTGCCCTTTTATAAATGTCACAGGGTCCAGCCCTGTCTCTTCCTCACTAATTTCATAGGAGTCAACAACCATGGCAGAAGACAAATTCCAACGCGGTCGACTGAAGATTGATCCCGCTCCGGAGGTTGTGAAATACGCACTTAGGCCGGCATTGCATGTCGCTCTGGAACGCTATTACCAGGCGTTCTTGGATTGCAACAAAGCGCACGTCCTAATGCTCGCAAAACAAAACATCATCAGCAAAGCAGCAGAAAAGGCCATCCTTGCCGTTAATGATGAAATGGCAAAAATGGGCGATAGGCCGACGTTTGAAATTGATCCGAACAAAGAGGAAATTTACTTTAACCTTGAGACCTACTTAATCAAGAAAACGGGAATTGAAATCGGCGGTCAGCAACATACCGCACGTTCCCGCAATGATTTGAACTACACGAGCTGGCGCCTTGCGACTCGAAATGCCTTCTTCGAGATTTGTGACATTGTCAACAAACTTCGCCAGACCATTATTGATTTTGCTAATCAGAATACAGATGCCGTGATGTCGGGATATACGCATCTGCAACCGTCTGAGCCCATTACTTTTGCCCATTACTGTTCGGCCATCTCGGCGTGCTTGGAACGTGACTTCCATCGTCTGAAGGGATGCTATGTCACAATCAATGAGAATTCTCTCGGCGGAACTTCAATGGGGTCGACAACGTTCCCCATCGATCGGGAAATGACCACGGAATTGCTCGGCTTCGATCGGCCGGTTCAGAACTCCCTTGATTGCGTCGCATCAACAGACTTTGCCCTTGAATTCCTCGCAGCAATGGCCATTCTTAACAATACATTGTGCCGTATTTGCAATGATTTGTATGTCTGGGCTACGCCGGATTACGGTTATCTGGAAATCCACGATTCGTGCGCCTGTATCAGCTCAATCATGCCCCAGAAGAAGAATCCGTGGACGCTGGAATACATCAAAGGAAAGACGGCTACGGCACAAGGTTTGTTTGCCTCCGGAATGGGGACGTCTCGGACGATGCCCTACACCTTCTGCATGGAATTTACGGAAATCCTTGCAAATCTTTGGGATTCCGTACAAACGACGAAAGCATCCGTTGATATGCTCAATGTCACGTTGAGGACCATGAAACTCAACAAAGAAAGAATGCTCAAAACCGCCGAGGGCAATTACTGCACTGTTACAGAATTGGCCAATGCCCTTGTTCGTCACGATAAGATTTCTTTCCGCGCTGCTCATCGGATTGTCGCTAAAGTTGTCAACCACATGCTCGAACATAAGTTGCTCGCTAACCAGATTGACACAAAGGTCGTGAACATTTACTTCCAAGAGCTCTTCGGAAAGAATACGATCATGGAGGAGAGAGATCTGCAAGAGGCCCTCGATCCGAAGATGAATTGCTATTCCAAGAAGTATCTCGGCGGTCCGGCTCCTGAAGAAGTCCAGAGACAGTTAAATCATCTGCAGGCACTGTTGGATAAGGACAAGCAACTGACGGAAGAAAGACGCGAAAACGTTGCGAAAGCAAAAGCGCGTTTGGAAGAACTTGTTTCTCAAGAAATCAACAGTTAGTGCCCGATTCGGAGGCGGACTGCCGCCCGCCTCCGAAACACTTTTAACCAAATAGGTAATCTCTATGATGGAAACTATTTTGCAACTTGTTGTCGTGTTCGGCGCAGTGGCAATCGGAGCACGATATAAAGGAATGGGACTAGGAATCTTCGGCGGCCTAGGTTTATTGATTCTCGTCGTCGGTTTCGGAATAAAACCTACTTCGGCTCCGATTGATGTCATGCTGATTTTGTTAGCCGTTGTCACTGCCTCGTCCGTGATGTATTCGGCCGGCGGTGTTGACTGGATGGTCCGAGTCGCCGAGCGCATTATCCGTGCGAATCCGAAACGCGTTACATTCGTTGCTCCGCTAACAATGTGGTTCTTTGCCATGTTGGCAGGGACAGGACATATCTCCTATCCGTTGATGCCGGTTATTTTTGAAGTGGCTTATAACAACGGAATTCGGCCGGAGCGAGCGATGACCGTGGCTAACGTTGCCAGCATGCATGCCATTACGGCTTCCCCCGTTTCTGCTGCGACTGCTGCTATTTTCGGCCTGTACGCTGCACAGGGGTACGATGTCAATCTCGGAAAGGTCCTTGCTGTTACGGTGCCGGCTGCGCTAGTCGGAATCTTTTGTGCCTCATGCGTTATGTACAAAAAGGGCAAAGAACTCAAGGACGATCCCGAATATTTGGAACGTTTGAAGGCCGGCCTTGTCAATGTCCCTAAAACGGTTGAGAGGGCGGCGCTTCCGAAGTCGGCAGCGATTTCTGCGTGGATTTTTATTATCGGCGTGTGTATTGTCGTGTTGTCCGGATTTTTCCCGGCCCTTCGCACTCCGTTGGGAGCAACAAAGCCTATTTCCATGGCAATGTTTCTGCAGATTTTCATGCTGGGGATTGCCGGTGTCATTTTGCTTGTGACGAAGGCTAAACTCAACGAAGCGATTAATTCGCCAATCATGAAAGCCGGTGTCACGGCCATGATTGCCGTGTTCGGCGTGGCCTGGTTAGGAGATAGTTTCATCGCCGCACATAAGGCAGCCTGGTTAGCGACATCCAAAGACTTTATTCAAGCGCATGCGTGGTTGTTTGCCGTCTTCTTGTTCTTTATGGCATCCATGCTGGCCAGTCAGGCCGCGACAATCAGAGCAATCATGCCCCTCGGTCTCGCTCTCGGTTTGCCTCCCGGCGTCTTGACCGGCATGTTGCCCAGCGTTAACTCGACTTTCTTCTTTCCCACAAGCGGAACACTGATTGCTACGATCGGCTTTGATCAAACAGGAACTTGCAAAATCGGAAAGTACGTTTTGAATCACTCATTCATGCTACCGGGACTCGTGATGACGGTATGTGCCGTTGCAACAGGTCTGGTTATCCAAAGTTTTGTGTTTTGATGCACCTTTCGAACATCAGTCGAACGGCGGGATTGCGAAGGCAGTTCCGCTGTTTTTATTCGGGAAGGTTTACGGGGAATTAAAGCAGGAAGCGGCCTCTTTCATTTTTCTTTGCATCACGGTTCGAATGTAGTCGGTTACCACTTGCACGCGTCTGAGTCGGACCGAACGCGGATTGATATACAGGTAGAGATATCGCTTGGGGAAACGCCACAAGTGACGCATGACAATCAATTGCCCGGACTGAACGTACTTGCTGTAATAAAGAGACTGACCGCCGTACAAAATTCCCCGACCGTGTAAAGCGGCGGAAATTAAAGCGGAAGCTGTCGGAAAGGACAAGGATTGGGAGAATAACCGGAAAATTTCTTGTTCGCCGATGTCCATAAACGATGCGGAGTTCTGGACAAGTCGTTGATCCAAAGTAAGCAAAGTGTGTTTTCTAAGATCTTTTGTCGTTCTGGGCATTCCGTGTTTTTCCAAGTAGCCCGAAGACATCAGCGGGTAAAAGAAGCACTCCCCGATACACATTTCATCAGGGCGGTCGCAGGAGTCTTTGAAGCCATAACCTAGGACTGCGTCAAGCATTCTTCCGGGCTTCATGAAATTGATCGGAGGTAACTCCGAGTAGTTAAAGATTTCCAGTTGAATCGTTCGATGCAGTTCCTTGAATTTAACACAGGCATCCAGGAGTAGATTGAAAAGTGGGTCGGGCATTCCCAACCTGACGATTCCCGAAACAACGTCGCAATCTTTTCTGATAAGGCCGAGTAAGGTGCTGTGCGTATCTACAAGTTTTGTCCCTACCTCGAAAACACGCCGGCCGAACGGGGTCAATTCGACGGGGTTTTGTCGCCTGGCAAATAGGGGGCCTCCGTCCAAGGAGAGTTCCAATTCCTTCAAAAGTCGCACATGATTGGAAAGCGTGGTCCCGAGAGAACGCGCTGCTTGGCTCAGACCGGCTGTCCGCACCGTGGTGACAAATGCCTCCCAGGCTTGGATATCGTTGTGTCGCATCATGGGTTTTCAGCCTCCAAGACTTGGTTGGCAACGGCGAGTTTTGCTCGGAGCTCTTCGAGTATCAGATCGACAACCATCATGACGCGCTTTCGTTTCTTCGATTGCGGATTGATAAACACGTAATAATGCCAATCGGGAAACGACCACAAATGCCGGACTGCAATCAGATTTCCTTTGGCAATGTCCTGATATGAGTAAAGCAATTGAGCGCCGTAATGAATGCCGTTGCCGAGAACTGCGGCAACCATCAGACTCGTGTTGTTCGGCAAATACAAACAATCATGAAATTTTCCGATGATGTTCGCATCCCCGTCGGCAAATTGAGCATTCGATGGTACGCGACAGTTGTCAAACAAAAGTAACCGGTGGTGTTTCAGGTCATGTTTTGTTTTCGGCATCCCGAAATGCCGCACATAGACCGGAGAAACCAAAGGAAAACTGCGACAAACCCCGATAAGAGTTTGCACAACATCCGTTTGGCTGACATCGGGGCCGTAGCCGATGACAACGTCGAGCGGATGACCGTTTTCGAAGAATTGAATCGGGGGAAGAAATCCGGACTGAAAGACCTCAATTCGAATGTCGGGGTATCGAACTCTCAAATTGATGCTTGCATCCAACAGCGTACGATCGAAAAATGACTGAGGCATTCCGATTCGAACAATTCCGGAATAAGGGTTTTTAGCTTCCGAGACCTCTTCTATGAAATCATCGTGAGTCGACAGCAGGTGTTTTGCTTGTTCATAAGCAAGCTGTCCCGTGCTGGTTAAAACGATAGGGGAATACTGTCTGTCAAAAAGAACGACATTTCCGAGGCTTTTTTCAAGTTGCGAAAGCAGACGCGAAATGTTGGACGGTGCCATTTCGCATACTTCCGAGGCTTTTGAAATAGACCCCGTTCGAATGACCGTTACAAAAACGCGCCAGGCTTGAATATCACAGTGCCGAATCATGGGTTTATGTCATGCTTTTCGATGTCGATTAACTCATTGTAGTCTGCCGAGGATGTCATTATAGGGTAACTCAATTACGATACTCTTAACATATCGAATCTGAGAGTTTCAGCTACAAATGGAATCTAAACTTGGACAGTTAATGCGATTAACCTGTTGTCGACAATGGGTTTCTGTTAGTATTGAATTTTGAAAGACTTTTCCCGGATAACAGTGTTTGTATGTAACGTGATATGGATCAGTTTGAGCAGGCAAAACGGCAGATTCGCGAGTTCACGGAAGAGCGCGATTGGGATAAGTTTCACAATCCCAAGGACTTGGCGATTGCATTAAGCATTGAAGCCAACGAGCTTTTGGAAGCCTTCTTATGGAAAACGCCCTCCGAAGCCAAGAGAGAGAAAGTCGAGGAGGAACTTGCCGATGTGTTTAACTATGCTTTCCTGCTAGCCGATAAGTACGGCTTTGACGTTGCAACAATCATTAAAAAAAAGATTGAGGCCAATGCTCGTAAGTACCCGGTTGATAAGTCTTTTGGGACAGCGAAAAAATACACGGAACTTAAGTGAGACACAATGACCGGCGAAGCGATTAGGATTGAAGAATTTGCTTTTAATTCCCATACGCCCGATATTGCAAGGACTGAGGAAAAATGTTCGGATTGGCCTGTTGTCTACTTGATTCATGGAAGTCTTGATAAAAAACCTTGCCCGCTTTATATCGGGGAGACGAGTAACTTCATCGGGCGCGTCAAGCAGCATCTAGCGGACGAAGAAAAATGTAATCTCTATTCCGGCATCAAAGTTGTTATTAACAATCGATATAACAAGTCTGCGATTTTGGATGTAGAGCAGACGCTTATTCGGTTGTTTAAGTGTGACCGGAAATTTTCGGTAAAAAATAAAAATCTCGGACAAAGCGCACATCACGATTATTACCAAAGGTTTTCTTATGTTGAAGAAATGGAGGCGCTTTGGTCTCGAATTAACTTAAGCACTGAGTCATTTCTTGACATCACATCCAGCGATAAATACAAGTTTTCTCCATATACGGCGCTCACTGTCGAGCAGCGTGATGTCTGTTTTAAAGCAATTGAAAGCATTCTTGACGCTTTAAAGAATCGGAAGCGGCGCGTTCAGTTAATTTCAGGGGCAGCCGGTACGGGAAAGACCATTGTTGCGACAAAAATTCTCTCCCTGCTACTTGAAGCCAACTTCGCTCCCATGAATACCGCTCATGATGAGGAGAATCTAGATTCTGACGAGAGTTATTGTCTGAAGGTTCAAAGAGAACTGCTTGACTTTGTTCAAAAGAGAAAGCGTCCCATTCGGCTTGGCTATGTTGTGGCAATGACTTCGCTACGAAAAACTCTTCGAGATGTCTTTCGGACAACACTTAAAGAGGAACTCAAACAGGGTAAGCTTGCCGTAGGACGGATTGTTATCGGTACAGTTGACGTAGCTAAGGCCACAGAGCCATTTGATCTTTTAATTGTCGATGAGGCGCATCGTCTTCCACGGTACACAAATATCAGTTGGCGTGGAGAGTATAAAAAGAGTTCCGAACTTCTCGGCTTAAATCCCGAGACATCGACGACGCTCGATTGGATTATGAAGCAAAGCCGATGCCAGATTCTCTTTTACGATGCAGCTCAAACTGTGCGACCGGCGGATGTTCCGGATGAGGATTTCCAAAAGACAATTACATCCCGAATGTCTCCGAGTTTTCCGCCTCTTACGCTCGTAACGCAAATGCGTTGTCAGGGTGGGGCAAGTTTTATTGAATATCTTGATCAAATCTTTCAAGGAACCGCCGAGAAAAAGAGTTTTAGTGATTACGATTTCCGGTTGTATGAGCATTTCACGCCGCTGTATGAAGAAATACAGAGCTTGAGCTCGGACCCGAAGGGAAACGGCTATTCACGTATTGTGGCTGGGTTTGCTTGGCCTTGGGAGGCTAAGAAAAAATCTTCGGTTTGTGATATTGAAATCGAAGGAAAAAAGTATCACTGGAACACAACCCAAGCCGGCTGGATTACAAGCAAAAACGCTGCCCGTGAAATCGGTTGCGTTCATACAACTCAAGGTTTTGATTTAGCTTACGTTGGAGTCATCATCGGTCCGGATCTTCGCTACGACAAGCAAAAGAAACGTATCGTTGTCGATAGAGGCCATGTTTTCGATGCAAACATGAAAAACGGGATAGCTAAAAATAAGGCAGGGGATGAAGAGCTTCGCTCTTTTGTCCTCAATAGCTACAAAGTCCTTCTCACTCGCGGTGTTCGTGGGTGTTTTGTTTACGTGGTTGATAAAAACCTCAGAGAGTATCTAGAACGATTTATGGATACTCGTTGATTGTAAATTTGCTATCTGACTTTTCATAAATGATCTAATCTGAATCTTGCATCTTATTGGAAAATTGTTAAATGGAATGGTGTCTTGTAGTAATACCTGCTCTCTTCATACTTCTATATCAGTCACACAAGAGTCATAAGGAAGAGGAGGAAAGAATTGCGGAAACAATTCAACATTCAAGAGAGAAACTTGAAGCTGAAAGGAAAAGTTTCGAAGAGATTAAAAACCGATTTATTCAAGATAAACAGTTGCTAATTAGTAAGGAACAACGAGAGCGTAGCATTACGATTAAAGAAATTGAGCTTGCTCGAGGGCTATATGATGAAAAAGTCGAAATGTATAAACAACTCAAGGCAAATTTTGACAAAGACTATATTCAAGGACGCAAGTGGCTTGCAGACTTATCTTCAATTATTGAAACTTATCCGGATTATCTAATCGAATATGAGTTAGAACATAAGCGAAATCCTGCACTTGTTGCTGCAAAAACAGTCCGATATATAAAAGAGACGAAAGAAGCCTTGGTGAGAGAAAATATTTTCCTCAGGTCAGAAATCTCTGCAATTAAAGAGTATTTTCCTGTCGTAAATGCATATGAGCAGGAAATCCTTAAAGAGGAAATAAATATTCGCGGACAGTCTTTGGATACTGATGGTATTGACCCTGTAAAAAAATTATTAAGCGATGAAGAATACAAAAAATTATCAACCTCACAAAAGAATCAATTGGCATTAGAAAGGTATTTAAGTTCGCTATCTAAACCGCAAATTGGGGCCTTGTACGAAATGTATCTTGGATATACGTATGAAGCGCAAGGCTATCAAGTGTGTCAACATGGGCTTGAAAAAGGTTTAGAGGATCGTGGTCGAGATTTAATATGCTACAAAAAAGGTTTTCCAACATTGATCGTTCAGGCAAAGTGTTGGTCTCAAAGCAAATTGATATATGAGAAGCATATTTTTCAGTTGTACGGAAGTTTGTGGGAGTACAGGAAGACTCATCCAGGCGAAACAGTAGAAGCAGTCTTCATTACTAGCACAAAATTGGGGGAATTTGCTCGTTGTGCAGCCAAGGAATTAGGAATTAAGATTCGGGAAAATGAAAAACTGGACAAGGGATTCCCTATGATTAAATGCAATATTGGTGCAAGAGGAGAGCATATTTACCATCTTCCTTTTGATCAGCAATATAACAAAACTAGAATTAACAAATCTGGAGAATTCATGGCAACCACCGTTGCTGAAGCCGAGGCCAGAGGATTTAGACGAGCCTATCGCTGGTTTGGTAACAGTACATAAAAGTGACGAAATATGAATCTGTGGCAGTCAGTTGGAAGATTTGTTGGATTTAAGCCCGAGGTTTTAAATCGGCTTTCTCAATTTGCAGAGCACGGAAGTACAAAATTCCAAGGATATCTTGAGACATATCATTATAATCAAGTAGGATATGCTGAAGTAAGTATTTCAAATTGTGCACTTCAATACCCTAACTCACAGGAACTGGTGAGATTTGGGCATGTAAGTAATACATTTATGGCCTGCGTCATCAACGAGCCTGCTACATTTCCTGCTAATGATTTATATTCTCCTGATGTTTTGTGTGTTGCGCCGGTGCTAGACAAAAACCTTTATGCAGACGAAATTTTCATCCATCCATTACATCCAGATGTATTACCCTCCTTAGCTCGTGGGGCGATGCTATCACTTCAGGTTACATTTATTGCAAAAGAGGTTTTCTTTTTTCCAAAGCATGAAATAAACAAACTCTTTTCATCTGAGCATAGAATAAAAATAGGAACTTTTCAGAAGAACGATGAAGAGTATAGTAATGGTACATGTAACATATTAGCGAGGATTTCAGGTCTTGGTACTATTCAAGAGACTAAGCTCACGACTCAGAGGACTGCTGTATTGTTACAAACACAGAGTGGAATGATTCTTTTGGTTGCAAACGGACTTCATAACTGTAGCATTGGGGATTATGTCCAGGCTAAAGGCTGGATTGTCGGTGACTGCGCAGTTGAAAAGTATCAAAAGGGAGCTAGATATGATTTGGAAGCTGATTATAAAGTGCTTTTTGATGCTTTGTCTTTAAAGCGTTTTAATCGATTGTCTAGCATTCTCTCCAAGAGATGTAAGTCCTATATTGGGGATAAACCCAAAAGGAATCCTGATTCGGTCCTTCGAAAAATCTCTGAAGCGGATGCTAGGGATACGTATGTGTTTTATGCTACAAATATTGTTCACTCTGCGCTTGCTCGTTCTCAGGGAAGAAAGGGGCTGTATTGGATAAGCGAAAAACAACACAGTAGGTGGTTGGTTTTTATTGGAATTAATCAAAACGGACTAATTGATGTTATTAGTACAGAGAATGTAGACATGAAAAGGAAAATTGAGTTTGACTATAGCACTCTTCCGGAAGACTTTAATTATCAAGAAGACTTTCCAAACATCAAAAAATATCGCGAATTAGCAAAACATATTCCATTTTGCCAGACAGAAACTCTCATATCTCATCCGTATATTGGATGCAATTTTGCACGGTCGATAATTAAGTCGTTTTTAGAGAAGAATAGGGAACATACCTAACAGAATTTTCCATGAATTGCTGTAGTGTGATTTAGGATATTGTTCAAACAAAATGTTTAAACTAGTTCAAGTCAGCGTGAATATGTAATAGCAAATAGCGCTATTAGACATGTCAGATGCTGGGAGTATTTTTTGCTTTAGTTGTTATAACTTTATGAAAAACATCGTTATCCTCATCTCCGGTCGCGGATCAAATTTCGTGGCCATTGCCGAACAGGCTAAAAAAGAACACTGGGACAAAGAGGGCATCCGCATTGCCCTTGTCCTTAGCAATCGCCCCGATGCAGCGGGTCTCGCTAAAGCACAAGACCTCGGCATCCCGACGGCAATTATTGACCACAAAGCCTACCCGGACCGCGAAAGCTTCGAGCGCGCCATGATTCAGGTCATCGATCCCTTAAATCCCGTGGTGATTGTTTTAGCCGGCTTCATGCGCGTCTTAACCGAAGTCTTTATTCATCACTACGAAGGAAAGATTCTTAATATTCACCCGGCGTTGCTTCCGCTTTTTAAGGGTTTAGATACTCATAAGCGGGCTCTTGAAGCCGGTGTGCGTGTTCACGGCTGCACGGTGCACTTTGCAAGTTGTGAACTGGACGGCGGTCCCATTGTCGGACAGGCCGTGGTCCCCGTTGTGCCGACCGATACCCCGGAGAAACTAGCAGCCCGGGGACTTAAGCTGGAGCACGTGCTTTTCCCGCGTTGCGTACACGCTGTTGCTACCGGCGCTGTGAAATTACAGGACGGTCGCGTTATGATGAGCGCTCGAACAGCGCAAAACCTTGCTGTTTTCGATAACTTAATCGAGTAAAGAACGATTCCGATGTCTGAAAAACCGCAGTTTAAAAAGAAGATGCCCTTTGCTCCGGTGCGTACCAAACACACCGAAACGGGGCGTCGCATGACGGAGCGCCAGAAGGCCGCCTACAAGAGGCAAAAAGATGCGTACCGCGAAGCGCAAAAAGAGGGACGCATTGTCAAAGGTAAAGCCAGTCACGAGCGCCTTGTCAAAGTCAATCCCGGAAAAGTGCGCATCACGAGTTTGATTGTCGGGGAATTAACACGCGCCTTAGCGGTGATTTTGAAGCTTGACGGACCGGCCGATCAGCTCATGAAGGCCTTTTTTAAATCCAATCCCAAACTCGGAAGCCGAGATCGCTCAATTTTGGCTGAGGCGATTTTCTACGCTTTGCGGCATTTAGCATCGATTACCTACCGCATGAAACCGATTGCGCCCGCTCGGGCTCCGAAGGTTGCAGCACTTTTAGCGCTCATTTTGCAATACGGCGCGGATGCCGTTCCCGATTCGATTCTCGGAAGCGACAAGGGACCTCTTGAGAATATGCTTTCTGCGCCGATGGGGAAAGCCGCGCCGGAAGTTGCAGCCGAAATGCCGTTTTGGCTTTACGACCGAATCGAAACGCAATACGGACCCAAGGAATCTCAAGAACTTTTCAAGGCTTCGCAGGAAGGGGCTCCCTTGGATCTTCGCGTCAATATCCTTAAAGCCAAACGCGCGGATGTCTTAAAGGAACTTGAGGACCACGGCGTTAAGGGAGAGGTAACTCCTTTTTCTCCGGACGGTATTCGCCTTGTGGATAAACCGGGCTTAATGCGATGGCCGATGTACCAGGAAGGACGCATTGATGTCCAAGACGAGGGAAGTCAACTTGTGGCTCGCTTACTTGGTGCCAAGCGCGGCGAGATGATTTGTGACTTTTGCGCAGGAGCGGGCGGCAAGACCCTTGCTATCGGCTCTGTGATGCGCTCGACAGGGCGCCTTTATGCCTTTGACGTCAACGAAAAGCGCCTGGCAGGTTTGACACCCCGTATGCGCCGTGCCGGCTTAACGAACGTGCACCCCATGGCGATTCGTAATGAAAAAGACTTACGCGTCAAGCGCTTAAGGGGTAAATTCGACCGCGTCTTGGTCGATGCGCCTTGTACGGGAACCGGCACCTTAAGGCGCAATCCCGACTTGCGTTGGCGGTTAAACGTCAAGGAGCTTGAGCGCATCAATGCGCTTCAAAAGTCCATTCTCGAAGAAGCCGCAAAACTTGTCAAAGCCGGCGGACGTCTCGTGTATGCCACATGCTCGCTTCTTGAAGAAGAAAACCAAGCTGTCGTCCGAGATTTCTTAAGTCGCCACCCGGAATTTGAAGCGCTCTCTGCGACGGATGTTCTCGCCAAACAAGGAATTAATCTTCCTAACTGGATCAAAGACCGATTCGGAAACGATTTGGTGATGCTCCCGAATCTGACGGACACCGACGGCTTTTTCGGGGCGGTGCTGCAAAAGAAAGTCCCGGCAAAAAGCCCGGTGCCTGAAAAGCCCTCCGAGGGCTAAAGTCGTTCGGGTTGCACATAAAATGCCTCGGACGAGGTTTTGGGCCGCATCCGAGGCACACCTCCTTGCCATGTAAGGGGTGAGGGCTTCACGCCTTACCCGCCACGGCGTCCTTTTGATTTGTAATCGAGCGTTCGATAATTCGAAGCGTTGTCTTTAGGCTCTTGACCCAGGGCGTAATCGGCAAAAACTCGGCGTAACTATGAAAGTTCGCTCCGCCCGTAAAGTAATTGGGAGTCGGAATCCCGCACGAGGATAGGTAAGAGCCATCCGTACCGCCCCGCATTGCGACGGTGTTAAGCGGAATGTTTAAGTCCTTCACGGCACCAATCAGTAAATCCACAGCCGCGCGCTTTTCGGGGGTAATCGCATCGGCAATGTTCGCATACGTATCTGTAATGGAAAGTGTCATTTGAGCGCGCGGATGGCGCACTTTCAAAAAGGAAAGGGCTTCTTTTAGGAACGCTTTTTTCGCTTCAAAGCGCGCTTTGTCGTGGTCGCGTATGTTAAGACGGATGACGGCATCGGTGGCCCCGGCGACAACGGACTTGGGGTGAATAAAGCCCTCGCGCCCTTCAGTGCATTCGGGGGTCG
>ENA-ORNP01001184-ORNP01001184.1-human-gut-metagenome-genome-assembly--contig:-NODE-1184-length-28146-cov-12.300559_pt1 | contig 28146 bp, 33 predicted proteins | sample MGYA00242119_ERZ509030 | MGnify/ENA primary metagenome ERZ509030 (study PRJEB26280, sample SAMEA2338708) | human gut metagenome | biome: human gut; feature: human-associated habitat; material: faeces... | reverse complement strand
GTGGCATCCTCGCGTTTTTCCTTGCACTGACGACCCGTTTTTACAGCGTTTCGAACTAACTTTGCAGCGATGAAGACAGAAGATATCGCTACATTATATGCCCGCCATCCCGGCGTGAAAGCGCTCGCCAGCCTTGTGGACGACCCGGAGATACAGTCCGTGGCGTGCGAGGGGCTGTGCGGTTCGGCGGCGGCAGTGGTGCTGTCCACGCTGGCCGGGCAGCTCGCGGGCCGCATGCTGCTCGTCGTGCTCAACGACGAGGAAGGTGCCGGCTGTTTTTACCACGATGCCGCGCAAGTGCTTGGCGAGGCGGACGTACTCTTTTTCCCGTCGACCTATCGCCGTGCCGTGAAGTATGCGCAGCGCGACGCGGCCAACGAAATCCTGCGCACCGACGTGCTGGGCCGCCTCAGCGGCGGGCCGGAAAGCAGGCCGAAGATGGTTGTCACCTATCCCGACGCCATGGCCGAGCGCGTGGCGTCGCGCCGGATGCTTGACGACCGCACCGTCCGTCTGTCCAAGGGCGACACGGCCGACCTCACGCAGCTCCAGGAGCGCCTCGTGGAACTCGGGTTCCGTCGCAAGGATTATGTCTACGAGCCCGGAGAGTTTGCCGTGCGCGGCAGCATCCTCGACGTCTATTCCTATTCGTCGGAGCGGCCTTTCCGCCTTGACTTCTTCGGCGATGAGGTCGATTCGCTCCGTACTTTTGACGTCCAGACGCAGCTTTCCGACGAGGTCTGTGCGGCAGCCGTCATCGTGCCCGAAGTCGAAGCCACGTCGGGAGGCCTTGTGCCGTTTTTCTACCTCCTTCCCGAAGGGGCGGTAGCCGTGTTCGACAATTTCAGTCTTGTCCGTGACATTGTCAGCCGTATCTACGACGAAGGCTTCGCCCGTCAGGCGCAAGCCGAACGCGAAGCCACGAGCGAGATGGAGGCCGCCGAGCAGGCCGAACGCCTCAGCCGTGAGAGCCTCCTCGTCGCCGGTGAGGCCTTCCAGCGCGGCGTGGCCTCGCTGATGCGCATCGAAATCGGTCCGCGCCCTTCCGCGTCGCCCCAGGCCACCGTCGGGTTTGCCACCTCGCCCCAGCCGATTTTCCACAAGAACTTCGACCTCGTCCGCGAGGCTTTCGGTCAGAGCATGGCAGACGGCTATACGCTCTATGTCTGTGCCGACAGTGCGAAGCAGCACGAGCGTTTGCAGAGCATCTTCGACGAGATGGGCAGCGGCATCCGTTTCACGCCCGTCGAGCACACCCTGCATGCCGGATACGCCGACCATACGCTCCACGCCTGCTTTTACACCGACCATCAGATATTCGACCGGTTCCACAAGTACAGCCTGCGCAGCGACCGTGCCCGCGACGGCAAGATGGCTCTGACGCTGAAAGAGCTGTCGCAGTTCGAGCCGGGCGACTATGTCGTTCACGTCGACCACGGCGTCGGCCGCTTTGCCGGACTGGTGCGCCTGCCGAATCCGGACGGCACCTCGCAGGAGGTCATCAAACTGGTCTATCGAAACGATGACGTAGTCTTTGTCAGCATCCATGCTTTGCACAAAGTCAGCAAGTATAAGGGGAAAGAGGGCGAGGCGCCCCGCCTGAGCAGCCTGGGCACCGGCGCGTGGGAAAAGATGAAGGAGCGGACGAAAAAGAAGATCAAGGACATCGCCCGCGACCTTATCCGTCTCTATGCCCGTCGCCGTCAGGAGCGGGGCTTTGCTTTCAGCCCCGACACGTTCCTCCAGCACGAGCTGGAAGCCAGTTTTGCCTACGAGGATACGCCGGACCAGTTGCGCGTCACCCAGGAAGTGAAAGCCGACATGGAGAGCGTGCGCCCGATGGACCGCCTGGTTTGCGGCGACGTAGGATTCGGCAAGACCGAAATAGCCGTCCGGGCTGCCTTCAAGGCCGCCTGCGACAACAAACAGGTAGCCGTGCTCGTCCCGACAACTGTCCTGGCTTTCCAACACTACAAGACGTTTGCCCGTCGGCTCAAAGACTTTCCCGTGAAGGTGGACTACCTGAGCCGGGCACGCACGGCCGCGCAGACAAAAGCCGTGCTGAAAGGCTTGGCCGACGGCCAGGTGAACATCGTCGTCGGGACGCACAAACTCATCGGTAAGAACGTCAAGTTCAAAGACCTTGGCCTGCTTGTCATCGACGAGGAGCAGAAGTTCGGTGTCGCCGTCAAGGAAAAACTCCGCCAGATGAAGACGAATGTCGACACGCTCACCATGTCGGCCACGCCCATTCCGCGCACTTTGCAGTTCTCCCTGATGGGTGTGCGCGACTTCTCGGTGATCCAGACGCCGCCCCCGAACCGCCGGCCTATACAGACGGAGGTGCACACCTTTGGCCACGAAATCATAGCCGACGCCGTGAATTTCGAGATGAGCCGAAACGGGCAGGTGTTTATCGTTTCGAACCGTATTGCCGCACTGCCCAACTTGGCGGCCTTGGTCCGCGAACATGTCCCCGACGCCCGCGTGGCCATCGGTCACGGACAGATGTCGCCCGAGGAGTTGGAGCGTATCGTCGTGGGCTTTATCAATTATGACTACGACGTACTCATTTCGACCACCATCGTCGAGAACGGCATTGACATCCCCAACGCGAACACCATCATCATCGACGCGGCGCAGACTTTCGGACTCTCCGACCTCCATCAGATGCGCGGCCGCGTCGGGCGGGGCAGCCGCAAGGCCTTCTGCTACCTGCTCGCACCGCCGTTGGCCCTCTTGCCCGACGAGTCGCGCCGACGGCTGCAAGCCATCGAAAGTTTCAGCGACCTTGGCAGCGGTATCCACATCGCCATGCAGGACTTGGACATCCGCGGTGCTGGCAACCTGCTCGGCGCGGAGCAGAGTGGCTTTATCGCCGACTTGGGTTATGAAACCTATCAGAAAATCCTGGCGCAGGCCGTCACTGAGCTGAAGAATGATGAGTTCGCCGATCTTTACGCTGAGGAGATCCGCAAGACTAATGACTTGCGCGGCGACCTCTTTGTCGACGAATGCAGCGTCGAGGGCGACGTCCGCGCCTACTTCCCCGAGACTTACGTGCCCGGGAGCAGCGAGCGCATGGCCCTCTATCGCGAGTTGGACGGACTGGAAAGCGATGAGCAGGTCGAGGCCTTCCGCCATCGGCTCGAAGACCGCTTCGGGCCGGTCCCGCCTGAGGGCGAGGAGCTGCTGGGCATGGTGCCGCTGCGCCGTGAGGGGCGACGGCTCGGTGTCGAGCGGCTGATGCTGAAAGGCGGCCGCATGACGCTCTATTTCGTCAGCCGCTCCGACAGTCCCTATTATGCCAGCGCCGCTTTCGGCCGCGTCATCAAGTATGCCGTCAGTCACGTCCGCGATTGCGAACTGGCCGAGGCGAACGGCAAGCGGCGGATGCGCGTCGGCGGGGTGCACACTGTGGCCGAGGCCCGCGCAGTGCTCGACGAGATCATGTCGCTCCCGGCGGAGTAGGACAGGGCAGCGCCCGTTTCCGGCCCGCCCGTAGGCTCAGAGGCCGCAGTCCTCGATGAGACGCTCGCGCAGGCGGAAGACGTGGCGTATGCAGGCGCCGAACGTGGGATTCTCACAGTTCGTCTCGACCATCTCGCAGAGTTTGCGGGCAGTTTCCGGCATCCCGAAAACCGTTGTCGAGTCGTCGAGGGCGATGCGTTCGGGCAGGCGGTCGTAGCGTTGGGCGAACCATTGGAGCAGGTCGTCGATTTCTTCTTTCGTGTAGAGTCTTTTGTATTCAGCCATAATCGTTCGTTGGGCAGTTCCGGGAAAAGTTCCCGGAGCGCAAAGTTACGCAAAAAAAGCACTCGTCCCCATCCGCAGGTAGCGAAACGGCTTCCCCACGGTGTGTGGGGAACAGCCTCCACCGGCCGGAAAGACAAGCCGGCTGACGGACATCCCTGTCGCAGTGTCCGGATTTCCTGTCAGCCGTCCCGCAAATCCGTCCAGCCGTCCCGTCCGGGCGGCCTCAGCCCTGAGGCGGGCTTCCATAGGCGCCTGCGGCCACATTTGCGCCTGCGGGGCGGAACTGTGACGTATTTTTTTCGTACTTTTGCAGCCACAAATCACACAGTCACTACACATCTTATGTTCGATAACCTATCCGAGAGACTTGAACGGTCTTTCAAGATCCTTAAAGGTGAAGGCCGCATCACCGAAATCAACGTCGCCGAAACCTTGAAAGATGTTCGGCGCGCCCTGCTCGACGCCGACGTCAACTACAAGGTGGCCAAGACTTTCACGGACAGCGTCAAGGCCAAGGCGTTGGGCCAGAACGTGCTTACGGCAGTGAAGCCGGGCCAGTTGCTGGTGAAGATCGTGCACGACGAGCTGGCCCAGCTTATGGGCGGTGAGGCCGCGGAACTCCAGCTGAAAGGCCATCCCGCCGTGGTGCTCATGGCAGGCCTCCAAGGTTCGGGAAAGACAACCATGTCGGGCAAGCTGGCCCTCTGGCAGAAGACGAAGAAGAACCGCAAGCCCCTGCTCGTGGCCTGCGACGTCTATCGCCCTGCCGCCATCGACCAGCTTAAAGTGCTTGGCGAGCAGGTCGGTGTGCCCGTATACAGCGAACCCGAGAGCAAGGACCCCGTAGCCATCGCCCAGCACGCCATCAAGGAAGCCCGGGCCAAGGGCTACGACCTGGTCATCGTCGACACCGCCGGACGCCTTGCCGTCGACGAAGAGATGATGAACGAGATCGCCGCCATTAAGGCCGGCATCGATCCCGACGAAATCCTTTTCGTTGTCGACGCCATGACGGGTCAGGACGCCGTCAATACAGCCAAGGAATTCAACGACCGGCTCGACTTCGACGGCGTGGTGCTGACGAAGCTCGACGGTGACACCCGCGGCGGTGCCGCACTGTCGATCCGCACCGTGGTGACGAAGCCCATCAAGCTCGTCGGTACGGGCGAAAAACTCGAAGCCCTCGACGTGTTCCACCCCGACCGTATGGCCGACCGCATCTTGGGCATGGGCGACATCGTGTCGCTCGTTGAGCGTGCACAAGAGCAGTTCGACGAAGAAGAGGCGCGCAAACTGCAACGCAAGATCCAGAAGAACCAGTTCGACTTCAACGACTTCCTCGGTCAGATACACCAGATCAAGAAAATGGGCAACCTCAAGGACCTCGCGTCGATGATTCCGGGTGTAGGCAAAGCGTTGAAGGATGTCGAGATCGACGACAACGCCTTCAAGAGCATTGAGGCCATCATCCTGTCGATGACTCCGAAGGAACGGTCGCATCCCGAAATCCTCAACACCAGCCGCCGGACGCGCATCGCACGCGGCTCGGGCACCACGGTGCAGGAGGTGAACCGGCTGATCAAGCAGTTCGACCAGACAAGGAAGATGATGAAAATGGTGACAGGCAGCAAGATGGGGCGCATGATGAAAGCCATGCCCCAGATGCCCGGGATGCCGAAACTGAAATAACTGCACATTGTAACATACGGGGCGGCCCGCAAGGCACCGCCCCTTTTTGTTCAGAGCGAAAGGAGGATTTCATGCAACTTATCGACGGGAAGGCCACGGCGGCCGCTATCAAGAAAGAAATAGCCGAAGAAGTGGAACGCATCGTGGCTGCGGGCGGCAAACGGCCTCACCTGGCAGCCGTGCTCGTCGGGCACGACGGGGGCAGCGAAACCTACGTGCGGAACAAGGTCAAGGCGTGCGAGGAATGCGGTTTCGCGTCCAGCCTGATCCGCTACGAGACCGATGTGACTGAGGACGAGCTGCTCGCCTGTGTCGACCGGCTTAACCGTGACGCCGACGTCGACGGGTTCATCGTACAGCTGCCCCTGCCGTCCCACATCGCCGAACAGAAAGTAATCGAAGCCATCGACTACCGCAAAGACGTCGACGGCTTCCATCCGGTCAACGTGGGCCGCATGGCCATCGGTCTGCCCGCCTACATCTCGGCTACGCCCAAGGGCATCTACGAACTGCTGCGTCGCTACGGCATAGAAACGTCGGGACGTAAGTGCGTCATCCTCGGGCGCAGCAACATTGTCGGAAAACCCATGGCCCAACTCATGATGCAGAAACAGTATGGCGACGCGACGGTCACCGTATGCCACAGCCACAGCCGTACGCTGAAAGAAGAGTGCCGGGCGGCGGACATCCTCATCGCTGCCATCGGCCAGCCGGGTTTCGTGACGGCCGACATGGTCAAGGAAGGTGCCGTCGTCATCGATGTGGGAACGACGCGTGTGCCCGACCCGACACGCAAGAGCGGTTACCGCCTTTGCGGCGACGTACGGTTTGACGAAGTCAGTCCCAAGTGCAGTTTCATCACCCCCGTGCCCGGCGGCGTCGGCCCTATGACCATCTGTATGCTCATGCTGAACACGCTTGCGGCCGGCAGGAAGGAGTATTACGGATAAAGCACCCCGATATGGAACCCCTTGTTCTTTACTACCCGAAATGCTCTACGTGCGTCAAGGCACTGCGTTGGCTCGAAGCCGAAGGCTATGCCGTCGGCCGCCGGGACATCGTGGCCCAGCCGCCTGCGGCCGGCGAGTTGGCAGAATGGGTGGCGCGGAGCGCGTTCGCCCTGCCGAAGTTTTTCAACACCAGCGGCCGGCTCTATCGTGAGCTGGGCGTGAAAGACCGCATCGCCTCTGCGTCCGACGATGAGCTTATCCGCCTTCTTGCCAGCGACGGGATGCTCGTCAAGCGCCCTTTGCTCGTCACTGAGCGGGGCGTCTGTCCCGGTTTCAAGGAAGATGTGTGGCGCGAATTGCTGCGCTGAACCCGTTCAGAACAGGCAACCGGCATCTTTGGCAGTAAAAAAAACGCGAAAAGTTTGGCGGTTGAAAAAATTATCCCTACTTTTGCACTCGCAATCAGGAACAAGCGTTGTTCCTGTCACACGGTGGCTGTAGTTCAGTTGGTCAGAGCGTCAGATTGTGGTTCTGAATGTCGTGGGTTCGAGTCCCATCTGCCACCCCATCAAAGTAGTCGCCAAGTCTTTGAATACGAAAAGACTTGGCGATTTCGTTTTTTAGAAAATAACTATCTGCGCTCTTCTGCATATCTTCTAATCTATACGCACTTTCCGCCATTTGTTTACCGCTAAACAAAAGGAGTAATATGATGACAATCAATGCAGAAATCAAGAAAGACGGACAACGGTTTGGCAGTACTTACAACATAAAATTGCGGTTCACGCTTGACAGAAAGATGCGACGGCTGGCAACAGGTCTGTTAGTTACAAGTAAGGACTTAACTAAATACCTGATTTGATTTCTATCGACAAATATCTTTCGTTTTAGCATTGATGTTAAACGTTTTTTCCTACCTTTGTGGCTGACTTCCGAAAGGTTGTCAGACATAAGAGAACGAAGAGCGTTATTGAACTCGTCCTTCTTATCGAATTCTCGCAAAATTGGATATGGAGTAGGATGGGTAGCAACAACGCTCACGCTACGGATATATACTATCCTGAAAGGGAGAACTATATACTCGCATGGCGTGAGTGGCCCATAGGCAATGCGAGAAGCCCGATAAGAGGATAAGCAAGATACAGTCCTCACGCTTTATAAAGCAGATAAGACGGCAAAGGATATATGCAGACAGCATAGACGAGCTTGTAAATGGAGAGATTGAAAAGATACATACGAGTAACTAAGAAGTAGTACCTTTTTTGAAAGAAATCCATTTTATAGGGAGAATCAGAAAAGGTACTCGTTAGAAAATATCAACATATAAACGTCATATATGAAAGTCTTTTCATTCTTATATAGACATTTTTGGAGAATAATATGCTCCGTGATAGCCATTTGCTTGACATTCATAGTGGGTGTTCTCATTTGTGCTTTGCTTGATGAAGCTTCATACGAATATGATTATGCGTTGAATGAACAGTTGGGCGTCCACCGTACAGCCAAGGAGGGCTATATCTATAATCGTGAAACAAAGGAAAAAGTGATTTCTGATGTGGAACTCATAGGAGAACCACAACCGGGTGATAGCATTTGGGTGTTCGTCCAACATTCAATCTTTTCACATTGGGTAGGCGGTAAACGTGGCTATTTGAATATCAATACAGGTAAAGTAATTGCAGAGCCACAATTTGACAAGGCTTGGATATTCAGTAGTGGTGTGGCAGCAGTCTGTAAGAATGACAGCGTTTATTTCATAGACACCAACGGCAAGCCAATCAACGACAAGAAATTTCCATACGCCAAAGGGCATGACTACTTATATGATGGAGAGTTTTGCCAAATCAAGATAGGTGATAAATATGGAATGATAAACAAGCAAGGTGAATGGGTGGTTGAACCTATATGGGATTTCGTGCAACGAAACATTGCTCTTGGAGAGTTCTTGCTTTATAAAGACGGGAACGAGATTGATGTCAGTTATGTGGCTGATTCCATAATGAAAGCACCCGTTTTGGAATTTAAGGGAGATACTATCTTTGTGCCCTTTGATACTACCATTGTTTATATCAAGCATTTATCCAAATGAGTACTTTTTTTTGAAGAAAGTCAGTTTTATTAGGTGAATTAGAAAAAAGTACCACATCAAAAAAGAAAGTTATGAGCAAGATACTGATTATAGGAGTTGGCGATGGTGGATGTAACACCATACAAAGGATGAAAGAGATAGGCATACCTGATGTCAATTACATTACTTTCGGTTGTCTTAGAAATGACTTTTTTGAGCGAGACTTGCCCAATAGTGATGTTCCTCATTATAATCTAATTACTATGAATGGGCTATCAGGCATATCAAACACCAATAATCCAAAAGTCTTTGCCGAGCTTGCTGAAAATGTAAAAGACCAAATTAAAGAAATAATAAAGGAGCACTTGAAATAAAAGTAGTTTTTGGGGAGTAAATCTGTTTTATAGGGAGATTTAAAAAAAGTACCACTTACTATCAAATAGATAATCTTCAAAACAAACAGATAATGGAAGAGATTTACCAAAACACCATCTTAGACTTAAATGAATAAACTGATTTTTACAGAAAACTCGATGAAACTTTTTTGCTCTTATTGTCTATTGTTTTGTCCATTTGTGGGTGCATGGATAAAAAAACACGAAAAATAAATTCTTCCGGCAATAATGTTGATAATATATCAAATGATTCATCAATTAATGCTATCACAATCCGCGACTCAATGAAATGCGGTACGGTAGTACGTGTTCTTGTTGGCGATACGATAGACAATGAACACAAAGAACCGGTCTTGTTTCTCCAAAAGCAGAAAAATGAGACTGATTCGGAGTGGATTAAAACATTACAAGCCATAAACGTACAATCTGACAACGATATAAATGTCTATTTCAGATATGTGCAGCCAATAAACGGCTATACCGTGACTTGCCGTTTCATACCTTTTGACACAGACAGTGAGACTGGTCGCATAATAATGAGATTTCAAGGCAAAAAATCAGAGTTCCTATACATGCAAGAAGAAAAGTACTCAAATTTCTATACGGTAGGCTTGGTCTTCAACGAGGAGAACAGTATAAGATGGCAGAATGGCGATATTTACATATTGGACTATATACCACCTACATTCGAAGATTTTTATAAAGACAGTAACCCTGCTATATCTCCGTTGGGATATTATACTCCGTTCCAATTTCTCGATATAGACTTTGACAGAGAAAAAGAGTTGCTTGTAAATCAATACTGCATGTCACAACAAGGAAATGAATATGAGATATACAAAATTAAAGGTGACAAATTGACCCCCATCCATAATCATTTACCATTTTCCATGATAGATAATATGACGAGAATTGATGCTGACAAGAAAGCATTGTCATTTATATGCATGACGGTATTTTCCTTAATTCTCATATTTACTTCACGAGGAAATCACAATACAGGTATCATATCAAAGAATTGCCTAAATTCAACTGGGACTACATAGAACAAATAATGACTGAATACAAACGTCATCCTAATTATTTCTCTATTGATTCGATAAGCGAAATAGTTGGTGATACCCTTTTTGAATATCAAAGGAATGGAACAAAATTGAAACTTGTAAGTAAGATGTGAAATAGACAGGAAGAAATAATTTCGGAGAGGTCATTTTCAAGAATAATTCTTTCTTTTGCACCTTATAAGGAGCAAGCAGATAAGAGGGATAATACAAAATGTGGATGAGAAAAAGAAACGGTAGAAGCTACGAAGTTTCATCAGCATAGAGAAAGAACGGATATGACCAAAGAGGGTATATTGCAAGCCATAAAGGAAATGGACGGACTTAAACTGTGGTAATTCAACACAATAAAATAAAAATATGTGGGCGGGAATAATCATAATCTGTTTAGAATAGCTCTACTTTCATTTGCTCGGAATGACAAGTATTCTTGCAGCAAGAATGAATTTACGAACTTGGCTAAGATACGAGAACAAAAAGAAAGCGTGGAGGTGGGAGGAATAGAAAAAGTACCACTTAGAAAATAACAACAGATAAACATTAGATATGAAAGTCTTTTCATTCTTATATAAACACTTTTGGAGAATAAACAGGAATACATCATTAGGTAAGTTAAAAACTGGCTTGCCGCAGACACTCGTAAATGCCCCGTCGGACATCTTCTTGTACATTTTCTTAGACGAGAAGATACACTTGCCATTTCATGTAGAAAGCATCCCAAGTAAAACTTACAACATCACAATTCGTAGGGTTAAAGGCTCTTCTGTAATAGAAGAACATCCAGCAGACCTTTATTATCTGCATCATTTGGATGAATTGCTGGAAAGTGTGGGAGTTATGGTCGAAAATGGCAAATGGGCAAGGTAAATAAACTGTTTGTGTTCGGCTCTATACTTACCAATCGTTTTAATGATGATAGCGATGTGGACTTGGTAGTTTCTTTCAATAAGGCAGAAGTTGGTGATTATTTTGATAATTACTTTGATTTCAAATACGCTTTGGAAGAATTGTTTGGCAGGGAAGTGGACTTGTTAGAAGAACAGATTATAAAGAATCCATGCTTAAAGAAGAATGTGGATGCAACTATTTATGAAACTATCTCAAACACGACTTAATATAATCTTCTATTTCTTGGGAAGTGACAGTATATGTAGGTGAAAGTTGCTCAAAACGAGCATCCCTTGTGAAACGGTTTCCATTGGTTAGCATAGCAAGCAAATTCTTGGATTTAAGCCGATGCCCTGAATAGGAAAGAGCCAAAGATACTAATTCATTGATAGAAATGCCTGACCTTAGAATAGAGTAAATATCATAATAGTCACGAAAGTTGCTCCTGCGCAACATCACCTCCATCTTCATAGCGCCAATGGCTTTCACATTTGCCAATCGTACATGATTCAAGTAGTCTACTGGCTTATCAACAGGAGAGTACTTAGGGCAGGCATAAAAAGAGAACTTTACTCCAGCCACCACAAACTCTACATGGTCTATATCCAAAATGTCCTTATGCTGGATTTCGCCAACAGTGGCAAGTTCTTTTTCTATTTGATGCCATGCCACTTCCATCTTTTCAGCTTTGGAAGTACGCCACTTCATAAAGTCCAGATCTTCACTTTGGCGTGTACCAATCTGCAAAGACAAAGCTGTACCACCCACCAAAAGATAGGGTTTGATGCAGTCTAACTTGGAAACCGCTTCAAAGATTTGTTGAGTGTGTGGTGCTAAGCCTTTCATGCCAACATTTTATTAAGGTGGCGGGTAGCCATAGACTTTATATAGGCATCCGGCTTCTTCGCCTTGAAATAATACCAGGCAAAGAAGCGGTTCAACGTGTATAGATATTCTTCCTGCGGAATAAGGTAGTCCAGCCATACCTGCTTTATCTTCTTAAAAGAATAAATCAGAAAAAGTCGATTGATTTCGTCCAAGTCAAGATGCAGCAAGGTCTTTTCAATCAGCATATCATCAGAAATATCTTTGATTGAATCCTCGTTGAACGACCAAAAACAATGCTCCTGCTTTAGCTTCGCCAATAGTTCTTGTTTGATTGCATCACTTGACATAACACATTCTATCAGAATACCACAAAATTAGTGATTATTTCTGTTGGGAACAAATAAAAAGATGAGAATGTTGCGTATATCCTGCCATCAAATTTATTCTTTACTACTTTTCCATAAAAGTAAGTACAGCTCCTTAAACAATAAGCCATTATCATTGCGTAGATCTATACGGGTGACTATCCTTGCAACAAGAACGGATGTTGATTAATTCATTACTTAATAGAGTTCATTATTTGTTGATATTGGCAATAAAAGTGACTGTAGTTCAGTTGGTTAGAGCGTCAGATTGTGGTTCTGAATGTCGTGGGTTCGAGTCCCATCTGCCACCCTTGCGCGCAGCGCGCGAAATCACTGTCGAAGCGGAGTGTTCCTCACGGAGTGCTCCGCTTCTTTTTTTATGCCTTTTCCGCCGTGCGGCCCAAGGGCGCGCTGTTTTGGGGCTGGCCATGGAGGGGCGGCCGTGCCTGTGTCGCCACTTCACGGCCGGTGCTGGACATCGTGGGTGGTGTGTCGGAAGAGCGGAACGGCTGACGGGAAATCCTGTCGCCCTGACGGTAAGTCTTGGACGGCTGACCGTTGTACCCGTCAGGGCTGTTGCATTCTCTCGGGGCCGGACGGACGAAAAAGGCGGCTGTCCCGTCGGTGGAGACAGCCGCCTGTCAAGCCCAGCCGTAGGGGCTTATTGGTAGAGTTCTTCGAGTTTTTTCATCAGTTCTTCGCCACGCAGGCCTGCGGCTACAACTTTTCCGTCGGGACCGACGAGCAACGTGTGGGGAATGCTGTTGACGCCGTAGGTCGAGGCGGCCGTGCTTTGCCATCCTTTGAGGTCGGAAAGCTGAGGCCATGTGATGCCGAGTTTCTTTATCCCCGCCGTCCATGCGGCTTTGTTCTGGTCGAGCGAAAGGCCGACAATCTGAAATCCCTTGGGTGCGAAACGGTCATAAGCAGCCTTGACGGCGGGCATCTCGGCGCGGCATGGGCCACACCAGCTTGCCCAAAAGTCGATCAGGACGTAGTTGCCTTTTCCCACGTAGTCCGACAGGCGGCGTGCCGTGCCCGTCGTGTCGTTCAGGGTGAGGTCGGTGAACATGGTGCCGACAGCCTGGCGGCGCAGTCCGGCCACGTGGCCTTTGAGCCGGGCAAGCAGGGGTGAAGCCATGTAGGCGCGGTCGTCTCCGGCGACAGCCAGCAGGTCGTCCGAACTGAGAATGTTGCCGAATATGGCGAGGTAAAAGGCCGGTACGACAGTCGTCTTGTTTGCCTCACAGCACGCCTTGACGACGGCTGGGATGCCTTCGCGCATCTGTCCGGCGAGCTTCATCCACTCTGCCTTGGCACTGTCGGACGGCGCTTGTCCCGATTGCATGGCCGCCTGTTGTTCCTTGGCCAGCCGGGTGGCGATTTCATAGTAGGGCTTCATCTTCTGTTCCCACTGTCCCAGTTCCCGGTTGACGGCCGAGCCGGTCACGGTGTGCGTGGTGAAGTCGGCTGTGGCCGCTTCGCCGTCGGCCCAGACCGGGAGCGTGATGCCGTTGCCGACGGCCATCATGAAGAATGCAGGCTGCGCCAGTTCGCCCGTAAAGCTGTAACGGCCGTCCTTGACGTCCGTACTGTCTGTCTGCTGCGTTTCGAGGTTTGTCATGTACACTTTGGCAGTCCCGGCGGGGACGTTGCCGCTCACATCGTAGCGCACCTGGGCTACGGACGTCGTGGCTGACGCCAGGAGCAGGGAAATAATGATTTGTTTCGTCATGATTTGTATTTTTAGCACTTTGGTCGTGCAAAAGTACGAAATCCCACGCGGCACGCGCAGGGGCAAAGGCATTTTTAACGGCCAGACCGGGAATAAAGCCTGCCTATCTGCCGTTTTGTCGGTAAAACTCCGTATTTTTGCCGTACCTTTACATATAACCGTAGCTTATGCAGAACAGCGACAGTGTCGTGATCATCCCGACGTATAACGAAATAGAAAACATAGAGAAAATCATCCGCGCCGTCTTCGGGCTGGAAAAAAAGTTCGACATTCTCGTCATCGATGACGGCTCGCCCGACGGGACGGCAGGCGTAGTCAAACGTTTGCAGCAAAGCGAGTTTGCCGGTCGTCTTCACCTCATCGAGCGGTCGGGAAAGCTGGGGCTTGGCACGGCCTATATTGCTGGTTTCAAGTGGGCCGTCGGCAAGAAATACGACTACATCTTCGAGATGGACGCCGATTTCAGCCACGCGCCCAACGACTTGCCCCGGCTGTATGCAGCCTGCGCCGAAGAGGGCAACGACGTCGCCATCGGTTCGCGCTACGTGAGCGGGGTGAACGTGGTCAACTGGCCGATGGGCCGCGTGCTGATGAGCTATTATGCGTCGAAGTATGTGCGCGTCGTGACCGGACTTCCCATACACGACACGACGGCTGGCTTTGTCTGCTATCGGCGCCGCGTGTTGGAGACCATCAACCTTGATGAAATCCGGTTCAAGGGCTACGCGTTCCAGATAGAGATGAAGTTCACCGCCTATAAGTGCGGGTTCAAGATCAAGGAAGTCCCTGTCATCTTTGTCAACCGTCGCGAAGGAACGAGCAAGATGAATAGCAGCATTTTCGGTGAGGCTGTCTTTGGCGTCATGCGTTTGCGGCTTGACAGCCTGACCAAGCAATATCCAACTCCGGCCGACGCCGCCCGCTAAAAAGGCGTGCGGCATTGCGGACGAACTCTAATATCCCTGTATATGCACCGTAAGATTTATATAAAGAACGCTACGCTCGTCAATGAGGGCCGCAGTTTTGTCGGGTCGCTTGTCATCGAGGACGACACCATCGCTGAAATCCTCGAAGGCGACGCAGAACCTGCTGCGCCGGCTGACGAAACAGTCGATGCTACGGGCTGTTACCTCCTCCCCGGCGTCATCGATACCCATGTCCACTTCCGCGATCCGGGACTGACGGACAAGGCCGACCTCGACAGCGAGAGCCGCGCCGCAGCCGCCGGCGGAGTCACCACGTTCTTCGACATGCCCAACACGTTGCCCCAGACCGTGACGCCGGCCGACGTCGAGCAGAAACTGGCAGCCGCATACGTGCGCAGCCACGTCAATTTCGGCTTTTTCATTGGAGCGACCAACGCCAACGCCGCCCTGTTGAGCCATGTCAACCCGCGTCGCGTTTGTGGCATCAAGCTCTTCATGGGGGCCTCGACGGGCGACATGCTCGTCGATAAACCCGCCGTCTTGCGCGAAGTCTTTGAGAATGCGCGCATCCCCATCGTTGCGCATTGCGAGGACAGCCGTATCATCAACGCGAACATGGCCGCGTGCAAGGAGCAGTACGGCCCGGACCCGGACGTCCGTTTCCATCCCGTCATCCGCTCCGAGGAGGCATGCTACAAAAGCACAGCGCGCGCCGTCCGTCTGGCGCAGGAGACCGGGGCACGGCTTCACGTGGCCCACGTGTCGACAGCGCGCGAACTGAAACTGTTCAGGCCGAACGCGCGGCGTATTACCGCCGAAGCGTGCGTACCTCACCTCCTGTTCAGCGATAAGGACTATGCCCGCTTGGGCAGTCGCATAAAATGCAATCCGGCTGTCAAGACGGAAGCCGACCGCGACGCACTGCGCGAGGCCATCGCCAGCGGCATCGTCTCGACTGTGGCCACTGACCATGCGCCTCACCTGCTTCGCGAGAAGCAAGGCGGATGTGCCCGGGCGGCCTCGGGGATGCCCATGATACAGTTCTCGCTCGTTTCCATGCTTGGACTGGTGGACGAAGGTGTCGTCAGCATCGAACGTCTCGTCCGTCTGATGTGCCACAATCCGGCGGTCGTGTTCCAGATAGAGAACCGCGGTTTTCTCCGCGAGGGCTATAAGGCCGACCTTGTGCTTGTCCGTCCGAAATCGCCTTGGACCCTGACGCCCAACTGCATCGAGAGCAAGTGCGGGTGGAGCCCACTCGAAGGCCGGACGTTCAGATGGAAGATAGAGAAAACGTATTGCAATGGTTTTGCCGTATATAACCGCGGCATGATCACCGACACCGATTATCACGGTCGCGCCGTGACGTTCGACCGATGACGCAGACTGTCACCTTCGGCATAAGCGATGTGACGCCCTACGTCAATTGGATTTATTTCTTCCACGCTTGGGGCGTTGCGCCGCGTTTTGCCGCTGTGGCCCGCCTGCACGATTGCCCAGGCTGCCGCGCTGCCTGGCTGACCGCACAGCCGGACGGCGACCGCAGCCAGGCTGAGGCCGCCGCTGCATTATACGACGATGCTGTCCGTATGCTCGCGCGGTTTTCCGCTGACTTTCATACGTATGGCCGGGTCGGCCTTTATCCGGCTTGGAGCGACGGCGACGACCTCGTCCTGCGCCTTGAAGATGGCTCGTGCTTTGCCATTCCGTGCTTGCGCCAGCAACGTGTAGCCCGTGAGGGTGAGCCTTATCTCTGTCTGGCGGACTATCTTCCGCCCGAGGGATACGGAGAAGACCGTCTCGGCGTTTTCGCTACGGCGGTCGACGCCGGGATGGAGCATCTCTACGACAGCGACGACTATTCCCGTATGCTTGCGCAGACCCTGTGCGACCGCTTGGCCGAGGCTACGGCTGAATTGCTCCACCGCGACGTCCGGCGCCGCTATTGGGGGTATGCACCAGACGAAGACCTGCCTCTTGACGACCTGCTGGCCGGACGTTTCCAGGGAATCCGCCCGGCGGTGGGCTACCCGTCTATGCCGGACCAAAGCATGGTTTTCCTGCTCGATCGCGTGCTGCATCTGGGCGACATCGGCATTACCCTGACTGAAAGCGGAGCCATGCGCCCGCATGCCTCGACCTGCGGCCTGATGTTCAGTCACCCTGCGGCGAGGTACTTTGCCGTCGGCCCGATCGACCGGCGGCAGTTTGAGGACTACGCGCGTCGCCGCGGCATGGAGCCTGCGGCGCTCCGGCGTTTCCTGCAAGCCAATTATTCACCCTCAACCGACGACTTATGATTTTGCGCATTGCCCTCCTGCTCGTGATTCTGCTGGTGCTCCCGGCGCTCTATATCGACCGGAAATTGCTTCATGGCCGCCTGCAACGCTGGCTGTTATGGACGCCGAACGTCCTGCTGGCCTTGGCCACACTGTGGTTCGTGCTGTTCGAAGGATTCGGCGACGCGGAGGTTTTCTGGAAAGGACTCTACCTTATTGTCCTGCTGGCCGTGACGGTGCCCGAAGCGGTCTTCGCACTTATTTCGCTGGCCGGACGTGCCAGTCGGCGGCCTGTCGTCCGGCGGGCTGCCAACGGTTTTGGCCTCGTCGTAGCCCTGTTGCTGTGTGGGGCGATGCTCTACGGTTACGCTTTTGGCGCTTATGCCCTCAAAGTGAGGGAAGCGTCGTATGCCTCGCCCGACCTGCCTGCGGCTTTCGACGGCTATCGCATCGTACAAGTGAGCGACCTGCATGTGGGCACTTTCGCTTCGCATCCTGAGGCCGTGCGGAGAGTGGTCGAGGCCGTGAACGCGCAGCATCCAGACCTGATCGTCTTTACGGGCGACCTCGTGAACTATCACGCCGAAGAGCTCATCCCCTTCGGCTCCGAACTCGCCCGGCTGCGCGCCCGCGACGGCGTTGTCTCCATCTTGGGTAACCATGACTATATGAGTTACCACGACTGGCCGTCAGAGGCGGCGCGCCAGGCCAACCTGGCCCAGCTTGTCCGCCGCCAGCGCGACATGGGCTGGCGGTTGCTTCTGAACGACAACGTTGTTGTCCGCCGCGGAGCTGACAGTATTGCCATCGTCGGTGTGGAGAACGACGGCCTGCCTCCTTTCCCCCAGCGCGGCGACCTGACGCGGGCGCAGCGCGGCGTAGAGCAGGCTGGCTTCAAGGTGTTGCTGAGCCACGACCCGACGCACTGGCGCCGCAGTGTCCTTTCCACGACCGACATCGACCTGACCCTGTCGGGCCACACCCATGGCATGCAACTCAAAATCGGCGGCTTCTCGCCCGCCTCCTGGTTCTATGACGAGTGGGGCGGCTTTTATTACGACGGCGGGCGCGCCCTGCATGTCAGCCTCGGCGCCGGCGAGGTGCTGATGCCTTTCAGGCTCGGTGCATGGCCCGAAGTCAATGTCATCACACTGCGAAAGAAATAACAGAAGAACCGATGAAATACCTTTATCGAACTTACCAACTGCTCATCGCGGCTCCTATCCTTGCCGTGGCGACGATCCTGACCGCTTTGGTGACGAGTGTGGGATGCCTCATAGGCAATGCACATTTCTGGGGATACTATCCCGGGAAGTGCTGGTCGTGGCTGATGTGCCGCATGTTACTGATACCTGTGCATGTCGTAGGCCGCGAAAACATCGACCACCACACCTCGTATGTCTTCGTGGCCAACCATCAGGGCCAGATGGACATCTTCCTGATCTATGGCTTCCTCGGGCGCAACTTCAAGTGGATGATGAAAAAGGCCCTCCGCCGCATTCCCCTCGTGGGCTACGCTTGCGAAAAGGCCCGCCATATTTTCGTCGACAAGTCGGGGCCGAAGAAGATTCAGGAAACCTACGACCGCGCCCGCGATACCCTCCGCGGCGGCACGTCGCTCGTCGTCTTTCCCGAAGGTGCCCGCACGTTCACCGGCCATATGGGGGTGTTCCGCAAGGGAGCCTTCCAGTTGGCCGCCGAGCTGGATCTGCCTGTCGTCCCGATGACAATCGACGGTTCGTATGACGTTCTCACGCGCATGGAGGGCTTCAACTTCGTCCACCGTCACCCTATGCGCCTTGTCATCCACCGCCCCATACAGCCGCAAGGCAAAGACCCGGAATCCATCCGCCGCGTCATGGACGAGGCCTACGCCGTCATCATGGCCGACCTGCCCGAACGTTATCGGGGATACGTCGAAAACAAGGACCAATAGGGCCGTCGCAGCAGCGGTCCCTGTACGATGCGGAATGGCCGGCCGTCCCGCTTTTCCGGGTCGCCGTTCCGTAATTTCCGTCAGCCGTCCCCAAAAAACGGTCAGCCGTCCCGTCCGTTCTTCCAGCGTACGGGATAATCCGGCCAGCCGCGTTGTCGGGACGGCCGCTGCGTCCAGGTGTTTGGTGGCAGCGGCCGTTTTTCGTACAGGGGCATAACCAAGGCTGCGGGCCACTGTGGGCGGTTGCGGCGTTCCGATGAGTTTTCCACAAATTGTGGCTGCCATGCGTGGCAGTATAGGAGAATTTCGTACCTTTGTCTGCAAAACTCCAAAAAGAGATGGACGAAACACGGTTGCAACGCATCAAACAACGCTACGGCATCGTCGGGAATTACGAAGGGCTGAATCGCGCGCTCGAAATAGCCTTGAAGATAGCTCCCGTCGATTTATCCGTGCTCATCACCGGTGAAAACGGCGTGGGCAAGGAGGCCTTTCCGCGCATCATACACGACAACAGCAACCGGCGGAGCAAGAAGTACTTCGCCGTCAACTGCGGAGCCATTCCCGAAGGAACTATCGACTCCGAACTCTTCGGTCATGAGAAGGGAGCGTTCACCGGGGCAGTAGGCGAGCGTGACGGCTATTTCGCCGTGGCCAACGGCGGGACCCTGTTCCTCGACGAGGTGGGCGAGCTGCCCCTCCCGACTCAGGCACGCCTGCTGCGTGTGCTCGAAACGGGCGAATACATCCGCGTGGGAGCCAGTGAGGTGCGCAAGACCGACGTGCGCATCGTGGCAGCCACGAACGTAGACATGGCCAAGGCTGTGGCCGAAGGCCGTTTCCGCGAAGACCTTTATTACAGGCTCAACTCCATCCCCATCAGCATCCCTCCGCTGCGCGACCGCGGTGCCGACATCGTGCTCCTCTTCCGCAAGTTCGCTCTCGAAATGAGCGAGAAGTACAAGATGCCGCCCATCCGCCTGACCGAGGATGCCCAGCAGCATCTCGTGGCCTATGCCTGGCCGGGCAACGTGCGCCAGCTGAAAAACCTGACGGAGAATATGTCCGTCACGTGTGAAGCGCGCGAAATCACGGCCGAAATCCTCGACCGTTATCTGCCGGCTGTATCGACTACGCGCGAACTGGTGGCCGTGAGCCGTCACAGCGCACAGAGCCACAGTTTCGAGAACGAGCGCGAAATTCTCTACCAAATCCTGTTTGACCTGCGCCGCGACGTGACCGAATTGAAGAAGTATGTGCACGAGAATGTCCATCCGCAACAAGAGATCGCCGCGCAGCACACAGGCGGTAACCTGGCCTATTATCCGGCCAGCCGTCCGGACATCCGCTTCAACACGCCCGACAACGTGCCTATCCAGGAAGCCGAGGAAATCATGCCGGCGGAAAGCGAACCGACGGCCCGCTCACTCGACGACTTGGAGCGCGACGTCATCCGCACGGCGCTCGACCGCAACCATGGCCGCCGGAAAGCCGCAGCCGCCGAGCTGGGCATTTCGGAACGTACACTCTATCGTAAAATAAAGGAATATGATTTGGAGTAAACCCCTGCCGTTCGCGCTGAAAGTGGCGGTGTGCGTTTTCGTGATGGTCGCCGTGTCTGCTTGCCGGGTGAGCTACAAGTTTACCGGTACGTCAATCGATTACAACGTAGTCAAAACCATTCAGATCGATAACATCCCGCTGCGTTCCGCTTATGTATGGGCGCCGATGGGGCCGATGTTCAACAACAGGTTGCAGGACCTGTACGCCAATCAGACACGCCTGCAATTCGTCCGCCGCGGCGGTGATTTGCATATTTCCGGCGAAATCATCGGTTACGAGCAATACAACAAGTCGATTTCGGCCGACGGACTCTCGTCGCAGACCCAGCTGAAAATGACAGTAAACATCCGTTTCGTCAACAATACTGACCATAAGCAGGACTTTGAGCGACAGTTCACGGCCACAACGCAGTACGACTCCAACCAGCAGCTGGCCAATGTGCAGGAAGACCTCGTGTCGGAAATGGTGGACGACTTGACGGACCAAATCTTTAACGCGACAGTCGCCAACTGGTGACACGCACGCCACTGAAAGCGAGAGCATGGAAATCCACTTAGCTGAACTCATCGGACACCCTGAGCAGTTGAATGCCGACACCCTCTACGAACTCCGTGAGGTCGTGGCGCGTTATCCGTACTACCAGGCTGCGCGGTTGATGTTCTTGCAGAACCTCTTCCTTCTGCACGACGCGTCGTTCGGCGAGGAGCTCCGCAAGGCAGCCGCTTTCGTGCCGGACCGCCGCGTGCTTTTCCGTATGGTTGAAGGCCGAAACTACGAAGTGCCAGCCGCTTCCGGTGATGTCACCAGCCAGCCGGAAGAGGACAGTGCCACCGACCGCACACAGTCGCTCATCGACGGCTATCTGAAAAGCCGCCTCCCCGAAGAGAAAGGCCGGCGTCCGAAAGCCGCGCCGGACCCGACGAAAGACTACCTGCCTTTTCTCATGGCCATGGACGACGTGGACGCCAGCGGCGAGCCGACTCCACAAAACCAGCGCAACTTCGAGCTCATCGACGACTACATTGAGCATAAGCCGGAGCGCATCGTGCTGCCCGATGTCGTCGAGTATGTGCCCGAAGCCCCTATCGTTGAAGACGGTCAGGACGCCGATGGCGACGAAGACTTTTTCACGGAAACCTTGGCCAAAATCTATGTGAAACAAGGCCGTTACGAGAAAGCCATTGAAATTATCCGTAAGCTCAGCGTGAATTATCCGAAAAAAAATAGTTACTTTGCAGACCAAATCCGCTTCTTGCAGAAATTAATAATCAACAACCAAAATAAACCAACGTAGAACATGTATACCGTATTAGTAGTGTTGGCCGTAATTGTCGCAGTGCTTCTGTGCTTTGTCGTCCTCATTCAAGAGTCGAAAGGCGGTGGCCTTTCATCGAGTTTTGCGGCGTCCAATCAGATCATGGGTGTGCGCAAGACTACCGACGTCGTCGAGAAAACGACATGGACATTGGCCGCTTTGCTGGTAGTCCTGAGTGTGGCTACGTCTTATGTAGACGTGACGCCTGCCGGACAGAAATCAGTGGTGACAGACATGAAAATGACCACGACGCCGATGAACTTGCCCGGACAGGGACAAAACAATAACGCTGCCCCGGCCCAAGCCCCAGCTGCTCCCGCCGCTCCGGCTGCCCCGGCCCCGGCAAAATAAAACCGGTTTTCCGCTGGTCGCGCGCCACTGAACCGAAGGCTTCTGTCCGGTAACCGGCAGTGCTTACACTGTGTGAGTGCATGCTGTTTCCCAGACAGAAGTCTTTTTCATTATTATAAAAAGGACAGACAATGAAGATTGCAATTGTGGGGACAGGATATGTCGGACTGGTTTCCGGCACCTGTTTTGCCGAAATGGGCGTTGACGTGACTTGTGTCGACGTCAATAAGGAAAAGATCGAGCGTCTGCAAAAAGGCGAAGTGCCCATCTATGAGCCCGGGCTGGACGAGATGGTGCTGCGTAACTTCCGCGAAGGGCGACTGCATTTCACAACCGAATTGACGTCGTGCCTCGACGAGGTGGAAGTCGTGTTCAGCGCAGTGGGGACGCCGCCCGATGAAGACGGCAGTGCAGACCTTTCGTACGTCTTGGCTGTGGCTCACGAGGTCGGGGCGAACATGAACCATTACCTTACGGTTGTCACGAAGAGCACGGTTCCCGTCGGTACGGCCAAACTGGTCAAAGCCGCTATCCAGGAAGAACTGGACCGTCGTGGCGTGGACATCGCGTTTGACGTAGCTTCCAACCCGGAGTTCTTAAAGGAAGGAGCGGCTATCAAGGACTTCATGTCGCCGGACCGCGTTGTCGTCGGTGTCGAAAGTGAGCGGGCCAAAGCGCTCATGACGAAGCTTTATTCGCCTTTTATGCTCAATAATTTCCGCGTAATCTTCACTGATATCCCCTCGGCTGAGATGATAAAGTATGCGGCGAACAGTATGCTCGCCACGCGCATCTCGTTTATGAACGATATTGCCAATCTTTGCGAACTCGTCGGTGCGGACGTCAATATGGTCCGCAAGGGCATCGGAGCCGACAGCCGGATTGGCAGCAAGTTCCTTTATCCCGGCTGTGGCTACGGCGGATCGTGTTTCCCAAAGGATGTGAAAGCCCTCATCAAGACGGCCGAGCAAAACGGTTACCAGATGCGTGTGCTTAAAGCCGTCGAGGAGGTGAACGAAGCCCAGAAGTCCGTCCTGTTCAGGAAGCTGAACCGCCATTTCGACGGCCAGCTTTCCGGAAAGACCATTGCGCTATGGGGGCTTGCCTTTAAGGCTGAGACGGACGACATGCGCGAAGCCACGTCTCTTGTGACCATGCGTCTGCTCCTTGACGCCGGTTGCCGTGTCAGGGTGTTCGACCCTGTCGCCATGAACGAGTGCCGCCGCCGGATGGGCGACCGTGTGGAGTATGCCAAAGACATGTACGATGCGGCCCTTGGCGCTGACGCCTTGCTCCTGCTTACGGAGTGGAAACAGTTCCGTCTGCCGTCGTGGGAGGTAGTCCGTCGGTCGATGAACCACGCTGCGGTTTTCGATGGCCGTAACATTTATTCGCCGGAAGAGATGCGTCAGAGCGGGTTCTACTACGAATCCATCGGACGTTGAACCGGACCTTGTTTCAAGCCGGAGAGTGAATCCGGCTGAGGCCGGCAGATGCGGAAAACGCCGTCCGGACGTTCGCCTCGTTTTGAGGCCGCGTCCGGACGGCGTTTTCTGTGCGTGGTGGACCGCTCCTGCCGCTCTGTGCGGTGTCCGGTCCGGTCTTATTTCTTCAACAGGTTTTCGAGAAAGGCATTGAGGTCTTCTTCCATGCCCTTCATGAGGTCGCTGTCGATGATGAGCGTGTCGTCGTCGACGAGATAGAGGTCAGCCACAGTCTCGCGGTCTTCGTCGATAAGGACGAACGAATACGGTTTCAGGATGTTCAGGTTGTCCAGCGTATCGCTGAGTGCGGCGATGGCTTTTTTGAGGATGGGTTGGACAGCTTCGTAGAAATCGTCGTCCTTGTTGTCAATCCATTCTTCAACGACGCATCGTGTCAGCTCGACGTCGTCGTCATTGAAGACCAAGAGCTCTCCGCTTTCCTGCTTGACTTGGATGAGGATGTCCGTGAGTGGGGCTTGCTCCTCGTTGAGAGGGAATTTCGTCGCCACCTTCCGCAGGGCGCGTTCAATTTGTTGTAGGATTGAATCCGTTGCTTCCATGTGCCAATCGTACTTTTGTCGGTTAACATGCCCTGACCGCACCGGCCCGGGCTGTGTTTACTTGCAAAGGTAGCAATTATTCTCGTTCGTGCCGGTCTGTGCGGCATTATTTCCGTTTCTTTTGACTTCATTCCCCTTGCCGTCGGTTTTTTTTCCGGCATTTCTGCTTGTCCGTGGCCTGGATGGGCGGGGAGTCCGGCGGCAGCTGCCCGTTTTTCCCGGCCTGTCACTCGGTTGCAGGCCGGCGCTGGAAGCGGTAGACGCAGATGGTGTCTTTTGTGTCACAGCTGCGGTGCCCGCTGTTGAGCACGAGGTCGAAGGTGTAGCGGTCGCCGAAGCGCGGGATGAGTTTTTCGCGGTAGTCCGCAGTGCCGACCACGAGAGTGCCGCGCTCGGGCAGGGCCTTGTCGAAGATGAGCACGCGGTCGCCGGTGTAGAAGTTGATGTTGAAGTAGCGTCCGGCGCCACGCTGTACGTACTCATAAATGGGACCGTCGGGTTGGACTTTGTTCACTGTCTCGGCCACGGAGCGGTCCGACTTCACGTTGAGTACCGTCGGCTGGTAGAAGCCGTCGAGCGCCATGTAGATGCCCATGGCTATTATGAGCGGCTGCAAGACCATGCCGGGCTGGCGGCGTTTCGACCGGCGCATGAGGTCGTGCAGGTATTTCAGCGCCAGGACGGGAGCCACTACTATCACCGTGGAACTGATGACGTCGAGCGGCACCGTTTCAAGGGCATGGAGGAAGGCTATGTTCTCAGCTGCGTGGCGACCTGTGAAAATCGTATCGGGCACGAAACCCAGGCGCACTGCGACGAACACCGACGTCAGCATCACTGCCGCTACGCCCAGCACGGAGCCGAATGTGTGGATCACCCATGGCCTGCGCTGCCATAACCACAGCATCCACTCGGCCAGGAAGTAGGCGATGAAGGGGTAGACCGGGAGCAGATAGACGCTGCGCTTGCTCTTCGGGATGCAGTAAAACACAAAAATGACCACGATGGAGAGCAGCGAGAACAGCCGGACGGGATCCATCTCGCGGATGCTCCGCCACAGCCGCGACCACCATGCGCCCGTCCTCCTGCCTGCCCGGCGCAACGGCAGGGCAAACAGTCCCAGCAGAGCCAGCAGTGTGTAGGGCGCGTAGCCCGCCACGATGGTCATGACGTTATAGTACCATGGGTTCTCGTGCGACTCATAAGTCATCTTGCCTGTGAAGCGGAGCACGTTCTCTTCGTAAGCCATCGCCAGGAAAGCATCGCCCTCTTCGAGGTAAGCGGCTGCATACCAGAGCAGGGGCAGCACGCAGGCTCCCAGCCCAACGGCTGCGAGGCGGCCTGTCGTCGGCCAGAAGCGTCCGCCACGCATCAGGACGAACACCCAAGTGACGAGGCAGGGTAGGGCGATGCCCACAGGGCCCTTGGTGAGTGTGGCGACGCCCATAAGGACGAGCGCCCCCCACGGCGTGCCTCGCATTCCGCGTTCTGTCCAGCGGTAGAGCAGGAGCAGGGCGCCGACGATGGCCGCCGTGAGCACCATGTCGACCCGGCAGTTCAGTCCGGCGCGGTGCGTTTCGAAATTCGTCATCAGGATGAGTGCCGTCATGAAAGCCACCATGGCGCCGCGCCGGCGGGCATAGAACACGTAGCAGCCCAGCGTCATGGCCAGCAAGGCCAGTGCCGAGGGCAGGCGCGAGGTGTACTCGCTCACACTGCCCGTCATGGCCGAGAAAAGGGCGATGAGCCAATGAAAGAAAGGAGGCTTGAAGGCGACCGAACCGTCGTTGTATAGCGGCAGGATCCAGTGGCCGTCGGTCAGCATGTCGTAGGCCATGATGGCCTCGCGCGGTTCGCCTTTCGTGTGGAAGTCACTCAGTCCCGGAAAGGGTAGGAGGCAAATCGCGGCAATGACCAGCAGCCCCCAGAAAATGTAGCGAGATTCTTTGTCCATAGTGTCAGGGATGGCTAATTGAGGGCAAAGATAGTGCAAATGAGCGGGAAGCGCGTGAAAAGCCGCGGGATTTTCGCGGTGGTTTGTCCCGGTGCCGCCTCGCGTTCTGCGTGGAAACGCAGGGGCGCCATTTATGACGCCCCGAAGACGGCCGCTCCTGCCCGGAAGGCCGGCTGTTCCGTTAGCAGGCGCTGCGGCAATGCGGCCGTCGCTTTGTGCCGTTCCGGCGCCGGGCGTCATGAAAGGCCATCCTTCTGAGTCCTTCATCCGTCAGCCGTCCCGCCGTTTCTGTCAGCCGTCCCGTAAATCCTGTCAGCCGACTTGTTTTCCGGGCGGTTATCCGCCGTATGTCGGGACGCCATCCCGGACGCCCGGAACAACGCCGCTCCCTCACGGCGTGGGCCGAAATCCCGTCGGGACAGGTTGTGGATCGGTCTGAGCAAGAAGAAAGCAGGCTTTCTCTTGCTCCTGAGCTCGTCTTTCACTATCTTTGCACCGGCTTTCGGGCCACCGAGTGCTTGTCTAACCTCGTTAAAAACAAGAACGATATGTCACAACCCATCCGGGTCAGCCTGCCGTTTATGGTGCTGGCCGTTTTGTTCTGCGTCTGTCTCATCGCAGCAAACCTGCTCGAAACGAAGCAGGTGACGCTCGGCCCGCTCGAACTGACTGCGGGTCTGATCGTTTTCCCCGTTTCCTATATTATTAATGATTGCTTGGTCGAAGTCTGGGGCTTTGGCCGGGCGAGGCTTGTCATCTGGCTGGGATTTGCCATGAACCTGCTGTTCGTGCTTTTCGGCGCTTTGGCCGATGCTTTGCCTGGTGCGGCCTATTGGACGAACGCCGAGGGCTTCCACGCCATCTTCGGCCTCGCGCCGCGCATCGCCGCCGCCTCGTTTGTGGCGTTTCTCGTAGGGTCGTTTCTCAACGCCTATGTGATGAGCCGGATGAAGGTCTGGTCGGGCGGCCGGGGCTTCTCGCTGCGAGCCATCGCCTCGACCGTTGTCGGCGAGGCAGCGGATTCGCTCATCTTCTTCCCGGTAGCCTTGGGCGGCGTCGTGCCTTGGGAGACGATGCCTGCGATGATGATCACGCAGGCCGTGCTCAAAACGCTCTATGAAGTCGTAGCCTTGCCGGTGACCGTGCGCGTCGTGCGGCGGGTAAAGCACATTGAAGGCGGCGAAGCGTTCGACCGTCACGTCTCTTATAACGTTCTTAAAATCAAAGATCTGTGATGCACTACAACGAACCTGCGCTCGTCGTGTTCAGCGGCGGGCAAGACTCAACAACCTGCCTCTTTTGGGCTAAGGAGCACTTCTCGGCCGTACATGCCCTCACGTTCAGCTACGGGCAGAAACACGCGCATGAAGTTGACGTGGCGTGTGCCCTCGCAGAGAAGGCCGGTGTGCCTATCGACGTGATGGACACCTCGTTCATCTCGGCGCTCTCGCACAACGCACTGACCGACACGTCTATCCGCATGGATGAGGACAAGCCGGCCGGCGGCCCGCCCAACACCTTCGTTCCCGGGCGCAACCTCTTCTTCCTCAGCATTGCCGCTGTCTTTGCCCGCGAACGTGGCATCCGTCATCTTGTCACCGGCGTTTCCCAGACGGATTACAGTGGTTACCCCGACTGCCGCGACTCGTTCATCAAGGCGCTCAACGTCGCCCTCAACCTCGGCATGGAGGAGCAGTTCTGCGTCCACACGCCCCTGATGTGGCTCGACAAGTGCCAGACGTGGGCCTTGGCCGACCGGCTCGGGGTGCTTGACACCGTGCGGCGCGAAACGCTCACTTGCTACAACGGCGTCGTGGGCGACGGCTGCGGCCACTGTCCGGCCTGCAAACTGCGGCGGGCAGGACTTGAAAAATACCTGGCCCAGAAGGCCGGAACGTTATAATACAGCCAGAACAACTTATGAACGTCTTTGAAATCTTCTTTTCGCCGACGGGCACTTCGCGCCGCGTGGCTGAATCCGTCGCCCGGGCGATGGCTGGCGTCACACCGGCGGGCACCGCGGCCGATGCCGGCTGCCTTACT
>ENA-ORNP01001177-ORNP01001177.1-human-gut-metagenome-genome-assembly--contig:-NODE-1177-length-28224-cov-6.398204_pt1 | contig 28224 bp, 33 predicted proteins | sample MGYA00242119_ERZ509030 | MGnify/ENA primary metagenome ERZ509030 (study PRJEB26280, sample SAMEA2338708) | human gut metagenome | biome: human gut; feature: human-associated habitat; material: faeces... | reverse complement strand
TTATTTTCTTTTCTTATTTTTCTTTTTTGATACATATCCATAATTATTGCTTCCTTTTTAATTATTTAATTCATTATAATAATTATTAAAATTATATTTTTTACTATCATCTAATTTTGCGTTTATATTATATCATACATATACTTATTTAAAAACAGTTTATGTAAATAAAGCAAGAATTCTTTGCAAATCATATACAAAAAATTCTTGTTTTATTATTAATAATATTTGTATTCATTAGTATCATCACGTGAATCTCTTTTTTTCAATTCTTCATCATAATCTTTATTGTTAAAATACCAATCTGTTTTTTCATCTTTAGGGTGTGCCTTTCTATTTTTGTCTAGTATAACATCAAATAAACAGAATATAGCTAACAATGTTGCCATTAGATCACATACTAAATTTGCACTTAATGCTATAGATATAGTTTCTCCACCCACAATAGAAACCAATGAATTGAATAAATGTTGACCATAATACAATCCATACATAAGAAAGTACGCTAATGCTCCTATCAAATTTCTTCTTATTACTAATATAATACATATAAGTGTTATAAAAGAAATTATTATTTCAAATGTTAAATTATATGATACAATTCCTATAAAATCAATTGAAAATTGTGTACACAATGCAACAATTGCTCTAAACATCCAAAACATTACCATAAATATTATTATTAAGATTGTTCCAAAACTCATATTTTATTCCTTTCTTTTGTTTTTTCTTATATAAAAAGTTGGTATGTAGAAAATATTTTTTCTATACCAACTTTGCTTTTAGTCTTCATCTACAAAATTAAAATCATCTTTATATTTTTCTTTAAATATTTGAAATACTTTATTTAATATTTCTTCATCGTCAACTCCAACATAAGATTCTTCATCTGAATCTTCATCTGTGTCTTCAAGTTTTAGTATAACTACCTCTCCTTCTTCCTCTTCTCCTTCTTCAGCTACTGGTAATAATACTACATATTCTTCATCATCTAATTCAACTAAATCTAAGAATTCAAATCTTACTTCATTTCCATCCTCATCATTTAATACTATTATATTATCAACTTCTTCGTTTTCCATTTTTTAATCCTTCCTTTCTAAAACATTTATATTTTTCAATTTAATTAACCTTTATCTTATTTAAATAAGTTTCTAAAATATATACTGCAGATATAGTATCTACTATATTTTTCTTTTTATACTTATTAACATCTAACAAGTTCATTGTTTTATGTGCTGCAACTGTTGTTAATCTTTCATCTATTGTTTCTATTTTCAAAGTATTATATTTACATTTTAATTTATGAATAAATTTGTCTGTTATTTCTGTTCTTTCTGATTCTGTTCCATTCATATTTATAGGTCTCCCTATAACAATTGTATCTACTTCATATATAGAAAATAATTCATCAAGTCTTTTTAATATTACCTTATCAGAACCTTTATTATTTATTGTTTCAAGCCCTTGAGCTGTTATATTTAATGCATCTGTTATTGAAATTCCAGTTCTTGCATCACCATAGTCTATTCCTAAGATTCTTTTCATAAGATATTCCTTTCTATTTATCTAAGTCTATAAAATTTCTTACCATTTTTTCTAATAATTCGTCTCTTTCTATAGTTCTTATTTTATTTCTTGCATTGTTATGGCTTGTTATATATGTTGGATCTCCTGATAATATATATCCAACAATCTGATTTATTGGATTATATCCTTTTTCTACAAGTGCTTCATACACTTCTTTTAAAGTTTCTTTAGCTTTTTCGTTTTTTTCTTTTTCAAAATTGAAACTCATAGTTTTATCAAAATCCATTATCTTACCATCCTTTTCATAAAATACTTTTATATTGTTGTTATGCTATGTTCATTTTTATCACAACTGTCTAAATATTGTTCTAATTTTTTTAGAACTTCTTCCATTCCAGTCCCCTTATAATATGTTGTTATAACAAAATTTAATTTTGCATTAACTTGTTGTCTCTTTTTCTTTTTAGAATTTTTTTCATTTTTTTCTTCATCATCTAAGTCTACTGTTTGGAAATTTTCTTCTAATGAAATATTCATTTGTTCTGCATTTGATTTTATATTTGTTATAAAATCTATAACAGAATCTGTTGTTACACCTGAAAATACTATTACAAATTTGGGTCCCATATATCTAATAAAAATATATTCATTTGATATATTTTTTCTTATATATTTACTTATATCTATAATAACCTGATTTCCTAACTTTCTTGAATATTTATCATTTATTTCTTCTATATTAGCTATTCTAAACATACAAACTGCTGAAGTTGTATATTGATCAATAGTTTTCTTTCCTTCACCATATAAATATTCCTCTGAATATAATCCTGTAAATAAATCTTTTCTTACTATTGCTTCTAATGTTTTTTGATGTACTACAGTTTTTAAAACTGCTACTATGTTGTCTTTTACAACTTCAAATATTGTTGTGTCTATATTATCAAAGTCATGAGCAATTCCACTTTCTATAATCCAATATCCTATATAAACATTATCTTCATATATTGGAAAAAATATAGCTGATTTTGCTCTTGCAAATTCCATTGTTTGATATGGTAATTTCTCATTTTCGTTATTAATAGTTATATATTTAGGTGTTGCTGTTGCAATACTATCTTTAAATATAGGAACATCTTGCAAATTTCTTAATGTTTCCCAATGCTTTTGGTCTACATTTGTTGCTTTTATTTGATATTCAGCTCCATCAAATACAACAATTGTTGAATATTTTATTTCATATTTTTCAATCAAAATATCATTTATCTTTTTTATCTTATCATCAACAGAAGATGTTTCTCCTATTGTACTTAAAAAATCTTGTAAAACTCTTAAGTTATTTGCTTGTCTTTGTAAACTATTAAACTCTTGTATTTTACGGTGAATTTGTACATTATAGATAAGTAATCCAATAACAATTGCTACTAATATTCCTACAATTATAAACATTTATTATTTTCCCTCCAATACTAATATCTTTTACTCATTTGTTCTAATGTACTATTCATACTTGAAGAAAAAGTAGTGTTTTTCACTGATGGTGGGGTATATTTTCCACCATTACTGCTATTTGATGTACTATATACTGATGTTGCTAACTGTTTTAAGCTTTGTAATATTTTTTTTGAATATCCTTTTAATGATACATCACAAATTACTAAACCATTTAAATATCTTAAATATGTTTCTGTTTCAAATGGGATTGTAATTCTTTTTACTGTTTTTCTATTAAACAATTCTTTTCTGACTGTCATACTTGCATCATTATAAATTGAAATTCCACCTACTAAAATATCTTCATTTAATTCTTTTGTTTTTATATATTTGTTTAATACTACTCTTGCCTTTTCTTCACTAAATGCGCCCTTGTCACTTAGTTTTCTTAAAAATAATGTAAGTGGTTGTATTGTTAATATATCCATTGATTGTACCAAATAAATTTCTTTTGAATATTTAAAATATCTATCTGGTGTATCAAAATCACAATCTAATAAAACCATATTATGTTTTGTTAATAATGTTTGAATTATTGGTTCAACATTTTCAATTTCTTCAACATCAAATGCTGATGTATATACTGTTAAATTCTTGTGTATTTCTATTCCATCTGCTACACCGTCTTTTAATTTTTTTATACATTCATTTGCTTTATTTCTTAACATTTCTTCATTTTTTGTATATATATAGTATGCATTTCTATTTTTGGTTAAATCTAATATTGCTGTATTAACATTATTTAAAGATAAAATTTCAGCAACATTATTAACTAAAAATGATGTTCCATTTTTGCTTGTTCCTACAAATGCAACAATTTTTTGATTTGGTGCTAATATTCTGTTCATATCAAGTTCCTCATATTGTGGCACTTTGGGTCTCATATTTGGAATTTGATAATTTTCTTCAATTACATTATTTACTGAACTTACATTTTCAGAATCTTCCTTATATTGTGGAACTACAGTATTTTCCGGTTTCGAATATATCTCAGTCTCTTCATTTTCTTCTTGTCCAAAACCTGGTAAAATACTATTATATTCATCTTCTGTTTCTTCCTCTTCGGCAAATCCTGGTAATGTTGTTTCATCTTCCTCTTCTGGCTCAATCTTTGTAGTATTGTTTTGCTCTAAATCACTAAATCCTGGTAATATACTTTCATTCTCTTCTTCAGCAACTGTATTGCTTAACTTTTCTTCTGAAAATCCTGGCAAAACGCTTTCTTCTTCGACTACTTCATTTTTTCTTGGACGACCTCTTTTACGTTTTGGTACTTGTTCTACTTGTGGTTGTTCTGTAACTATCTTTTTTGGTCTTCCTCTTCCTCTTTTTACTGGTTGTACAGGTGTTTCTACTTTATCTTCTTCAATTTTATTTATTATTTCTTCATTTGTATTATTACTTTCTTCTGGCATTTCTTCTTCTGTATTATAAATTGGTTCAAATTCTGATTCTTCTTTTATTTCTGGAATTACAGGATCAACTGTTTTTATTACCTTTTTTGTATTTGAACTCATAGCAGAAGGAATTACGACTGGTTCTCTTAAAGTATTTTCGTTAGATTTTAACATAATTTCACTTGTGCCTTTTGTTTCTTCTTCCTGCTTCTTTTTCATTGTTTGATATTTTTTTAGTTGTTTTTCTTCTTTGTTATTAACTCTTACACTATTTGAAATTCCATCATAAGCGAATATATCTAAATATCTACTTGATCTTTCTTCTAATACTGCTCTTACATTTAATGGAAGAAATTTACATATTATTTTTAATTGAATATTATTATATTGTGATGCTATACTATCAAAACTATCAACTATTTTTTGCTCATCATTTCCTATTTTTTTATAATGTGCTAATATATTTTGAATTTCTAATTCGCTAACTTCATTTTCATCATTTTTTTCATAAAGTACATCTTCTGAATCTATTTTATAATATATTTTCGCTTCTTTTTTAGAACGAGGTCTATTTATTAGCCTACAAACTTCATTTATACTTCTATCTGCGCCTATTATTGCATTATATATTCCAATTCCAAATAATTTTACTAAAAGTTCTTCTCCTTTTACACGTCTCTCTTCACAAATTAAAATAATTGGAATATCTTCTCCTTTTACATTTGATGCTTCATCACTTATACTATCAAGTCTTCCAAATATAAAATTATCCATTTGTTCATGATCAGAGCTTGCATATTGTTCTAGATCTTCACTAATAACTATTCTGTCATATGTTTTGTCTCTTTGCAATTCTTTTAAGATGGCATTGAAGTAATATACATTCTTATAATTGATTATTTCTTTATATTGCTTTTCATATTGTTTTATAATTGTTTCTGACATCTTGTCATTACTTACTGCAAATAAAACTTTCATTTGTTACCCCCTTCCAAATTTTACAACAATCGCAAAGGCTAATGGTAAAATTTGGCATATTACTAAAATAGTTATAAATGATATCATTGTAACTAAGCCTTTTTCTTGTGTATCTAATTTTCTGATTCCTATAACATATTGATATATTGCACTTATTGCAATTCCCAAAAAACAAAATGGAATACTATAAATTCTGATTATGTTTAATACATAAGCAGCTATTCCATATGCATCTGAACCATATTTTTCTTTATAATCTTCTAAAGATTTTGTTGCGTTCTCTTTTATTTTTATTAATTGACTTTCATTTTCTGCATCTATGATAGATGTACTATTTGATTCTGCAAATACTCTTGTTGTTCCAAAAATACATAATGAAATTATCAAAATTAGTGCGATTGTTGCTATTTTTTTCATATCTATTTTCCTTTCTCATTATTTGTTATTTTTACTTATATATCATACACTAGAATTAAAAAAATAGCAAGTTATTTCTTGCTATTTTTTATATTTTTTTGTATAAATATTCCATATAACTATATACTTTATTTGCCCATCCTGAATCACTTGCATATTTTTTATTTACAGCTGTTACAGTACTTCCATTATAGTATGTTCCAACAGCTGTTTCACCATTATATATTTCTGTTCCTTTTGGATTCAAATAATATTTAGTTAAAACTCTTGCTATTAAATCAATTCCTTCTGCATATGTATTAAATGTACTTGCACTATTATACGGATCAGAGTCATATGCTCTATATCCAAATAAGTTCTTCTTGTTTTTTGCTATATTTGATTTTCCCCAAGCACTTTCATGTATTCCTATAGCTGCCACAAAAACACCATTTATATTATATTCTTTTTCTATGTAATAAAAATATTCTGAATTATCTCTAAAAATACTATTAGTATCTTTATCATCTGTTAATATTTTTTGAAATTGTTCTAATGTTAATCCACTTGGTTTATTTAATTCCATGTCAAAACTATATATTATATTTTTATTTTCTTGATTAATATTATAATTTGGATTTGAATATATACTTGCTAAATTCTCTGTTTTTATCCATCCATATTGTCCATCATAAAAAATTTTACACCAATCATCTTCTATTTCCAATACTTTTAATACTGTATTTCTTATAAGAGTTGTTATTTTAGAGCTTTCATAATTATTTTCTTTTTTTACTTCAGCACTATCTGATGTAACATATACCTCGCTATTTTTAGAAATTTTATATTCTTTTTTATTTTTATTTGTACCTACTTGTACAATTTTATTTGCTGGACTTCTAACAATAATTGAGCTAATTTCTTCTTCATGCTTTTCTCCTGACTGGTCTACAGTTATTTTCTTTGTTATTTGCTGTTTTCCTGTTCTTCCTTCTTGTATAACTTGCATTACTCCTAGTGGAAGTTCATTATTATTTTCATATTGGGTTATATATTCTAAATTTATTTCTTCTGTTACTATTTGTTCTAAATTAATTTTGCTATTTTGTTTTACAATTTCTTCTATATCAATATTCATTGCATTCGAAAATCTAATATTACTATTTTCAGTATTGGCATAAACAGTTTTTCCAAAAAAGTCTTTAAATATAATTACAAACAATATCACTATTATCAAAAACATTATAATTATTAAAATTTTCTTTTGTTTTAACTTCATACTTATCTCCTTTATTAAAAGGTTTTCATTTTTATTTTATTATTAATAATTTTGTTTGTCAATTCCTGTTTTTGGAAAATTTAATAATATTATCTTGAATATTTTAATAAATTATATTATTATGATATTTAAGGAGATAGTTGTCATGAAAATTAAAACTAAATTTCTTTTATTTTTAATCTTATTTATTTTGTCTATTTTCTTATTAATTTACCTTTGTAATATTACATATACTTTATTTTTAAATAAAATATATATTGAAAATTCGTTTAATCAAGAAAATATTTTCAAAATAAATAAAATTGTATTTTTTAGTAGTGCCTCTGGAGATGTTTCTACAAATACGAATAATACTTCTACTTTAAGAAATATTATTCAGTATACAGATATTGCTATATTTATAGATAATAGTTCATCTGAACTTTCATATAAAAACACTTTAAAATCTGTTTCAATAGAAGATATAAAATTTATTAATATGCCTAAAATTGGTTCTCCAAAATTATATTATAAAAATTTATCATCATTTGCTTCTTCTAATTTTGATGATAAATATATATTAAATAATTCTTTAAATTTTACAATTACTCAAGATGATAATGCTGATTTATCTTCACCAATTTTATATAATAATTGTGCAAATCCTATTGTTATCAGTTACAAAAACGAAAATTTAATTACTGATCATACAATTTCAAATAAAGATTCAATTTCATATGATGGATCCCTTTTAAAAGATTGTAATATTATTTTAAGTAATTTAAAATGTAGTTTTAGTTTTTATATTGTTATTGAAAATAATCTTGGTCACAAATACAGATGTCCAATATATTTAACAATTCCTTTATCAAATGGAACTTCTTCAATTTACAATGGTTCTTTTTACTACACTTATAATCCAGATTATTATTTTTACTTATATACTTAATTTCTCTAACTCAATTAAAATTCTAGGAACAAGTCCTAGAATTTTAATTATTTTTATATTTTATTTTGTTTTTATAAGCTTTCTATAATATTCTGCTATTAATTCATCAAGTTCAACACTTAATTTATATATTATATTGTAATCTTCCCCTATAGTAATACTTTCGTTTAATCTATCTCTTAATTTACATATTTCGTCATTTAACATACAGCATCACTCCTTTTTTACAATTATTTATCTGTATGCTTATAAATTAACATATTTTTACATTTTAGTCAACGAATTATTTCTTTTTTGTTTATTAATCGTATGACTTTATTCTTTTTTTTTCATACTTTTTCTTCATATTATATCAAAAATCGACACTGTTCGTCAAAATAACAATTACGATTATATTACTTTTTAATTACATTTTTACTTTTTTATTACAGAAAGAATCATTTTATTTTCATTAAATACTTCATTTAGAATTTGTTCGACATATTGCTCGTTTATTGTAGTTATTTCCTCTAAATATTCAAAACTATTTATTCCTTTAAAGAAGTCTGCCAAAAACATTCTTGCAATATCTCCTGGTTCATCATATTCTTTTATAAATGATCCATATAGCATTTTTTTCATTCTTTTAAATTCTTCTGATTCTATTCCTTTTTCTCTTAATTCTCTTATTGCATTCTTAAAAGATTCATATACTTTTTCTGGTTCTTTAGATTGTCCTGTTACTAAAATATGTGCATAGTCTCTTGAAAATTCATAATCTACACCAGGCATTGAAAACATTACTCCACTTTTATATAGCTCTTGATACAAATCTGAACTCTTTCCAATTAACATATTTAATAAAATTTCTATTGCTAAATGTTTTTTTACTTTTTCTTTTTGTGTAGCAACCTTATCTTTTATTCCTATTGTAAATAATGGTTCACTCACATCCATTTTTTGTTCTATTTTTTCTTTAACTATACTTTCTGGTTCTTCTGGATATATTCTTTTTATTTCACCATTTGCTTTCTTTTCTATTAACCTTTTCTTTATTTCTTCTAATAATTTTTCTGGTTCAAAGTCTCCACAAATTACCATTGCCATATTAGCAGGATTATAAAATGTATTATAACATTTATACAAAATGTCTTTATCTATGTGACTTATTGTTTCTATTGTTCCTGTAATATCAAGTTTTACTGGATGTTCATGATACATTGCCTCTAATGTATTCAAATATACCTTCCATTCTGGATAATCATCATACATCATTATTTCCTGTCCAATGATTCCTTTTTCTTTTTCTACATTTTCATCTGTAAAATATGGATGTTGTACATAATCCATCAATTCATCTAATGCCGGATAAAAATTCTCTGTACACTCAAACAAGTAAGCAGTATGATCATTTGTAGTATATGCATTTGCTTCTACTCCAAGTGCAGTTAGCGTATCTAAACTATTTATTCCACTTTCTTGTTCAAACATTTTATGTTCCAAAAAATGTGCAACTCCTTTTGGAACTTCTGTTATTTCTTTTTCACCAGGTACAATAAATTTACTATCATTTGAACCGTAATTTGTTCCCCATATTACATATTTTTTTTGTATTCCTTTTTTAGGAACAATCATTATTGTTAATCCATTTTCTAATTTTTCTATATATAATTTTTCTTTTACTTTTGAATTTTCAATTATCTGCATTTTAGTCCTCCTCCTTATTTTTCAAGAAGTAAATTGTATTAATTTGAAGTGAATTTGCAATTTTTATAATATCTTCTTTTGATACTTGGTTTATATTTTTTATATATTCTTCTGTTGATATTTTTTCATTTGTTATTTCTTGTCCGAAAAAATAAGTAATTTCTGTATCTTGTTCATCATCTATACTTCTAATTCCTGATATTATACTTTTTTTAGCATTTTCTATATCCTCATCTGTAAAAATTCCTTTTTTCATATCTTCTAATTGTTTTCTTATTATTTCTAATGCTTTCTCATAATTTTTTATTTCAATTCCACATTTTATAAATATATTTCCTTTATATCTTAAATATGTTGAACCAGCAGAATAAGCCAAGCTTGCTTTTTCACGCACTTCTTGAAACATTTTAGAGTTTGCAGTCCCTCCAAGTATAGCATTATACACTATGGCATTATATTTTTGATTTACATTTTCTAATGTTAAATCCATACCTATTACGATTTTTCCTTGGGTAACATCCATTTTTTCAATTATTTCTCGTTCTTCTACTATATCTTTTTTTGGTATGTCTATTATTATTTTTGTTTCTCTTTCTTTTAAATTTTTTATACTCTCATTTTCTTCTAATATTTTTACTATTTTTTCATCAACATCTCCTGATACAAATATGTCGATTTTACATGTTGATATCATTTCTTTATAATATTTGTATAAACTTTGTGCATCTATTTTTTTAAGATCTTCTACATATCCATATTTATATAACCCAAATGGTTCATTTTTATACATCTCTTCAATGCATCTTTCAGTCGCATACATTGCTTTATTGTCTGTTTTTCCTTCAATTATTCTTTTAATATTTTCTTTTTCTTGTTCTACATATTCTTCATTAAATTTTTTATCTTTTATTAATGGATTAAATACAATCTCAATCAATTTCTCTATACTAGTTTTCAACATATTTTCACCATTTTGTGGAATATAATTATCGTTTATTGTTTCTATATAAAACTTTAATATTTGATTATCTCCTATTTTGTCTATTCCATTATCAAATGATGCGCCATACATTTCTTCTAGTTTTTTACTAATATCTAATAAAGTTGGCATATTCATTGACCCTCTTCTTAATATAGATGATATTAAGGCATTTTTTGTTACATTTTCTCTTGTTATTGGCATACTTAAAAATATTGCAATTAAGTTTGTTTTAAATTTTTCTGTTTTTATTGTATGTAATTTTATTCCTGGTTTTATTTCTTTTTCAATATTTTTCATTTTGTTTCCTCCATTCTTTTATAATATTTTTATTTTACTGTGTATAGTATAATACTTTTAGTATGTTTTATTCAAGTGTTTTATAAATTAAAACAAAAAAATATAAGTGCAAAAGCACTTATACTTTTTTATTTTACCATCCCCAGAATAAATGTGTAAGAAATCCTACAAATGCTGTTACTACTCCGATTACAGCTCCTACTATAAGTGTAGCTCCTCCTAATACTACTGCACCTACACCTGCAGCAGCACCTGCAACTAACCACCATGGGAATGTATCATCACTTGGACTTTGTGTTGTATCTGGTGCTCCTGTTGGAGAAGAAGGATTACTTGGGTCTGGAACAGCATATTTTGAGCTATCTATAACTGTAATTGTACAATCTGTAGCACATCCATTTTCTGTTACAACAGATATTACAGTTTTTCCTGTACTTTTAGCCTCTACTTCTCCTGTTTGATTAACTGATGCTACATCAGAATTACTACTACTCCATGTTATTCCTGTTTTTACATTTGCTGTTACAGGCTTAATTGCTACTTCTAATTTTGTATGTTGTGCTTGCGCTATATCTATTTGTAATTCTACTGCATTTAATACAATTTCTGTTGGAGATGTTTGAACTTCCACTGTTGTTTCTGCATGTTTTCCATTATTTGTTCTTACTGTAATTACTGCTGTACCATTTTTATTTCCTGTAACTATACCATTTTCATCTACTGAAGCTACTTCTGGATCTGAACTTTCCCATTTTAATTCTACACTATCTCTAGCTGATTCTGGGTATATAATTGGTTTTAGTTCACATGTTGTTACTGGTGAACTTAAATCAATTGTTCTTTTTTGTTCTCCAGAAATCATTGAGAAGTCTATTTCTTCAACAGGTGTTTGTGATTCTGATACTACTGTAATATTACATACTTCTGTTTTTACTTTTTCTATTTGTCCACTTTTATTTTTTATCTCTAAATATGCCTGAATTTGAGCTTTTCCTACTGCTACTCCTTTTATTGTTATCTCATTTGTTGAATTTCCTACTATTTTAACAATACTTTCATCATTTGATTTCCATTTCAATTCAGCATTTTCAGTATTTGTTATTGCTTTTATCTTTTTTTCTTGATTTATCTTTAATGCAGGGATTGTTGTTGGTGTTATAGCAAATATTACATTTGTTTCATATTCATTTTTAGATGATATTGTTCCATCTTCAAAAACATAATATTCATTTTTAGTTTCTTCAAATGTTACCTTAAGTACACCATTTCCTTCTGAAGCAATTGTATATTTTTCATCAACAGTTTGATCTAGTGATTGTGATAAATTATCTTTAGTAACATTTCCTACACTATCTTTTGACATTGCATTAACAACTGATGCTTTTAATATTCTTTTTTCTTCATCTAGTCTTGTCTGATTTTGTGTTTTATTCATATTGGCAAAAATACCCTTTTGTCCAACAATAGAACTTATCGTTGCACCAGCTAATAATAGCATAACAATAATTGTAACTGCTAAACCAATAATTGTTATTCCTTCATTCTTTTGTTTCTTCATACTATTTTCTCCTTTTAGTAATTTTCTATTCTTAGTATAACAATTAAGAAAAAAAAAATCAATACTTTTAATTAAAAAAATAGTAAGATAATACTTACTATTTTCTATTAAAATTTTCTTTTTCTAGCAGCCTCTGACTTTTTCTTTCTTCTTACACTTGGTTTTTCATAACATTCTCTTTTACGAACTTCTTGAAGAACCCCATTTCTTGCGCATTGTCTTTTAAATTTTTTTAGCGCTTCTTCTATATTTCCATTAACTTTGATTTCTGACATTTATTAATTCCCCTCCTTCCGGCGTTTAGAACACTGTATGTGGGATTTCATCCTTTATACGCTAATCATTATACATTATTTATCTAGTCTTTGTCAAGTCTTTTATTCTAATTAAAATATATTTTTGAACTTTTATACTTCATATGGAATTATTTGATGTGTTTTTAATGATTTTTGTACATCTATTATTCTTTGATTTTTTGATCCTCTAAATTTTAAGCTTAAATCTTTTTTATCTTCTTCAAATTTTCCATCAACAACAACATCAATATATGACATTAATTCTTTTGTTTCTGGCCAATTTTCAAACATATTTTCTTCAACATCTTCATCAAATTTATATCCTGTATAACACCATATATTTTTATCTGGAAATTTTTCTTTCACCTTCTTTACTAATGGTAACAATCCTTTTTGATTTGAATATTCTAATGGTTCTCCCCCTAAAAGTGATAATCCTGAAACATATGGGTGATCTAAGTCTTCTAATATCTTATCAATTTCCTTTTCCGTAAATTCTTTTCCATAGTTAAAATCCCATGCTTGTGCATTAAAACATCCTTTGCAATGATGATTACAACCACTAACAAATAGGGATACTCTAACTCCTTTTCCATTTGCTACATCTGCTATTTTTATATCTGCATAATTCATTATTTTTTCCTCTTTTCTCATTAATTGCTTTTATACATTCCATATCTTTCACGTCCCAAAGCCATGTAAAAGGCCTTTCTTAAGTTAACATTTTTGGTGGCTACATATGCATATATGTCATTATAATTATCATAATCTTTATCCCAATAATTTTGATTAACTATACTATTGTATGATGCATAATATTTAGATATTGGATAATAATATACTGTACTTCCATCTTCTGTATATGCTCTTTGTTTATTAAAATCTAAATTTAATCTTCCTGAAGCATTAACATTTGAATTATATTCAGAGTTTCCTCCTATATTATTTGCTTCTAGTAAATATTTGTCTCCTATTCTGTGGTAAAATCCATCTTTTCCTAAAATATATATATTTTCTTCTCTCACAACTTCTTTACTTTCAGAATTATTAATAATTGTATACCCATTATAAGTCTTTCCTCCTATATCAATTCCTTGTATAAAACTTATTAATGATATATTATTCATAGCTTTTGCCCAATCTTCTTCTGTTAATTCTGGCATTTGGAATTCAATATTATATGCTGAATTAAAGTTTGTTATTGCAATTGCTAAGTTTGTTCTAATTTTATTTTTTATAACTGCTAATCTATGTTGATTAAAATTTGAACTTCTACATTCTATATTTTTTTCTGGTTTTGATGAGTCTGAGTTAAAGTCAAATATTTTGTATTCAGTTTCATCAGAAAATACTGTTGTTTGAATTGTTTCTCCATTACTATTTATAATAAAATCTTGTGCGTCTTTATTTGTCAAATTTGCTAAAACATTTTTTACACTTTGTGTGAATTTATTTGCCTCATCATAAAATTTATATGCTGATTCTCCATTTTCAATCATATTTTCATATTTTTTATAAGATGATTCTATGTTTTCATCTGATGTTGGATTTATTTCCATTAAATTTCCATTAAGAAAATATATTACCCTTGCATTTCTTTCATCTAAATAATATTTTGTTCCATTATATCTAACATATTTATAAGTACCTTTTTCCAATGAACCAATGGCTGGTAAGTCTTCACTTAAAACAACATTTTTATCTATTTCCACACCATTATATGTTATTTTTCCACTCGCATCTTTCTTTATTCCATCAATTAAATATCCTGATTTATCCCAATATTGCTTTTCTCCATCAACTTTTACCATACCTTTTATTGAAATGTAGTTATCTAACGAATATGTTATTACTATATCCAAATCTGAATTTGGGTTATATTTAACACTATATGAAATATATGGTTTTAGTCCAAATACATTTTCTCCATTTTTATCTAATGGATTATTTGTAACATTTCCATTTTCATCAACTTCGTATAAATAATTTTGATTATTAAATCTTGAATAAATATAAAATCCATCATACATTGTATAAACTAATGCTGGAATATATTCGTTCATTTCGTCTTCTGAATATCCATTCATTCCAAATACTGATTTTATTGATGCTTTAAACGTTGAGACTGAGGCTTCAATATCTCTTATTTTTGAATTTGCTATGTCTGATGTTGAACTATTTGCAGTATTTATTTGAAATGCTTTTATTGCATCACTTGTTGCAGCAATCAATTTCATATCATATTCTGTTTGTAATGATATTGTACTTATTTGCATCTGTGTATATGCTCCTAATACTATTGAAATTGGCAATATTATTATTATAAATATAATTGCTAAATCTTGAATTCTCATAAGTACTCCTCTCCTATTGTATATCTTCCGTTTTTTATACTATATAATTACTACAAATATCATATTTTGTCAATAGAACTGTATAGAACAAAATCTTTGTTACACCTTATTTTTAGGCAAAAATAAAGAAAAGAAAAACTTTTTATTTTTCTTTTCTTTATAATTTTTATTCTTTAAAAATATTATCGAATTCTTCTCCTTCTATTTTTTCTTTTTCCATTAGTACTCCTGCAACTGCATGAAGTTTATCAACATGTTCTGTTAAGATTTTTACTGCTTTTTCATATGCTGTTTGAACTATTCTTTTTACTTCTTCATCTATTAATGCTGCTGTTTCTTCTGAATAGTCTTTTGTTTGTGCAAAGTCTCTTCCTAAAAACACTTCACCTTCTCCTCCGCCAAACATTACTGTTCCTACTTTTTCACTCATTCCATATTTTGTAACCATATTTCTTGCTATTTGTGATGCTCTTTCTATATCATTGCTTGCTCCTGTTGAAATATCATTTAGTATTAATGCTTCTGCAACTCTTCCTCCAAGAAGTGATACTATATTTTCTTCCATTTCTGTTTTTGACATAAATGATTTATCTTCTGTTGGTCTATACATTGTATATCCTCCAGCCATTCCTCTTGGTATAATTGATATTTGATGTACTGGATCTTGTGTTGGTAAATATCTACTTACTACAGCATGACCTGCTTCATGATATGCTACTAATCTATTTTCCTTTTCACTTCTTACTCTTGTTTTCTTTTCAGGACCCATAGTTACTTTTACCATAGCATCTTCAATTTCTTTCATTCCTATTTCTTTATAATTTCTTCTTGCTGCCAATAATGCTGCTTCATTTAATACATTCTCTAAATCTGCTCCTGCAAATCCTGATGTATTTTTTGCAATTACTTTTAAGTCTACATCATCTGCTAATTTTTTCTTTCTTGCATGTACTTCAAGAATTTGTTCTCTTGCTTTTACATCTGGACTTCCAACTACTATTTGTCTGTCAAATCTTCCTGCTCTTAATAATGCTTTATCTAATACGTCTGGTCTATTAGTTGCTGCTAAAATGATAACACCTTCATTATCTGAGAAACCATCCATTTCTACTAATAATTGGTTTAATGTTTGTTCTCTTTCATCATGCCCTCCACCTAAACCAGCACCTCTTTGACGTCCTACTGCATCAATTTCATCTATAAATATTATACATGGTGCATTTTTCTTTGCTTGTTCAAATAAATCTCTTACTCTTGAAGCTCCAACACCAACAAACATTTCTACGAAATCTGAACCACTTATTATATAAAATGGAACTCCTGCTTCTCCTGCTACTGCTTTTGCTAATAATGTTTTACCAGTACCTGGCTGACCAACTAGCAAAACTCCTTTTGGTATTCTTGCACCCATATCTGTAAATTTCTTTGGATTTTTTAAGAATTCTACTATCTCTTGTAATTCTTCTTTTTCTTCATCTACACCTGCAACATCATCAAATGTTACTCTATTTTTTTCTCCTGCATTTATCATTCTTGCTTTACTTTTTCCAAATGTCATAGATTTTGTTCCATTTTGATTATTTCCACTCATCATTATAAACCAAAATACTAAAAATATTGCAAGAAGTCCAAATGGTGTTATAAATCCTAATGCTGTTATCCATATTGATTCTTTTTCTTCTTCTAATGAAAATGCTCCTGTTTTTAAATAATCTTGTGAATATGTCATAAAACTGTCTAAACTTGGTATACTTACTTCTTTTTCTAATTTAGAATCTTTCATTTTTACAGTTGCTTGTGAACCTGTTGATGAAATTTTTATTTTTTCAACTTCTCCATTTTCAATACTTGTTATTAATTCTGAATAAGTTATTTGTGAACTTCTATTTTCCATTATTGATGTTATTAATACAATTGCTATTACCCCAATTATTAACCACATCGCTAGTGTTTTTATTCCTTTTTTCAATTTACTACCTACCTTCCTTGTATTATTACACAATACCATTTTTACATCGAAAACTATAACATACCTTTTTTCATTTTTCAATAGTTTTTAAGTGATTTTTTTGTGTCTTTTTTGTTACATTTTTTCAATGTTTTCTAGGGATATACTGATTTTTAATCAATTTTTATAAAATTAATTTTTTTATTTTGTATTAATACTTTTAAATTTTTATTTGGCATTAAAAATTTATTTCCTATGTTATTATTACATAATTTTATTATATCTTCTATATTAACTTTTTCTATTCCTTGTGTTGATCCAAATAGTTTTCTTGTTGCTATTAATATAATTCTATTTTTTAACACCTCATCTAATAAATTAAATTCTTTTAGTTTTAATTCAATTCTATTCTTTTCCTCTATTACAAGTAATTTTTTATAGTTTTCATTTGATACATTTTCTATAAAATCATCTTCACTTGATACTACATCTGCTAACCTTGTTATTGTTTCTATAATATTAGGATTAAATTCTTTCTTTATATATGGTATTACAATATTTCTAATTTTATTTCTTGTATATTCATTTTCAAAGTTTGTTTTATCTATTCTTGGTTGCAAATTATTCTCTTTGCAATAATTTTCTATTTCTTGTCTATCACATTCTATTAATGGTTTTATAAATTTTTCTTCTCTTATTGGTTCTATTCCTCTTAAGCCTGAAATTCCGCTTCCCCTAAGTAAATGCATAATTATTGTTTCTACTTTGTCATTTTTATTATGTGCTATTGCTATTTTATTTGATTTTGTTTCTTTTAAAATTTCTTCAAAATATTCATATCTTACTTTTCTTCCTGCTTCTTCTGTTCCAATTTTTTTAGTTTTGGCAATTGTAGGCACATCTATTTTTTTAGAAAAACATTTTATATTATATTTTTCACAATATTTTTTTACATATTCTTCATCTTCATCAGCATCTTTTCCTCTAATATTATGATTTACATGTACAACATATATTTCAAAATTCATTTCATCTTTTAATTGATTTAAAATATCTAACATTGCAATTGAATCTGGTCCACCAGATACTCCTAACACTATTTTATCTCCTGAATTTATTAAATTATATTTTTTTATTGTTTCTATTATTTTTTGTTTCATTTTTTACCTTTCTTAAATTCAAATCAATATCTAAATATGGCAAACCACCCTTGTATTATAACAAGGGTGGTCATTGGATTTTGTAAGGTTATTCCTTATACCATAGCTTGGGCTTCTTCTCTTACAATCAACTTCACCTCATTCAAAATTGCTTTTTTTTCTGTTGCATTTACTACTGAAAGTTTGTATGCCGTCGTATATTTATGAGATTTATACAACGAGTTGATTGCTCCAACAAGCCAAATCATAAAATCAAATTGGTCATCTTTTGAAGATGACAACCAATTTTGAAAAACTGTAATTTGCTTGCTTTCATATGGATTCAACTTGACAAGTTGATCTACCATTTGGTTACTGTATTCATTGCCCATTAATTTTTGTAAAAATTGTTGAAAATTTTGTAACCGATTTGTTGCTTCAGCCATTATGCTACCTCCATTTTTTTATAAGTGCTTTTGGCAAACGCATATATTATAACATCTATTTATTTTATTTGCAACTCTTTTTTATTTTTTCAATCATCAAATCTTCTTTCTATATTTACAAACTTTGTATAATTTCCCATCCAATACAATTTTACAGTTCCTGTTGAACCACCTCTTTGTTTTGCTATTATTACTTCTGCAATATCTTTTTCAGCACTTTCTTTATTGTAATAATCATCTCTATATAAGAACATTACTATATCCGCATCCTGCTCTATTGCTCCAGATTCACGCAAATCTGATAGCATAGGTCTATGGTCATCTCTTTGTTCTACAGCTCTTGATAGCTGTGATAATGCTATTACTGGAACATTTAATTCTTTTGCCAATACTTTTAATGATCTACTTATTTCTGATATTTCTTGTTCTCTACTTCCATTTCTTTTATTGCTTCCTGATATTAACTGCAAATAGTCTATAACAACAAGTCCTATATTTTTTTCCATTTTTAGTTTTCTACATTTTGTTCTTATTTCCATTACAGATATACCTGGTGTATCATCTATATATACTCCAGCTTCTGAAAGTGGCCCTATTGCTTCTGCAAGTTTTGTCCAGTCTTCTTCATCTAATTTTCCTGTTCTTACTTTGTTACTGTCTACCATTGCTTCACTACATAACATTCTGTTTACCAATTGGTCTTTTGACATTTCGAGGCTAAATATTGCTACTGGTACATTTGCTCTTAATGCTGCATTTGTTGCAATATTTAATGCAAATGCTGTTTTTCCCATAGCTGGTCTTGCTGCAACCAATATTAATTCAGAGCCATGTAATCCTGCTGTTTTATCATCTAAATCATAAAATTGTGTTGGTACTCCTGTTACATGTTGTTTCTGATTATATAATTTTTCAAGATTTGTAAAACTTTCTACTAATACATCTTTGATTGGTGTATAGCTTTTGGTATTTTTGCTTTGCATTATATCAAAAATCTTTTTTTCTGCTCCATCCATTATGTCTTCAACATCTTCTGTTGGGTTATATCCTAATTCTATTATTTCATTTGCTGTTTTTATCAAATTTCTTAATACTGATTTTTCTTCAACTATTTTTATATATTTTTGTACATTTGCTGTTGTTGGAACTTTGTCTGGCAAACTTGCTAAATATTCAAATCCACCAACTTGTTCAAATTTTCCCATTGATTCAAGTTCATCTTTTAATGTTATTATATCAATAGGTTCTGATTTACTATATAAGTTTAATATTGCTTGATATATTATTTTGTTGTCTTCTCTATAAAATGCATCTTCTTTTAGTACTTCAACTGCTGCCATTACCGCATCATTATCTGTTAGCATACTCCCCAATACAGCTTGTTCTGCATCTTCATCATGTGGTGGTACTTTTCCTAATTCCATCTTTTTGCCCCCTTATAACAATTTTTATATTTCTTATTTCTTTGATAATAAATACAAAACTTGTTAAATGAAATTTATCCAATTACATCTACTTTTATTTTTCCTACTACACCTTCAAATAGTTTTATTGAAACTATATGTATTCCTAATGTTTTTATTGTTTCTTTTAAATCTACTTTTTTCTTATCTATTTTTATATTGTGTTGTTTTTCAAAAGCTTCTGATATATCTTTTGCTGAAACTCCACCAAATATTTTTCCATTTTCTCCTGCTTTTACTTGTATTCTTAATGATATTTTATTCATTTTTTCTGATAATTTTTGTGCTTCTTCTTTTTCTGTGTCTTTTTTGAATTGTTTTGAAGAATTTTGTGCTTGTAATTTAGCCATATTTTCTGCATTTGCTTCTACTGCTAAATTTTTAGGGAATAAAAAATTACGTACATATCCGTCTGATGCATTTATTACTTCATCTTTTTTCCCTACTCCTTTTATGTCTGCTTTTAATATTACTTTCATACTAATCACTTTCCTTTCATGACTTATATTGTACTCTAAAATAGCAAAAATAGCAAGTAAAACTTGCTATTCTTTTGTTTTATTCTTTCTCTTCAAAATATTCATTAATTTTAGAAATCAATTCTTGTTTAGCTTCATCTATTGTCACATTTTCAAGCTGTGCACCAGCAAGAGTAATATGACCTCCTCCACCTAATTTTTCTAATATCATTTGAACATTTACATCTCCTATTGAACGTCCACTTATACAAACTTTTCCATCTTCCATTAATCCTAAAACAAATGATGCTGTTATATTTCCTATTGTTAATAATTCATCTGCTGCTTTTGCACAAATTAAGCTTGTTTCTTTTTCTTGGACATCATATATTGATATTCCTATTGAATCTCTTACAATTTCTGATTTTCTTACTATTTCAGATATTGTATTATAACTTTCTAAATCACTTTGGAACCATTTTTTTACTTTTATTATATCAACACCACATCTACGTAAATATGCTGCCGCTTCAAATGTTCTTACACCAGTTTTAAATGTGAAATTTTTTGTATCCATCATAATTCCGGCATATAATGCCTCTGCTTCCACTTCTGATAATTCAACTTCATTTTGTGTATATTGGATTATTTCTGTTACTAATTCTGCTGCAGATGATGCATATACTTCTTGGAATGTTAATATACTATTATCTATAAAATCTGCACTTCTTCTATGATGGTCTATTATTACTATTTTATTTGTTTTTGTTAATAATTCAGGTGATTCAACATATGTTTTTTTATGTGTATCTACTACAATTATTAAAGTACCACTATCAACTTGTGCTAAAGCTGTTTCACTACTTATAAATACTTCTTGATATTGATCCTTTATTGATTCATAAAGATCTTTTATTGATGGAGTTTCTACATTTGCTACAATTTTTGCCTCTTTTTCTAATGTTTTAGCAATTCTATATATTCCTAATGCTGAACCAATTGCATCTATGTCTGGGTTTGTATGTCCCATTATCATTATTTTATCATTTTCTTTTATTAATTCTTCTAATGCATGTGCAACAATTCTTGCTTTTACTTTTGTTCTCTTTTCTACTTCTTCAACTTTTCCACCAAAGAATAAATATTTTCCATTTTGTCTTATTACTGCTTGATCTCCACCTCTACCTAATATTACATCCATTGCTGCAGAAGCTGATTTATATACATCTCTTTCTGTATCTCCTTCATTTGAAATTGCTATACTTAATGTTAATTGTATTTTGTCTTTTCTTACAAGATTTTTAATAGAATCTAGTATTGCAAATTTTTCTTCTTTAATTTTTTCGAGATTTTTTTGTTCAAATACATATACATATGTATCTCTATCTGCTTTTACTAGTATTCCATTTGTTTCATTTACCCAATCATATATTGTGCTTTCTACTTTTGCCATTAATTGTGTTTTTTGCTCTGCATCAACTCTTTGTGTAACTTCTTCATAATTGTCTATCATTATTATTCCAACACATATTTTTTTGTCTTCGTTCTCTTGTTTTAATTTAACTTTTTCTGTTTCATCAATAAAATATAAAATCATCATATATTCTGGTGATTTCTTTCTTTCATATTTCTTTGATTTAGCAAATTCGCCTTGTACTGTATATGTTTTCTTTCCTATTTGTATTTGTCTTATTACTGATTTTCTTTTTTTATTATCACTTTTTTCAATCTCATCTTTTATGTCTATTATCAAATCATCTATATAATTATCCATATCAATATCTGCAAATTCTGTTACAAATTTTGAACTTTTCCATACAATATTTCCGTTTGTTTCTAATATTACAAGTGGGAATGGTGAATTTATTAAACTACTTTTGGCTGCTGAATCTACTGTTAATGTTAAATCTTGCAATTGCTCTGATATTTCACTTTTTCTTTTGTTATTTGCAAAATATGTATAACATAATATTGATATATATAATATTATTGATGGAATTATTAATATAGGTCTAAATACTGATATTAAAATAAATAATATTAATATTATTACTAAATATATTTTGGTTCTTGATACTAAACTATCAAATACTTTTCTACTATTATTTTCAGACATAGTTTCTCCTTTTATACCTTTATAGTATACCCCTTAATATGCTATTTGTCAAGTTTTCAGTTATCTCAAAGTTCGCCAAAAAATAGATATTATAACATTAAACATTATAATATCTGTTTTCTTTACAATATTTTTCCACCACCAACTACAATATCATCAATATAAAATACTGCTGATTGACCAGGTGTAAGTGCCCTTTGTGGCTCGTCAAATTCTATTTTTATACAATCTCCATTTTGAATAATCATTGCTTTGGCTACTTTTGATGAGTATCTTGTTTTAACATCAACTTTAATTGGTTCTTTTATTTCATCAAATAATAATAAATTTATTTCTCCTATTGTTATTTCTTTTTTATATAATTCATTTTCTTCACCAACAATTACTTCATTTTTCTTTGGATTAAATCCTATAACAAATAATGGTGATTTATAAGATATTCCTAATCCTTTTCTTTGCCCAATTGTATAATTATATAATCCTGTATGCTTTCCTAAAATTTCACCTTTTGTTGTTACTATGTTTCCAACTTTAGGTTTTATATCAGAATTGTTTTCCAAAAATTTCTTGTAATTGCCATCTGGTACAAAACATATATCTTCACTATCAGGTTTATTTGCAACTTTTAAATTATTTTCTCTTGCAATTTCTCTTATTTGTTCTTTATCTTCAAAATCAGAAAGTGGAAATAATACATGTTCAATTAATTCTTTTTGAATATTCCATAATACATAACTTTGATCTTTTTTTCCTGCATTTGATTTTTTCAATACCCATCTGCCATATTTTTCACTATATTCTGTTTTGGCATAATGTCCTGTTGCTATATATTCACATCCTAATTCTTTTGCTTTTTCCCACATATATCCGAATTTCATATATTTATTACATTCTATACATGGATTTGGTGTCTTACAATTTGAATAACAATCTATAAAATCTTGTATTACACATTTTTTAAATAATGTTTTACAATCATCTGTAATATGTGGAATTCCAATTGAATTACATACATTTTTCGCATCTATATATGTACTTACATTACAGCAACTGCTTCCTGCAAATAATTCTAATGTCATTCCTATTGGATCATATCCATTTTGCTTTAAAAGTAATGCTGATACACTACTGTCTACCCCTCCACTCATTCCTAATAATACTTTTTTATTTTCCATTTCATTTTCCTTTTTAATAATTAATGACAACAATTTATTGTTCCTTTTCCATTTTCATCATTCTTATTTAACATATCTTCTAATGTATGCCATGCAAGTAATGCACATTTTACTCTTGCAGGCATGTTTGATACATTTTTAAATGCTATTGCATCTTCTAATTTTTTTAATTGTTCTTCATCTGTTATTTCTCTTTTTATCATTTCTATAAATGTTTTTATAATTTCTTTTGCTTCTTCAGTTGTCTTTCCTTTTAATAATTCAGACATAATTGAAGTTGAAGCTGTAGAAATCGTACAGGCAACACCATCAAAACGAATATCATCAATTTTCCCATCGGAAATTTTTGTCTGCACCGTAATATCATCAATACAAGAATCACTCGCCATATGACGTGACATATAACCTTCATTATCTGTCAATTCTTTATTACGAGGATAGTCATAATGATCCATAATAATTTGGCGCATCAACATAGGATCAATATTTGACATAATTAAGCTTCCTTCCTAAAAGAAAATGCTGACACAGTTTTCTACTGTTGCATTCTTTAAAGCATCAATCAATTGATCGACTTCTTCTTTTGTCAAAATATGTCCTTTTTCTCTTTTTTCGTCATAATCAATTTTCAATTTACTTATTTCTAAATTAAAACTTTTTGCAATTTTATCAACACTAAACGGCAATATTTTCAAGCTATCAAAAAAAGTTACTTTATTAACTTTTTTATTTTTTACTTCAAAATATACAACAATTGAATAAAATTGTCCCATCTCACTTATTAAAGTACAAAATGTTTTATCTCTTTTTTGTTTTTTATCTTCAATATGTTCAAAACCTAAATTTAATAATCTACTAATAATAAATTCGCCATCAAACTTTAAATTATGAAAATATATGTTGTGATTTTCTTTTTTTCTACAAAAATTTAAAAATTCGTCTATATCATTACCATAAATAAAGTCGTCTGTATTATCTATATTACATATACCATAAGCCCATACACGACAGTCATTTTCGTCCGTAGTCGTTTCAAAATCAGCTGTATAATCAGCCATATTACACTATACTTTCGTCAAGTGCATTTTCCCACGTTTCAATAAGTCCGTTCAAGTAAACGTTCTTGCTTTTTACTGCTAACTTCATAAAATAAATTTATATCTGTTGCAATTGCGTCATATTTTATGAGTTCATAAAATTTTCCGTGGGTTTACATTTTTTAGTTTTGTAATTAAATTATCGTACCCTTTCAGCCCTTTGAAATTTTCCAGACTTTTTATGTAGTTTTCTTTATATGTTACACCCTTATTAAAAAAATAACTTGCATTTGCTACTTTATCTAAACGTTTCAAATATCTTTCTTGTGATTTTCCTGTTCTTTGTTCAATTCCTTGTAAACTTTTACGTAAACCGTTCTAATTCTTGTAATTTTACACTTCCCATATTTTTAAAAGTTCCACTTTGTACTTCTCCCAATAATTTTATACTTTCAGTTTCATATTTTGAAATTTCTCTACTTATTTTAGCAACTGCAACCCTTTGTTTTATAACTCTTTCATTATGCTCCCATTGTGAAATAATTTCGCCATTTGCACTAACATAAGGATTTCCTGCATTTCTTCTTTTATTAAATCTTGTCAAACTATTTATTAAATTTTTCAATTCATTTCTTGTATTTATTGTATTTTCTAATTCTTTTGCACTTAATGTGTCGGGTAAATATGCTTTGCCTTGCCTTTCTAATCGTCTTACCTTTTGATTAAAATTTCGTACTACTCTTTCTAATTCTCGCTTGTCAACATCTGACCAACGAATTTGATATTGTTTAGGCATATTTCACACCCTCCTTTTTCAATTCTTGTTCCACGTTTTTCAATTTTATTATATAGCATTATGTCAAACAATTCGTTTAGTTCCACGTGAAACTTAAATCGCTTTTTCAAGCTTTCTTCATAATATTTTCTATTTTCTCTATAATCATATAAAAATTTATTCATATTATAAGCGCTTGAAAAATAAAAAGTTAATTTTCCTATGCTAACAACATATTCTGTTTCCTTTAAATCATAGTAAACACCACCACGCGTTTTCATTTTTCCACCACCTTTATATTAAAAATAGGGGTATATAACCCCTATTTCTTAAATTAAATCCAAAGTAAGCATTTTGTATTTGTCTTTTGTTACTTGTTTGATTTTTACTGGAATAGGGTTTTCCCAAGTTGGTAAACCAAAAAGTTGTACTATTTTTGTTATACTGTTATAAATTCCATAAGAACTAGCAACATAACTTTGTCCTTTTTCGTCAAAAATTACTGTTCTTGGTAATTTTCTTAATTCCCCTGTTTCTTTGTCTACTACTTCAACAATTTGCACATATAAATCTTTCATATTGATTTCGCCGTTAATTAAATCACTAATTCTAAAATCAGGTTCGTTCATTGCTTTATACAATTGTTTCTTTTCGTCTGCTGTTTCCCCTTTTATTGATGTAAATGTGCTTTGTTCTGTATGTGTTAATCTTCCTAGTATTTCTTCGTCGCTTTTTTGTGGTGCAACAACCATTTCCTTTACTTCTTCGTTTCTTTCTTCCATAATATTTCCTTCTTTCTCCTATTTTACGCATAGGTGCTTTATATTTTTTCCCAACCACTTACAACCAATATTTTATATATTTAATAATCTAAATATATCTATAAGTGGGTCGTTAATTCCTAAATTATTTAATGTGTTACAATTTCCCTCAATACAAATATTTGCTACTTTGTGTAATTTCTCCTTAACCTCATTTAATTCGTTAAGTAATTTTTCTAAATCTTCTTTATTCCATTTACTTAAAATTTCTTTTTCTACCCCTGGTAATGCTTTAATACAATCAAAATTTTTTATTATTAAATTAATTTTTTCTTCCATAACTTTCATACTCCTTTTTTAACATTTTAATAACTTTTTTATAATCTTCACTTTTTATTTCACTATTTTGCAAAATTAATTTCATTTTATTTCTTGTTTCTTCTATTTTGTGCATTTCAACTCGTAAATTTTGAATTTCTTTGTCTTTATCAAATAAACTTTGATAATCTGTATAATATGAGCGTATTTCCAAACTAAAATTTACTGATATATCATTATCATATAATTTTTTAAATTCTTCAATTCTATTTTTTATTCTTTCACTATCAATAAAACTTTGTAGATGATTTTCAATTTCTTCTTTTATTTGATGTTCACGAATTGTCATTAATTTTTTCAATTGTAAATATTTTTCTCCTTGAAAATTGTTAATTATTTCTAATGTTTCCTTTTCAATTTTTCTCATTTTACACCCTCCTTATATTTATTATTTGAACTTTTGCATTCCCATACATATTAGTAAATATGTTCTGCACCTGAACACTGTCACTTGCGTTTATCATTATTTTACGAATTAAACCATCCATTGAATATGTTACTTCATACATTTTTATTTCTTCCTTTCTATATAATTAAGCCATTTTTCTTTAATTTTCTTATCAATTATAGCTTTATTCAATTTACCACACGTAAATTCAATTGAAACTCCAAATTTTCTACAAAAAACTGCATAATACCCGTTCAGTTGCTAATACTTGCACATTTTCAAATTTGTAATTTTCTTCAATGTACTTTTTAATTTCTTCCATTATTTAATACCACCCCTTTCTTAATATATTGTATTTTGCAAAAACCCAAAAACTAACAAACCCGACATTAATAAATGAAATAAAATTATCCCTATTATTTTAATAATAAATTTTATTACCTTTCGTTTGTCAATTTTTCTTTTCTTTCGTAATTCCATTGTTTACACTCCTTTCTCTTAATTTTCTTTATCTTATCATATAATGTAATTATTGTCAATAACTTTTTGTAAAAATTACAAAAAACTTTTTACTTTATTTGCAAGTCTTTATGTTACTTTACAAAAATTTTAAATTATACTATAATATTATTGTAACCATTTAGGTTATAACATTTTATTCCGTGTAGATTACATTTGTTAAATTAAAATTATAAAATATGGACGTTACAAGTGAAAAACTTGCCATATTTTAAGTGGGGTAACGCCTTAATTTTAAACTTATGTTTTTCTACACTTTTTATTTAAGGAAGTGATAATTTTGTTTTATGATATAAACAAAACTTTGACATATAACTGTTTATTTAATTTTATTGTTGGTAACCGTGGTGGTGGTAAAACTTTCGCTTTTAAAGACTGGGCAATAAGAGATTTTAAGAAAAACAAACAACAATTTATTTATTTACGTAGATATAAAGAAGAATTAA
>ENA-ORNP01001171-ORNP01001171.1-human-gut-metagenome-genome-assembly--contig:-NODE-1171-length-28358-cov-4.247288_pt1 | contig 28358 bp, 26 predicted proteins | sample MGYA00242119_ERZ509030 | MGnify/ENA primary metagenome ERZ509030 (study PRJEB26280, sample SAMEA2338708) | human gut metagenome | biome: human gut; feature: human-associated habitat; material: faeces... | reverse complement strand
GGAGAATGGAATTGGAGGTCTATTGGCACAGGGAATAGGAACATCGATGTTACAGGTTCCCAATATTGTAAGAAAACCATTGATCTGGCTGCCACCGATCATTACAAGTGCCATTCTTGGTCCGATCTCTACTGTAGTTTTAAAAATGACGAATAATGCAATTGGTTCTGGTATGGGAACGGCAGGGTTTGTGGGACCAATGATGACATATAAGACGATGACAACAGGAGGAACTTCTGCAGTGACTGTTATTGTCATGATACTGGTCATGCAGATCATAGCTCCTGCATTTTTGACATATTTTATTTCGGAAGCGATGCGTAGAGCAGGATTGATCAAGGATGGGGACATGAAACTTGATATATAGAAGGGATATTAGCGGATTTTATACCATTTGTGATAAAATCCGCTAATTTTATAACGGTGTGAAGTCGAGTGTTTTGAATTACAGATTCGTTTGAAACGGAATCAGAAAAGACATTTACAATTCCAGTGATTGATAATTGTCCGATCGGTGGGAGCTGTTTTGAAACGCCTCGGCCAGGAAGCAATGGGAGAGGGGAGAGTGTAATACATCCAACATGCTGTGCATAACCGAGACAGGAATCGACAGCGATGATGAAAGGATTTTGGCAGACAGAATAAATTTCTTTAAAAGTTTGATTGAGATTTTTAGCGTGAATAGGTTCTTTTAAAGTTCCAAAAACTGAATATTGAGGAGAGGGAAGCAATGCCTGACCAACGAGTGGTCCAAGACAGTCACCAGTCGCGCGGTCTGTACCGATACAGACAATGACGAGGGGCTGATTTTTTTTATGCTTTATTTTGAGATAATGTAGCAGATCATTTTGAAATTTCATAAGAGCATAAGGGGAATCTGGATGATAGTAAGATATTTTTTTTAACAATAGATCGTCCTCCTGATTTAAATTCTCTTTTTAGTGTATACAAAAAGAAAAGAAGTATGTAAAAAAATTTTAACGTCTCGACGTTGTTTGATAAAAATTTTTATCTCTTTATGATAAGGTTTTTGTGAAATGGAAGAAAAGGAGGTTTTTTCGTGAAAACAGAGCAGCAGTTGCCTAAAAATATCAGGCAGATTGGAAGTCCAGCAGGACACACAAAAGTATATATTGAAGATTACGTTATAACATTTTTAAATTCTTTATCCATGGACAAAAATACATATGTAAGAGGAGCAATTTTATTTGGAGAGAAAAAGCAGATTGGAAATGATCTTGTTATTTTTATAAGAGGAGCGATCGAGGGACAGAATCTGGAATTGGATCTTGATGAAACAGTATTTGATGATGAAGTATGGAGAGAGATATATCAACAGAAGGAGCGATTGTTTTCTGGTCTGGATGTCATCGGATGGGCACTTTTAAGAATGGGATTTTCGGTTCGACTCAATGATAAAATAAAAAAGACACATTTTGAAAATTTTCCAGGAGAAGGAAAAGTGTTATATATGATGGATGATCTGGAAGGAGAAGATGCATTTTATGTTTTTCGAGGAGAAGATCTCTCAAGGCAAAATGGATACTATATATATTATGAAAAAAATCCGATGATGCAGAATTATCTTGTAGAACGAAGACAAGATATAAAAGAGGTGCAGACATATGAAAAAATGATGGAGAGTCGAAGAGATGAGAAATTGATCCGGCAGTTTCGTGAAAAGATATCCAAAAAGACCAAGAGTAATCAGAGAAAAGGAAGGATTCGGAATATTTCAACGGCAGCAGCAGTTACGATCATGATGATCATGGGAGGTACGATGTATTATTATGCTGGACAAGATCAGAGTATAAATTTTAAAGAGGTTGTAAATGGTGCGGTGCATACGATGGGAAAAGGGGTGTCGGATCAAATTTCAACAAAATCATCAACAAAACCATCAACAACGAGTGTAAAAATAACAAAAACATTAGATTCGGCAACACAAACTTCAATACATAAAAAGGAACAAAAAACAACACAACCCACAATAAAACAAAAACAGAAAACTCAAAAAGTAAGTTCTGGGCAATACAAGTCTTATACATATACCGTAAAAAGTGGAGAGACGTTAGTATCGATCAGTCGGAAGGTATATGGGACCCAGAAGCTTGTTCAAAGAATCAAAAAGGCAAATGCATTGTCTGACGAAAATCAGATTTACCCCGGACAGAAGTTGATCATTCCTGGAACACTTCGATGATATTTAAACTAGGAAATATGTGTAGACTGGACACATTTCATTGAATAAGGTATACTTACCTGTATTCAGAGATGATGATTGATTAGAAAATGGAAGGTATTTTATGGAACAAAAGACGAAATCAGGGTTTTCTCTTTATGTCAATTCCAATGAGAACATTCAAAATGCATTATTTCTAAGAGAAAAAAAGAAAAAATATCGTATGGGATTGATCATAGCGTTTGTGGTTGTATGTATATGTACAATATTTGCATATCGCTATCGGACATATCACAGGATGAAGGTTGTAAAAACGATCACAAAAGAGCTGACAGAATCATTTCAGTCATTTGCATATAAGAAAGGAACGATCTGTTACAGCGAAGATGGGATTTCTTTCTTAGATGGAAAAGGAAATGAAAAATGGAATAAAACATATTCCATTAAGAATCCACAGGCATCTTATTGTGGGGACTATATTGTAGTTGCATCCAAGAATGGGAATGAGATTGCGTTACTTGATTCAGATGGACAGATGAAAAAATTTAGTGTATCTTATCCAATCGTAGATTTGGAAGTGGCAAAACAAGGTGTAATTGCTTTAATTCTTCACGGTGATAATGGAAATTATATAGAATTATATGATGCAGCACAGAAGAAACTGGTAAGTATCAAAGTCACATCTGATCAAAATGGATATCCAATGGATATTGATCTGTCATCAGATGGACAAAATCTTTTAGTCAGTTATCTTGTCGTTGATGGGATTAATGTAAAAAGCAGAGTTGCACTGTATAATTTTGGACAGGAAGGTGAAGACAGTGGAGATCAGATGATCGGTGGCTTTGATTTTAAAGATACGGTAATTCCGAAAGTGAGCTTTATGGGTGATTCTAAAGCTGTGGCAATTGGAGATGATCAGATGATTTTCTTTAAAGTAGGAAAAACAATTTCTAAAAAGCAAACGATATCATTTGATAAAGATGTGAGTAGTGTTGCGGTGAATGATGATTACGCAGCATTCGTATTTGAAGATCAGAAAAAAACAGATCAAGAAAAATATGAAGCAGTCGTATATAATAAAACAGGAAGAAAATTGATGTCACATAAATTCTCTTCAGAATATAATAAATTATTATTAGGAGAGAAAGAATTATTGTTGGCTGGAAATTATCATTGTTCAATTGTGAATTTTGCTGGACATGAAATGTTTAAGAAAGACTTTAAGAAACGGATTGTCAATATTTCACCAACAGGAAAAAGACAGAAATATCTGATAACATATGAAAATAGTACAAATTTATCAGAGATATACTAGAATGGAGTACATATGGGAGAAATTATCGTAGCTGTTTTTGGAATCTATTTGATCTTGCAGATGATCATAGGTTATCGAAGAGGACTCATTAAAAGTATGCTGAATCTTGCATCATGGATTTTAACTTTTGCGATCGCTTATAAAGGCGCTGCATATTTTAAAGAAATAGTGATTCAAAATGTACCAGAAATCCAGGGAACGATTGTTACAGATCGAATTGCATATATGATTGCATATATGGGGTTGATGATCGTATGTAAAATTATTTTTTCAGTGGTAATACGTCTTGCAAATAAAGTTACAAGGGTTCCAGGTGTTGGGTTTATTAACAAGGTAGCAGGAGCAGCACTTGGATTGATCAAAGGTTCCTTGATCATTATGGTAGTTGTATTTTTTATTTCATTGATGCCACATGTTGGAATGGAATCTGAATATGCTCAGATCGTTGGCGGAAGTGAAGTTATGCAGACAATGGTGGAAACGAATCCATTAGAACAGATGATCAAACAGCAGATACAGATAGAAACGCAGAAATTATTACAACAATAAAAAGAAGGTATTTTGCAAATGTCATTTAATGATTCATTTGCAGGATACCTTCTTTTTGAAATAATGATGAGAGTGTTAAATAATAAAAATAGAAAAAATTGAGATTGAAAATCAAGCAGAAAATTTAAATAATAATAAAGGTAAAAACAAAGAAGAAAACAGTGGAAATAATAATACAAAAGTAAAAATAAAATTAGGAGCAGGAGAAAAGATTGCTAAAGTTGGCATCAAATTTTCAAAAGAAGGATTAACAGGATTTGAAGAAATATCAGGAATTCCAGGCACAATAGGTGGAGCTGTAAGAATGAATGCTGGAGCACATGGCAGGGAAATGAAAGATGTAATAAAAACTGTAAAATGTTTAGATTACTATGGGAATGAAAAAACATTTACAAATGAAGAAATGAATTTCGGATATAGAACATCAATATTGAAAACAGAAAAATATATAGTAACAGAAGTAGAAATTGAATTAGATAAAGGAAACTCAGAAGAAATAAAAGAAAAAATGGATATGTATAAAGAAAAAAGGAAAAATAGTCAACCATTAGAATATCCAAGTGCTGGAAGTACATTCAAAAGAGGCGAAGATTTTATAACTGCAAAATTAATAGATGAGGCAGGCCTAAAAGGAACAAAAGTAGGAGACGCAGAGGTTTCAAGAAAACACGGAGGATTTATAATAAACAAAGGAAATGCAACAGCTTCAGATATTTTAGAATTAGTTCAAATAATAAAAAACAAGATTTACGAGAAATATCAAAAAAAGATTGAACTAGAAGTTGAAGTACTAGGAGAAGAATAAAAAAATTATTCACAGCAGGTTTATAGATAAAACCCTCATGAAAAAATCTAAATATATATACAAGGAATGAAAGTAGAATGAATGGATTTATGCAATGGTTTAAAGCAGGCAGCAAAATGAAGAGGTGGATGTTTCTAATCTTAGTTGGAATTATACTAGCTTGTTATGGATTAGCAAAGATACTTGTTATGAAAGAAATTTCAATTGGAGAAGTTGGGGAAGTAATATTAATATTTGCAATAGGATTTGTAGCAATAGTTATTGGCTTAGTTTTTCTAAATAAAAGGACATTAGAGGTATTGATTGAATCTAGTGATGAGAGAATGGAAAACAAAGATAATGTAAATTTGAAATCACTAATATTTAATAAAACGGTATATGACAAAGGCCCTAATATTGTTGTAATTGGTGGTGGAACAGGGTTAGATACTGTACTAATGGGACTTAAAAATTATACTAATAATGTAACTGCAATTGTAACAATATCAGATTATGGTGAAGGCATTACAGATTCTAGAAGAGAACTAAAAACAATGCCATTAGACGATGTTAAAGATAGTTTGGTTGCTCTATCAGCAAATGAAAAGCAAGTAGGAAATTTATTAAATTATAAATTTAAAACAGGTAGATTAAGTGGCCTAAATTTTTCGGACATATATTTTTCAGCAATGAAAGAAATAAATGGAAATTTTGAAGATTCAATAATAAAGAGTAATGAAGTTTTAAATATGATAGGAAAAGTAATACCAGTTACTTTAGACGAAATGAAAATAGTTGCAGAACTTGCTAATGGATATATTGTAGAAGAAAAATCAAGAATCCCAGAAGTAGTATCAGATAAATTAACAAAAATAAATAGAATTATGATTAGTCCAACAAATTGTAGACCAGCACCAGGTGTTGTAGAAGCAATAAAAAATGCAGATTGTATTGTAATAGGACCAGGTAGTTTATATACAAATGTCATACCAAATTTATTAGTAAATGGAGTTACAAAAGCAATAAAAGAAAGCACTGCAATAAAAGTATATATTAGCAATATTATGACAGAACCAGGACAAACGGATGACTATTCAATAGCAGACCATATAAATGCAATTACAGAACATTGTGGAACAGGAATAATAGATTATTGTATATATGATACAGGGGAAATTATACCTGAATATATTAAAAAATATAACAGAGAAGGTCAAGACATAGTTGAACAAGATATAAGCAAAATAAAAGGAATTAAATTCTTACAAAGAAATTTATCTATAATAAAAGGGAGCTTGATTAGACATGACCCAAGCTTAGTTGCAGCCTCAATAATTGAATTAATATGTGACGACTTAAAATATCAAGACAAACAAGGAGATCCACAATATTTGATGCTAAATAATAAATTACGAGAAGAAAAACGTATAAATAAAATAAAGAAAAAAACAGCTAAAAATGCCCAACGAGAAAGAGAAGGAAAAGCAAATAAAAAGAAGAAAACATTAAAAAGTAAAAGCAAATTTAGTAGCAAATATAGTGATAGAATAGAGTCAATAAGAGAGGCTGACAAAAAAGCTGAAGCAAAAATGAAACAACGAAAAAATCAAGAAGGTAAACCTAAAAGAAAACCAGCTAGAAGAACTACAAAAGCAAAGCAAAAAACAAATCAAGAAATAAGGGATGAAATGTTAAAAAAACTAGAAAATAGTAAATTAAAATAAGGGAGAATCATACATGAAAATCACAAAAGAAAATTTGAATTTAGAACAAGGCTTAGACAGAGAATGGATAATAACAAATGGAATAGGAGGATATTCTGCGTCATCTATAATAGGTGCAAACAACAGAAAATATCATGGACTACTAATTGCAGCACTAACACCTCCTGCTAGAAGATTTTTAATATTATCTAAAGTTGATGAAAGCTTAGAAATACGTGGCAGAAAATATAACTTATATACAAATGTTGGAAAAGAATTTATATCTAAAGGGTATGAATATCAAGAAACATTTGAAAAAGACTATATACCTACATTTACATATAAAATAGGAAAAGTGGAAATAACAAAAAAGATTTGTATGGAATATGGAAAAAATCTAGTTGGAATTTATTATAAAATAAAAAATGGTGCTTCAAAAGCAAAACTAACATTAGCACCAATAATGAATTTTAGAGATTTTCACACAGTAAATACAAACCACCAATATGAGCTAAAACAAGAATATAAAGATAGAAAAGCTAAAATAGTAATAGATGGTCATTCTGAAACACCAATTTATATGATTACATCAGAAGGAAAATATATTCCACATCAAAATGATTCTTTTAAAAAAATGTTTTATTTAGAAGAAGAAAAACGAGGATTTTGCGGAGAAGAAGACCACGTAATTCCAGGAAGATATGAAATAGAAATAAAAGCAAAAGAAGAAAAAGAAATTTCATTCATATGCTCACTAGAAGAAAATATAGAAGAGAAAAATGTTAAAAATTTAATAAGAAATGAAGTTCAAAGGTTAGACAAAATAATAGAAAATACTGACTTAATAGAGAATAAGAATAAAAAGACCAAAAAGGAATTACAAAAAGATGAATTAATAAAAAATTTTGTAATTGCAACAGATAACTTTGTAGTAAATAGACCTAATTTTGGACTACATACACTTATTGCAGGATACCCATGGTTTTTAGATTGGGGAAGAGATACTTGCATTGCATTCGAAGGAATTGTATTACTAACGAAGAGGTATGATATAGCAAAAGAAATAATAAAAACAATGACAAGAGACGTAAAATATGGACTCGTTCCTAATGGGTATTCAGGATATGATAATAGGCCTTTATATAATAGTGTAGATGCTTCATTATTATTATTTGAAGCAGTTAATAAATATTTAAAATATACAGGAGATTATCAATTTATAAAAGAAGAAATTTACCCGGTATTAGAAAATGTAATAGAAAGTTATTGCAAAGGAATAGATGTTTCTGAAAATAATATTTATTTAGATATAGATGGATTAATAGTTTCTGGAACAGAAAATACACAAAATACGTGGATGGATGTTAAATTTGCAGGTAAGGCAGTAACACCAAGAAACGGAAAAGCTGTTGAAGTAAATAGCTTATGGTACAATGCAAACAAAATTATGGAAAAATTAAGTATCAAATTTGGACATTTAATATCAGCTAAAAGATATAAAGAATTAGCTAAACAATGCAAAAAAGCATTTGAAGAAAAATTTTACAACCAGGAAAATAAATGCTTATACGATGTTTTAGGAGACAGCAAAATAAGACCAAACCAATTATTTGCATTGAGTTTGACATACCCAGTTTTAGAGCCAAACAGTGAAAAAGCTAAAAATATTATAAAGATAGTGGAGAAAAAACTATTAAATTCATATGGATTAAAAACATTAGCTAAAGGTGAACCTAATTATGTAGAAATTTATGAAGGAAATGAAGAGCATAGAGATACGAGTTATCATCAAGGAATTACATGGACATGGCTATTAGGGTTGTATTATAATGCTTTGAAGAACCAGCTAAATGCAACAAAAGATAAAGATGAAAAAGATGAATTAGAAACAAAAATAGAAAAATTTGCTAATAAAACAGAAAAAACATTCAAAAAAGAATTGTATGAAAATGGTTGTATAGGAAGCATTGCGGAAATATATGACAGCATAAAACCACAATTACCTAAAGGGGCATTTGCACAATGTTGGAGTATTGGAGAAATTTTTAGAATTATATTAAGAAAATAAAGTTTAATATGTAAGAGGAATGAAACAATATTGGCTCGTTCCTCTTAAACATAGGAAAGGATTTAGTATTATGCAATCAATTGAAAATCTAGAAAAAGAACTAAAAATAAATGAATTACAAAGCATATATTTTTTATATGGAGAAGAACTATTTTTAATTGAAAATGTAGTAAAGAAAATCAGGAAAAAATTTGGAGAAATTGTTAAAGGAATAAACTTTATTTTAATTGATGATACTAATATCCAAGAACTAATATCAGATATAGAAACACCAGCATTTGGATATGAAAAAAAGCTTATAATTGCAAGAAATACCAATATTTTAAAAAGAGAAGGAAAAAGAAAAAATGCTGAAATAACAAAACAAAGAGAAAAACTAGATGAATATATAAAAGAAAACATTGATATTATAAAACAATCTGTTGTATTAGTTTTTATAGAAGAAGATGTAGACAGCAGATTTGCATTATATAAAACATTTGAAAAATATGGCATTGTATGTAAAGTGGATTTTCAAAAGCCTGCACAATTAGAAAAGCGAATAATGGCAATATGCCAAGGATATAAAGTAAAAATAGATACATCTACAACTAGGCATTTTCTAGAAACAACAGGAACAAATATGCAAGAACTTATAAATGAAATAAGAAAACTTATTGAATATGTAGGAGAAAATGGAACAATAAAAAAAGAAGACATCGATTTATTAACAATAAAAAAACTAGAAAATGTAATATTTGATTTAACAGACAGCTTAGGAAAAAAAGAAACTAAAAAAGCATTAGATGTTCTAAAAAGCTTAATTTATAATAAAGAACCAACACAAAAAATATTAATAAATTTATATAATCACTTTAAAAAACTATATTTTACCAAAATAGCATTACAAGAACACAAAGATTTAGTAACAAGCCTAAATCTAAAGCCAAATCAAACATTTTTAACCGGAAAATATAAAGCACAAGCAGGATATTTTAAAACTAGTGAATTAAAAGAAATTTTACAAGAATTGAGAGATTTAGATTATAACTACAAAAATGGTCTGATAGATTTACAAGTTGGGTTAGAATCAATCTTATGTAGATATTGTTGAATAATATAACCGCATTTTGCTAAAAATATTATAAAGAATTTTGGCAAAGGTGGAATAAAAATGAAAAATAAAAAATTGACTATTATACTTGTTATAATGACTATAGCATTTATAATTTTCGGGATATTTCTATGTGTAAATAATACATCATATGCATTATCTAAATATGGCTCAAGAGGAGAAGAAGTAAAACAAATACAAACGAAATTGAAAAGATGGGGATATTATAAAGGCAATGTAGACGGAATTTATGGCTCAGAAACACAAACAGCAGTAAGATATTTTCAAAGAAAAAATGGACTAACAGTAGATGGAATTGCGGGAAAAGCAACTTTAAATGCAATGGGAATATATACAAGTTCTTCTAGTAGTAATGCTACAAGTAATTCTAGTGATGTAAATTTATTAGCAAGATTAATATATGGAGAAGCTAGAGGAGAACCATATACTGGACAAGTAGCTGTAGGGGCAGTTGTAATGAATAGAGTAAAAAATAGCTCATTTCCAAATACAATTTCAGGAGTTATATACCAGTCTGGGTCATTTGATGTCGTTTCAGACGGACAAATAAATTTAAGTCCAAATTCAAGTGCAAAAAAAGCTGCACAAGATGCAATAAATGGATGGGATCCATCTTATGGGGCAATATACTATTTTAATCCCAAAACAGCAACAAATAAATGGATATGGTCAAGACCAGTTACAATAGTAATAGGAAACCACAGATTTTGTAAATGATTTTGGGGTCGGAGGAAAAAATCATTTAATTAATTAGTATTAATTAGAAAAGATAAAAATATATTTCTAGCTTTGGAGATATAATCTAAAACTATGATTTTTTCCTCCGACCCCAAAATCATTTCTTGACAAAAAGTGCTTAAATTGATAATATATATTTGAAAAAATATATGGAGGAAAATATGATATTTTACCCAAACAAGTATATAAAAACAATAGAAGAAATAACAATAGAATTTTTACAAAAAAACAAAATAAAAGCACTAATATTAGATGTAGATAATACATTAGTAAATTATAAAAAAGAAATGCCTGAAAGAATTGAAAAATGGGCAAAAGAACTACAAGGACAAGGAACAAAATTATTTATAGTATCTAACAGTAATGACAAGGAAAAACTAGAAAAAGTGTCAAAAAAACTGAGAGGTACTAGATATACATATTTTGCGATGAAGCCTCTAGGAAAGGGGCTAAAAAAAGCACAAAAAGAACTAAATGTAAAACCAGAAGAAATTGCAGTTGTCGGAGATCAAATCTTTACAGATGTAATAGGTGGAAACCTATGCAAAATGTACACAATATTAGTTGATGCACTTGAAGAAAAAGATTTCTGGTATACCGCATGGAAAAGACCAATTGAAAATAAAGTAAAAGAAAAGATAAAAACTAAGGAGAAATAAAAGATGTATATAAATGATGTACATATCATATATTATGTAGTAGCTGCAATAGCTGGGCTATTTATAGGTGAAGTTGTAAGTTGGGCCAACAAAAGATTGCCTGAATATAAACCAGTATTTTCAAAAGAATTTGTAACAGAAATGAAATTGAATTTTAAGCCTAGCTATATATTAATGTTTTTAACATCAGCAATTTATGTTACACTAGTATATCGATTTGGAATAAAAGAAACTCTAATTGCAAATTTAGATTTAGTAAAATTTTTAATATTAACACCAATGCTATTATCTGCATTTGTGATTGATTATAGATTACAAATAATACCCAATAGACTTAATTTAACAATATTTGAGGTTGGAATTATATTCGCATTTTTATATGGGTTATCAGATGTAGCAATAACAGCAAAAATGTTAATAGGAATGCTAATAGGCGGAGGAATATTCTTATTTATAACCTTAATTGGTGGAATGATATATGGCAAAGAAGCAATGGGGTTTGGCGATGTAAAACTAATGGGGGCACTAGGCTTATTTTTTGGCCAATATGGTATAATTGCTGTAACATTGGTGTCATTTTTGATAGGAGCAATTTTAAGTATTATATTATTAGTAACTAAAATAAAAAAATCAGATGAATATATACCATTTGGACCATTTATAGTAATAGCCGCATTTATAAGTATGTATGTTCCATTTGAACAAATAAAACTAATATTATTAAAAATATTTACACTAGGATTATATATTAAGTAGAAGTAGTAGGGAGTTGAAGAAAAAATGAATCCAAAAATACAATGGTTAAGAAATACAATGTCAAGCTTGAACTTGCAGGGGCTTATTATTTCTAACCCGATAAATATAAAATATCTAACTAATATTGATGCAGAAGGCATATTATTGTTAACAAGAAAAGATAATATATTTATAACAGATGGAAGATACATTGAACACGTTCATAGCATTTTAACATTATATGATGAAATAATTGTGTATGATATAAATGGGTTATCAAAAGATGACTATGAAAACTTCTTCATTTTTTGTGAAAACGTTGGATTCGAAGAAAATTACGTAACATATGCAGGATACAAAGAATTAATTAGAAAATATAAAATAAATAGTCTTGTAGAAACCGACAGTATAATTGAAAGACAAAGAATGATAAAAGATAGAGATGAAATATCTAAAATTCAAAAAGCTTGTGACATTACAGATGAATGTTTTAAATATTTGCAAACATATATAAAACCAGGAATGACAGAAAAACAAATTGCAGAAGAAATAGATAATTACTATAAACATCATGCAGATGGTACATCTTTTGAAACAATAGTAGCATCAGGTGAAAATTCATCTAAACCACATGCAGTACCTACTGACAGAAAAATAAAAGAAGAAGACATAATAACAATAGATATGGGTTGTAAAATAGATGGTTATTGCTCTGATATGACAAGAACAATATTTGTAGGAAATGTTCCAGAACATATAAAACCAATATACGATTTAGTATTGAAAAAACAACAACAAGTGTTAGAAGAAATGAAAGACGGAGAGAGTACAAGATTTTTAACAACAATGGTTGAAAATGACTTCAAATTAGAAGGCTATGACTTAGTCCATGCTTTAGGACATGGTGTCGGAATGGAAATACATGAAGCACCATATGTAAGCCATCGAGTAGATGTAGCTTTAAAAGAAAATATGGTAGTTACAGATGAACCAGGAATTTATATTCCAGGAAAGTTTGGAATAAGAATTGAAGACACGGCATTAATAACAAAATTTGGATGTATAAGTTTAACCAAATCTGAGAAAAATTATATTGTAATATAGGTTGCTTGATTTTTTAAAGAATTTGTAGTAAAATAAAAAAAGTTTATAGTTAGTAAAAAAGGAAATAGAGAGGAGAATTATTATGGCAGCAGTATACTCAGCAGGAGATTTTAGAAATGGAACAACATTTGAAATGGAAGGAAACGTTTATAGAGTTGTAGAATTCCAACACGTAAAACCGGGAAAAGGTTCAGCATTTGTTAGAACAAAAATAAAAAATGTAATAACAGGAGCAACACTTGAAAAAACATTTAACCCATCAGATAAATATCCAGGAGCAGAAATAGAAAAGAAAACAATGCAATACTTATATAATGATGGGGGATTATATTACTTTATGGATAATGAAACATATGATCAAATGCCATTAAATGAAGAACAATTAGGAGATTGCTTAAAATATTTAAAAGAAAATATGGAAGTTACAATGCTTTCTTATAAAGGAAAAACATTTGCAGTAGAACCACCAACATTTGTTGAATTAGAAGTTACATATACAGAACCAGGATTCAGTGGAAACACAACAACAACATCTGGAAAACCAGCAAAATTAGAAACAGGATTAGAAATACAAGTTCCTTTATTTGTAAACATTGGTGATGTATTAAAAATAGACACAAGAACTTGCGAATATATGGAAAGAGTTTAAGAAAGGTGAGTTATGATATGGGGTTATTAAAAAACGAATACAAAAGTTTTTTAGATGATATAGAAAAAAATATCAAAAATAAGGAAGACTTAGATTATATAAAGCAAAGATTTGTAGGATTTATGGACGCTGTTTTAGAAGAAATGGACTATATAAGTGGATATAAAGCAGAACAAATTGAAGCATTAGAAAAAAGTCAAAAAGAGGTACAATCAAAACTTGAAAAAATGCAAGCAGTGTTAGACAATATAGAAAAAGACATATATACTGAAGAGGGTTTTGACTTTGAAATAACCTGCCCGTATTGTAATTATGAATTCTTTATAGATGTAGATGAAAACAAAACAGAAGTAGAATGCCCAGAATGTAAAAATACAATAGAATTAGATTGGAATGGCGATATAGATGACGATCCAAATAATAATTCTGGGTGTAGCGGTAGTTGTGGTGGATGTCACGGATGTGGCGGAAATGATGACGACGACGATATGTAAATTCAAACCTAGCTTATATTAGCTAGGTTTATTTTATACCTAAAAATAATTTAGTGGATTTTCATACTTATTATCAACCCTAATTCCAAGATGTAAATGACAACCGAGTAGTTGCACCATTAGTTTCTCTACCTGTAGAATCATGATACTGATTTCCAGGGACGCCAGAAACATATTTAGGGCCAACATTTCCAATAATTTGACCTTGTTTTATTTTATCTCCAACATTAACAATAAAATTAGGGTCAGAGTGGCAATAGCTTACTTTAAAATTCCCAAAAGAAAGAGTTATAGTATAACCACCAGCACCTAAGAAATTTCTGAATGTAATTTCGCCATCAGCAACAGCAATAAAATTAGTACCTTGTGGTGCAGGAATATCTATACCAGAATGAGAAGAAGATGCACCAGAAGTAGGAGAAGTACGTTTTCCAAAAAAAGAACTTATTTGAGTATAACCAGGAAGAGGCCATACGAAGCCATTAGGATTAAAATCTAAAATCTCAGATGACGAGGGATTATTATTAAAATCGGAATTAACAGTTGGAATAAAAAATATTGAAATAAATATTGTAAGAAAAATAACAATAAAAATAAGTGAACGAAATAATTTATCTATAAAAATCACTCCCTAAATTTAATAAAATAAAAAACACTACATATACTAAATGTAAAATGTAGTGTCTATTTAATATGGCAGGGGTAGAAGGATTCGAACCCTCACAGGCGGTTTTGGAGACCGATGTGCTACCATTGACACTATACCCCTATATGTCTAACACAATTATTATCTTAGCATAAAACAAATAAATAAGCAAGATTTTTTTGGAAATTTGTGAAGATTTTTTGCATAGCAAAACCAAAACAACAAAAAAACACGGATATGTGCAAAGAGGAGTATATATCAAGTTTTACTATAATTTCGCCAAACTTATTGACTTTTTTTGAATATGAGATTACAATATAATCATTGTAAAAGGAGGAATCTTTATGGTAAAATCAATGGAAACAATCGTTAACTTATGTAAAAGCAGAGGATATATTTATCCAGGTTCAGAAATTTACGGAGGACTAGCAAATTCTTGGGATTATGGGCCTTTAGGTTCAGAATTAAAGAATAACATAAAAAAAGCCTGGCAAAAGAAATTTATACAAGAACAAAAAGATATAGTAGGGCTAGATGCTGCAATTATAATGAACCCAGAAACTTGGGTTGCATCAGGTCATGTTGGAGGATTTTCAGACCCATTAATTGACTGCAAAGAATGTAAAACAAGACATAGAGCAGATAAATTAATAGAAGAATGGGCACATGACCAAGGAAAAGACATGATAGCAGATGGAATGACAGATGAAGAATTAATAAACTTCATAAATGATAATAAAATTCCTTGTCCAAATTGTGGAAAAACAAATTTTACAGATATAAGAAAATTCAATTTAATGTTTAAAACATTCCAAGGAGTAACAGAGGATAAAACATCAGAATTATATTTAAGACCAGAAACAGCACAAGGGATATTTGTAGACTTTAAAAATGTATTAAGAACATCAAGAAAGAAAATGCCTATGGGAATAGCTCAAATAGGTAAAGCTTTTAGAAATGAAATAACACCAGGAAACTTTATTTTTAGAACTAGAGAATTTGAACAAATGGAATTAGAATTTTTCTGTAAGCCAGGAACAGATTTAGAATGGCATAAATTCTGGAAGCAATATTGTGAGAATTGGCTATTAGACTTAGGAATGAAGCCAGAAAATATACGTTTAAGAGACCATTCAAAAGAGGAATTGGTATTCTATAGTGCTGCAACAACAGACATAGAATTTGCATTTCCATTTGGATGGGGAGAATTATGGGGAATTGCAGATAGAACAAATTATGATTTAACACAACATATGAATCATTCAAAACAAGATTTAACATATCAAGACCCAGAAACACACGAAAAATATGTGCCATATGTAATTGAGCCTTCATTAGGAGCTGATAGAGTTTTATTAGCATTTTTGTGCAACGCATATGAGGAAGAAGAAATTGCAGAAGGAGATGTAAGAACAGTATTACACTTACACCCAGCATTGGCACCATATAAAGCAGCAGTGTTACCTCTTTCTAAAAAATTATCTGATAAAGCAAATGAAGTATATAACAAATTAGCTAAAAACTTTATGTGTGATTATGACGAAGCCGGAAGCATTGGAAAACGTTATAGAAGAGAAGATGAAATAGGAACACCATATTGTATAACAGTTGATTTTGATACATTAGAAGATGAATCAGTAACAATTAGAGACAGAGATACAATGGAACAAATAAGGGTAAAAATCGACGAATTAGAAAACTGGTTAAATGAAAAAATTGCATTTTAATAATGCAATTTTTTTTGTATAAGAAAATGGCACTTTCATAAAACGAAAAAACAACAAACCAAATTTATTTCAATACATAAAATACAAAAAACAGACTTTTTAACAAAAAAATTAAATTTTCATATATTAAATTGGCACTTTCGTAAAAAGCAACCCCAAAAGGTTGAAAAAAAGTGGTATAGTATAAATGGTAAAAAATGGATAGCCAAAATACAAAAGAAAGGAAAGAAAATGTATGAAAGTAAAAGCTAATTTAAAAGAATTGTTAGAGGAGGATCTTATTGGGAAAATTTATAATAACAATTTATATTTATCAGAATATATGCCAGAAAATAAGGAATATATTAAATTGTCAAAGAGCAATGCACAATTATCAAAAATTATAATGCAAAACTCTGATGAAGATTTAAAAGATTTATTTTTACAATATGTAGAACAAAACAGTCAGAAAGAAGGAATTGATGCTGAAGAGCAATTTAAATTAGGATTTAAAACAGCGGTAAAATTAATTATGGAAGGACTAAGATAATAAAGTCAGAAAGCATAAAAAAGATAATAATGTAGCAAAAAGCAATCTCATTTTATTTGTGAGATTGCTTTTTTTCTTTTTTATTCATAAAAGAGATAAGTTGTCTAATAACATTTTTATCCCTTTCGCTTAATTGATAAAAACCAGATAGAGAAGAATCAAGTTGAATATCTTTAGGGACATTTAAAAAATCTTGTAAGATATATGTTGGTGTAATATTATAAATGTTGCATAATTTTACTAAAGTATCAATACTACCTTTTGTTTTGTCGCGTTCAATATCAGAAATATATCGAGGTGCAAGTCCTAATTTTTCTGCAACATATTCTTGGGTAAGACCAAGAGAGTTTCGAGTATTTTTTAATAATTTTCCAATTAAAATTTTTTGGTTTTCTATCTGTTTTTTCATTTAAACTCCTCCATATATATAATGTATAAAAATTTAATTTTTTATACATTCCATTGTTTTTGCATTAATACAATATCAAAAATGAAAAGAAAAAAACACGAATAAAAATCCACAAAAAAGTGGAAAAGATATTGAAAAAGAAAAATTATTATGATATACTTTGACAAGATAAAACATTTTTTAAGATAAAAGTGGCTAAAATACATATTTAGCTAATAGAAGGGAGATTCAAATGAAAAAAGAAAAGGGAATTACATTAGTAGCTTTAGTTGTTACAATAATTGTGCTATTAATTTTATCAGGTGTTACAGTAGCAATGCTAGCAGGTCAAAATGGAATATTAACACAAGCACAAAAAGCGAAAAAAGCTACAGAAGCAGCAGCACAAGAAGAAAATTCAGCATTAAGTAGTTTAGAGGACTATATGATAACAGATGGAAGTTATAACAAAGAAACCGGCGTAAATGAACCACGTTTACTTAGCGGAATGAAAGAAGTAATGTTTAAATTGCCTAGTGGAAGTGACAAAGGACAAGCTATAAAACAAGGCGAAACAGGTTTTGATGAAAGTAAATGGTATGATTACAAAAAAAGTTATTGGGCAAATGCAGTAACAGAAGACGGAAGTTACTGGGTATGGATACCAAGATTTGCTTATAAAATAACATATAAAAATGCAAGTGATAAATCACAAGGTGGAACAGTAGAAATAAAATTCTTATTAGGAACAACAGACGAATATTATACAGATGATACAAACACAACAAAAGCAACAGCAAAAAGAGCAAGTTCTGCAAATGAAAAAGTAGATACAACTAAAGACTTTTATGTACATCCAGCATTTACAAATGAAAGTAGCATTGGTTATGCAAATGGTGGTTGGGACAAAGAGCTAACAGGAATCTGGGTAGCAAAGTTTGAAGCAGGATATGCAAGTGGAAATAATACAGCAACAGTAAAAGCAAGTAGTGTAAATTATACTCAAACGACAGCTTGGGTACCAGCAAAAGAAGCAGGAACAAAAGATGATAGTACACAAACCGCAAGAAACTGGTTAGATGGCATATATGGTACATATTCAAATGGAAATTGGGGATGGAAAAACGGACAACAAACAGCAATAAAATATCCAACATTCCAACCTAAAACATATTCAATGAACTATATAAATGTAAATGATGCTTATAATGTTTCAAAAGTATTAACTGAAAAAGGAAATATATATGGATTAAGTAGTTCCACAACAGATAGCCATTTAATGAAAAATAGTGAATGGGGAGCTGTTGCATATTTAGCACAAAGTAGCTATGGAAATAATGGAACAGAACCATATGTAAATAATGTAACTTTAAATGGTGGTAGTAGACAAAGAACAGATGATATAGCAGGAGGAACAGGAGTAGATAGCGTGTATGCTGTAACAGGTGTAACTACAGGATCAATTTCAGCAGGAGCAGCAGGTAGTACAATAGGCAATATAAATTCAACAACAGGAAACACTGCTAACAGTGGTATATACACTTGGGACCAAATAACCGGACAAAAATCAAGCTCAACATTAAATATGTATGGAGTATTTGATATGAGTGGAGGCGTTTGGGAAAGAACAGCAGGATACACAGCTAATGAAAATTGGAATTTAGTTGGATATGGTTCAAGCTTTACAAAAGATAAAGTAAGTACAAAATATGCAACAGTATATCCACATAATGCAGATGATAAAGACAATACCTCAAAAACAATAGACCAATTAAGTCAATCAAATTATGAACAAAATAAATATATATATGGAGATGCTATTAGAGAAACATCTACGAGCGGTACCGGTTCAACGAGCTGGAACGGCGACTACTCTTGCTTTCCAGCGTTGGGCAGTCCGTTCACTGAGCGCGGCGGTTACTTATGGAATGGCTCTAATGCAGGGTTGTTCTCTTTCCACCGTTCGGATGGTAGTATCACTTGCAACGACGGCTTTCGTCCGGTGCTTGTAGCACTTTAAAATATTCCTTGGGCCTTGCGGCCCTTTTTTTTTCGGTAAAAATTTTATTTATGAATCTGGTATGCTAATGACCTCTGATTAAAGCCGAGTCTATTACTCTACCAGATACTTTAGTTTCTGTTTTATATAAAATTCTTTTGTTTATTATATTAATTTTTCCTTGAATTTTTTCCTTTTTTATGATAATTTATAGCCAGAAATATGAGGTGATAAATTTGAGGAAAAATACTAGAAACCGTGGTCGAAGAAATAATAAGCACAACAATGATATTAACTACTCTAAAGCCAATAAAATCCTACTTTTTACAATCCTGATTTTAGCTATTATTTTAGCTATTGTTGTTATTTTTTATTATTTAAAAAATAATAATTCTTACCAGAATATTATAAATTCATCTAAACAAGAACTTGCAGCACAAGAGCAAGAACAGGCTAAAATTGCTGAGGAAGAAAAGCAAAATGCGCAAAAGCAAGAAACTGATACCACATTTACTTTAACAGCTATTGGTGACGTTATGTGTCATAATACTCAATATATGGATGCATATGATAGCAACACTGGAACTTATGATTTTTCTTATGTTTTTGATAATATCTCTTCATATACTAAAACAGCTGATATATGTATTGGAAATTTGGAAACAAGTTTTGCGGGTGAAGATAGGGGCTACAGTAATTATCCTACTTTTAATTCTCCAGATAGTTTGGCAGATAGTTTAAAACGTATTGGTGTTGATGTATTGTCAACTGCTGGTAATCACGCTTTAGATATGGGCTTTAGTGGTCTTTCTAGAACTATTGATGTGTTAGATAAAGCTGATATTTCACATTTAGGTACTTATAAAACTCAAGAAGACCAAGATAAGGTTTTAATCAAATATGTAAAAGGTGTAAAAATTGCCTTTATTAATTATACTTATGGAACTAATGGTATTTCAGTTCCTTCTGATAAAAAGTTTTGCATAAATTTAATTGATAAAGATTTAATTAAAAAACATATAGAAACTGCAAAAAATCAAAATGCTGATATAATTGTTGCGTGTATGCATTGGGGTACAGAGTACCAAACAAAACAAAATTCTGAGCAAAAAGAACTTGCTGATTTTCTATTTCAAAATGGTGTAAATGTTATTATTGGTAATCATCCTCATGTTATTCAACCTATGGAAAAAAGAACGGTTACTTTGGAAGATGGCTCTACTCGTGATGGTTTTGTTGCATATGCTTTAGGTAATTTTATTTGTGACCAAAATGCTGTAAACACTAGGGATTCCATTATTTTGAATTTAAAAATAACTAAACATACGGATGGCTCTATAACTATTGACAATTATGATTATGTCCCAATCTATATGTACAAAGATAGTTCTGTTTCTAAGCATAAAATGAAAATTCTTGATATTAATAAAACGATTTATAATTATGAACATAATTTAGATGATTCAATTACTGAAAAGATTTATAATTTAATGAAAACTGAGCTTGATAGGATTACAAAGATTTTAAATGATTAGGTTATATTCAATTTGTAAAATAATTTTCTTTTTTGAGTTTTTGCTTATATGGAAAAATCTCAAAAGGCATATCAATTGTAGAATTTTATATAGAGGTGGACTTTACAACAGTTCCACCTCTATTATTTTTGAAAATCGCACTAAACAACTACTGGTATTTAAAGCAATCTATAAAGCTAAAATTATAACATATTTTTTCTTCTTAACCACCAAGATACAATTAATGTAAGTACTATAGAAATTGATATCATAACTATAAAACCAAGTGAATCATTTTGTAGCGGCAAGTTTACATTCATTCCCCAAAAGCTTGATATCATTGTGGGTACAGCTAAAATAATTGTAATTGATGTTAATGTTTTCATTACACCATTCATATTATTAGAAATAATTGATGCATATGCATCCATTGTTCCATTTAAAATATTGTTATATATTTGTGCCATTTCTATAGCCTGTCTATTTTCTGTTATGGCATCTTCTAGAATCTCTTCGTCTTCATCATATAATTTTATTATTTTACCTCTTAGAGCTTTTTCCATAACTAGTTCATTTGATTTTAAAGATGTTGTAAAATACACTAAACCTTTTTCTAATGTTAGCATCTTTAATAATTCTTTATTTCTCATTGAATTTTTTAATATATATTCTGCTACTTCTGTTTCTTTATTTATTTGTTTTAGGTAACTCAAATAAAATGATGAATTTAAATATAATATTTGGAAAATAAACCTTGTTTTCTTATATGTTTGGAAATTTTTTATTTTTCTTTTTTCAAAGCTTTCTATGATTTTATTTTTTCTTAATGACACTGTTATGAAAAAGTCATCTCTAACAACAATCATTCCTAACGGAACTGTTGTATATAATACTTCCCCATCTTCTCCTCTTTCTGTTACTGGTACGTCAACAACAAAAAGTGTAGTATTGTCATCATCTTCTTGGTCTATTCTCGCTTTTTCTTCAAAATCTAGTGCGTCTCTTATAAAGTCATCTTGTATCTGAACACTTTCACATACTTTTTTTATTTCATTCTCCGACGGATTTACTAAATTAATCCAGGCTCCTTTTTTAAATTCTTTTATTTCTTGAAATTCATTTGTTTCAATGTCTGTGTTATAAATTTTTAGCAAATCCCTCACCTCTGTTTCAATATTATTTGTGTATTTTTATACCCAATAATACTATTGTAGCCTGTTTTTAGCTGTTTGTCAATGTTGATTCTATAACCAATTTCCAACTTTTTTAATATATATTTTCTTTACAAACTGTACTAAAATTACATACAAAGCTGTTAATCCTGCAACTATTGCGTAATAAATTGGTGGCATTATTTCAAAATGAAATGCTGGTATATTATGTAATACTATTGGTGCTAGCATTGTTCCAACTATTGTAACACAAGTTAATCCTGTTAATATTGGATTTGCCCTTGATTGTACAAATGGTACTTTTGATGTTCTTACAAAATGAATTATCAATGTTTCACTAATTAAGCATTCTACAAACCATGCTGTTTGGAAGTAGCTTTCACTTACTGTTCCATTATATCCTAATATAAACCAGAACGCTAAAAATGCTAACACATCTATTATAGAACTAACTGGTCCCATTACATTCATAAATGTTCCTAATCCTTTTGTATCCCACTTTTTAGGTCTTCTTAAAAATTCTTCATCTACATTGTCATAAGGTATTCCTATTTGTGAAAAATCATATAAAAAGTCTTGAATTAACATTTGTATTGGTAATAATGGTAAAAATGGTAAGAATATACTTGCTATAAATATACTAAATACATCTCCAAAGTCTGAGCTTAAGGCCATTTTCATATATTTTATAATATTTCCATATACTTTTCTTCCTTCTATTACTCCATTAAATATTACTTTTAAACTCTTTTCTAGTAATATAATGTCACTTGCCTCTTTTGCAATGTCTGTTGCTGTGTTTACACATATTCCAACATCTGCGTTATGTAGTGATGGTGCATCATTTACTCCGTCTCCCATATAGCCTACTACATGTCCATTTTTTCTTAATGTCTTAATAATTCTTTCTTTTTGCAATGGATTCATTCTTGCAAATACATTTACTTCCTCAACTTTTTTAGCAAGTTCTCCATCTGGCATCTTGTCTATATCTGCTCCTATTAGTATTTTTGAATTTTCTATTCCTACTAAATTACAGATATTTTCTGTTGCGTATTGATTGTCACCTGTTAATATTTTTGTTGTAATTCCATATTCTTTTAATTTTTTTATTGTTCCTTTTACTTCTTTTTTAGGTGGGTCTAAAAATGCTACAAAACCTATAAATGTCATATCTTTTTCGTCGTTGCTATTGAATACATCTTTTCCTCTATATTCTCTTTTTGATGCTAATGCAATTACTTGCATTCCCTGTTTTGCAAGGTCTTGAGCATTTTTATTTATATTATCTATCATTTCTTTGGTTAGTGATTTGTGGTCTCCATTTATTTTCACTTTTGTACAGCTTTTTAATACTTCTTCTAGAGCTCCTTTGGTTATTATTCTATAATGATTATCATGTTTTACAACAACACTTACTTTTTTTCTTGTATAATCAAATGGGATTTCGTCTATTTTTTCATATCCTTCAACTTGTTCTTTTACTTTATGCTCAATTCCGTAAGTAATTACCGCTTTGTCTACTAAGTTTTTCATCCCTGTACTGTAATAACTATTTAAAAACGCATATTCTAATATTGATATATCTTCTTTTCCTTCTACATTTATATATTTTTGTAATACAATTTTATCTAATGTTAATGTTCCTGTTTTATCTGTGCATAAAATATCAATTGCCCCTAGGTTTTGAATTGCCTGAATATTTTTTACCAACGTTTTCTTTTTAGCTAGTGTTTTAGTTCCTTTTGTTAAATTTACATTTACTATCATTGGTAACATTGTTGGCGTAATTCCTACTGCTACTGATAATGCAAATAGTATTGCTTCTAAGATGTCTTTACGTATAAATGCATAAATTATAAATACTGCAATTGAAACTACAACCATATATTTTATAAGTAATTTTGTAATTCCATTCATTCCTTTTTCAAAGTTTGTAATTTCTCTTTTGTTATCTATTTGTTTTCCCATACTTCCCAAGTATGTTGAAAAGCCTGTATTTATTACAACTGCTGTTGCATTTCCACTTATTACACTTGTTCCCATTAAACATATATTAGAAAGTGAAAATATTTCGCTTGTATTGTTGAATTTATTTGTTTTTTCTACTGGTGCACTTTCTCCTGTAAATACAGATTGGTTCAAAAATAAATCTTTATTTTCTATTATCATTACATCTGCTGGTATTATTGATCCTGCATTTAGTTGGATTATATCTCCTTTTACTACTTTTTCTGTTTTTATTGTTTGTGGTTTTCCATTTCTTATAACTGTTGCAGTTGAAAACATTTCGCTTTTTAGTTTTCTGTTAAATTTGTATGTAGAATAATTTTGTGCAAATTTTATCATTGCACTTACAAATCCTATTGCTAAAATTATCACTGTTCCTAATGTATCGTCACCAACAAATTTATTTATTATTGCTAAAATTAATAAAATTAATATAAATTTGTCTTTAAATGAATTTATAAAAAAGTAAAACCCTGAATGTTTTTCGTCTTTTACTACAATATTTTCTCCATCTTTTTCTAATTTTTCTTCTGCCTGTTTGTTTGTTAAGCCTTTTTGCTGATTACTTTTAAATTCTTGTAATATTTCTTCTTTGTCTTTTTGTGCTATTTCTTTGTATTTTTCTAGGATTTTTTGGTCATTGTTGTTTACTAATTTTTTGTTTTTTAGTTTGTTTTTTATAAAAAATAATCTAATCAATTTTATCATCTCCTTTTCGAATGTTGTTTAGATATCTTTTTGGTATCTTTTGTTTTCTTTTATATAATAATCCTACTTTTGTGTTTTTTCAAGATTTTATTGGAATTTTCAACATATATTTGTTTTTGTGCAAAAAAAGACACTAAGCATTCACTTAGTGTCTCTTGGTAAGTTAAGCAACTCGCCCTTATGGCTTAACACTTACTGTATTAAGTCCTGCAGCTTCAGCCTTATGGTTGAGCTCATCTGCTAACTTGTGGTACTTCTTGCTTGTGTTGTTCACAAACTCCTTGTACCCTGGCAGATTAATCCAGCCCCATTGAAGATGTTTGCGCACGCTGTTGCAATGTTGAGTCCAATCAGACCTGAATTGATTAGCAAGCTCTTCATAACTCTCTTGAGTCATCTGGCTTGCCTTCGCAATGCTCTCCTGGAACATTTGGAGTTTCTGATCGTTCTCAGCCTTATCAGCTCGAAATGCGACATCTGTTGGTCCAAAGGGTACAGAATTGCTCCCAATGATAGGCCTTATGCGACTTTTCTCTTTGCTTGACGAAGTCATATATGCTTACCTTCCTACTCGTATGTTGCCTTATTGCAACAACTACTATAATTATACTACAAAGTTAAGCAAAATTCAATAGTTTGTTTGATTTTATGTAAATCCAATTTAAGTTAAAAGAATTACGGCGGTCATTAACAACTTTCCTATAATAGGAAAAAGCACTAGAAGTTTCTAGTGCCTTTGGTTTGCTACCGTATTAATTTTTTTCGTTCGACAGCCTGCTTTACGTCAATTTCATGTTGTGGCTTTTTATCCTTGGCTTTTTTAGCCTGTTTTGCCACATACTTAATATGACGTGGACTTTTGTTTTGATGAGTTTTTTTGTTTCTCATCTTCCGCTTTTCGCGTTCTTCCTCTGCCTTACTTTTAGTGTTTTTTTTGGTCATTGCTTACCTTTCTGCCTATGAATTGCCTTTTGGCAACATTATATGGTGCGTCATCAGGGGGTCGAACCCTGGACCTTCGGATTAAGAGTCCGCTGCTCTACCAACTGAGCTAATAACGCATATGCTGATTTTGTTTGTTAACATTGACTATTATATTATCTTTTTGTTTATTTGTCAACAGTAAGTTAAGTAAGTTTTTGGGTGAGTTTATTATATAAGTTTACCCCCTATCTTGACTTTTTTTAGAGAATATATTAACATAACTATAAGATGATTATGTATTAACTCCTATTCATCTTAGTTTGTACGTTATGTTGGCATTATTATGCAAGGAGGAACAATGGAAATGATTATTTTCATCTTACTACTAGGAGCATTTATTGTTACTGAGGATTTTTGGATTTGTAACTTTATCCGTAATCACATTGATTGGGGACATCACTTACCTAAAGGATGCACTGAAACTTCACTTTCCAAGGAGTTAATGGTTTGTATCCAACCTATCTTTGTTTTAGAGTTTTTAACTGTTTTTTTCTTTATAACTAACAGTTATTCATCTGGTATTTGGTGTGCTTACATAGCATTAGTGTTAGTATATCTTATATTTGGCACTTTATATTTTCTGTTGCAATAATCGTTACTAACAGATGTTCTCCTAGATGAAAAACTCAGCATTCTTTATGTATGCTGAGTTTTTCATTTGTATTTATTCATTTGTTTCTGTTTGTTCTTGAGCTTCTGTTGTTGAACTTGGACTTTGTGGTGTTGTGCTTGTTTCTCCTGTATTTTCTTCTTGTGGTTTAGTATTTTCTGTATTTGTTGTTGTTGCTGGTGCTGTACCTCTTCTAATTATTCTTGTCATTGCATTATATGTGTCTTTAGAAACTAATGTTGTAGAAATTGCTTTTCCATTTAATAATTTTGTCATATAAGTTTCTGTTTTTAACCCATTGGTTCCTTTTTGTTCAACTTTTTCTGTTCCTGCTGGTAATGTACTGTCATCTATATATTCTGTTGTACTTGGAATTGTTGCAACTCTTTTTACATCAAATTTGAATGTATATTCTTTATCTTCTTTTATTCCATATATTGTTACTGTTGCAATTCCGTTTTTTGCTGTTGCAACTACTCTTACTGGATATTGTCTTGTATTTTTAAATTTAAAGTCTGTTAATCCATATACTACTGTTGCATCCATACCAGGTTCCACATATGATGTTACAAATTGGTGATTTTTTCTTTCTACTATTTCTAAGTTTGCATTTAGAACTGCATTATATAGTGTTGAAGAGATTTGACATATTCCTCCGCCTATTCCATCAACTACTTTTCCAGCCTCATATATTTTCGCATTTTTGTAACCAGCTCCTGCTGTTCTTGCCCCGACTACTTTATTGTATGAGAATGTATCTCCTGATAATACTACTGTTCCATTTATCTTATTACAAGCTAATTCAAGGTTTGTTGTTCTGTCTTTGTCACTTACATCATATCTTGTTGAAAATGTTGCTAACTTATCTGGAAATGCTTCTGGCCCAATTTTATCTAATGTTACTTTTGGATTTGTAATTGTTAATTTTATTACATATTCATCTTTGTCTTCTTTCAACATCTCTTTTGCTTTTTCTAAGTCAAAACTTATTCCTTTAACCTCTGGATATACTGCAAATGGATTTTTTGTGAAATATGCATCTTGTGGCTCTTTACATATTTCATCATGAATTTTTTCTATATTTATTGCTTCTGGTTCTTTATTTACTACTGGTATTTCTAATGTTTGATCTCCATTTGAATCTATATTTTTTAATTCATATTTTATAATTTCTAAAAAAGCATTTTCATCTATTACAACTCCAGCTTTTCCTTTAGATATTGTTAATTCATCATCATCTACAGAGTAACTAGATTCTATTACACCATCTGGTAAATTTACATTAATATCATTTATTGTTTGTTTTGCTACATCTTCATTTATTGACATATCTACATTAATATTTTTCTTCCATATTAATGTAAATAAAATATTGTAATTATTTACAAATATATTGTCACTTTTTCCTACACTATCAGCTTCATTTACGGCTTTGTCAATATCATAATTTGTTTCAATTAACTCTGGACTTATTGTTGATTCATATTCATTATGTTTTATATTTATATCTTTTGATTTTATTTCATTGTATATTGTTTCTAGCTTATTTTTTGCTTCTTCTTTAGATAGTCCAGACATATCAATATTTTCAATTGATACTCCTTTTATTATTTTTTCATTATTTATGTTTATAAATGCAAATATTGTAGAAATAAATAAAGTTAAAATTATAATAATTCCAACAATTACAGCTATTATTATATTTCTTTTCTTTTTTCTATTTTTTTCCTTTTCCGGCTTTTCCATCTCACTTATTTTCTCTTCTATTTCTTCTGAATTTTCTTGCACTTGTGTAAATTTCTCCATTTCTTTGATTTCACCCTCTTTATTTTCTTCCATAAAATCACCTCATATGATTAATTCAATTTTATAATATCATAAAGTTTCTTTTTTTACAATATTCTATTTTTTATGTTATAGAAAAAATCTATATACTTATTTATTAATTGTATTTTTATTATTTAAAAAAATTTA
>ENA-ORNP01001166-ORNP01001166.1-human-gut-metagenome-genome-assembly--contig:-NODE-1166-length-28412-cov-3.649293_pt1 | contig 28412 bp, 15 predicted proteins | sample MGYA00242119_ERZ509030 | MGnify/ENA primary metagenome ERZ509030 (study PRJEB26280, sample SAMEA2338708) | human gut metagenome | biome: human gut; feature: human-associated habitat; material: faeces... | reverse complement strand
CTTAAACTCTCAAGAATTCAAAGATGCTTTAAATAGGATAGAAGATGGTTATTATGATGTCCAAGACAATTATGATTTAGATTATTATTTAGATGATTTTAGACAAAATTATGATTATGACTTTAATTTATAAATAACAAATTTTAAAAAATAAGAAATTTAATTTCAATTTAAATTTCTTATTTTTCTTGTGGCTTCATATCCATTCATTACTGGCATTACCACATCCATAAGAATACAATCATAATTATGATTTAATCTTACTTTATTAACCCCCTCTTCTCCATTACATGCAACATCTACAATTATATTAATTTTTTTAAGAATTTCCGTTATAAGAATTACATTTATTTCATTATCCTCTACAACTAATACTCTTTTTCCGCCTAAATCTAAATCATTGTCCATAGATGTATCTTGAGTCACTACTTTAACCGAATCATTAACAATTCCAAAATCAAATCTAATTGTAAATTTTGTCCCCTTATTTTCTTCACTTTCGACATCTATTGTTCCCCCAAGAAGATCAATAATATTTTTAGCAATTGGCATACCTAACCCAGTTCCTTGAATATCCTTTACTTTATCTTTTTCTCTAGCAAATGGTAAAAAAATATCATTTAAAAAATCCTTACTCATGCCAATGCCATTATCTTCAATAATAAATTCATATTTACCTACTCTTGTTGATTCACTTGGAAGTTCTTTAATTAAAAAGGTCACAAGTCCCCCATCATTTGTATATTTAACTGAGTTTGATATAACATTAGTAAAAACCTGAACAAGCTTTAATCTATCTGTTTCAATATCATTATGTATTATGTTTTTCTTATATATATTAAATGTAATATTTTTCTTATTAGCTAGAGGCTTAATAACCATTTCAATTTTTTTCAAAACATCATCAATTTTAATATTTGAAATATTAATAGTTTGTTTACCAGCTTCAATTTTAGACAAATCCAATATATCATTTATTATGTCCATTAGAATTTTACTAGAGGAATTAATTTTAGAAGCATATTCTTTTGCTTTAGTCTCATCGTCACATTCAAGTAAAAGGTTAGAAAATCCTAAAATAGCATTCATTGGAGTCCTTAAGTCATGAGACATATTTGCTAAAAAAGATGTCTTAGCATAATTAGCCTGCTTAGCCACGTCAAGGGCAGTTTCAATTTGCTCATAGTTTTTCTTTTCCTTCGTTCTATCAGATAATATACAAATATAAATATCATCATTCTTTTCTCTTAAATGATATAGTTTATCTAAACACCAATAAGTCTCTCCCGTAGCATTATTTCTAAGTCTTCTTTCAACTTCAATACTTTGGCCAATTTTAAGATTTTTGGCATTATTTATTAAGGGATTAACATTATAAGCATCACATTCAAACATTTTATTAATATCGGCTTTTATTTCAATTGGTGAAACTCCAATTAACCTTAGTGAATTAGGGCTTACATATACAGGCTTTAGTTTTTTATCTAATAGTACAAATATATCATCCATATTTTCTGATAATGTTTGAAACAAAATATTTTGCGTAGTCAGTTCCTTGTTTTTAATTTTTAATTTTTTCTTATAATATAGAAAAACATTCAAAGAAATACAACTCAAAATAATTCCTCCAAAACCACTTAACATAATAATTGTATCAGTTTGAATTTTACTCACTGTCAAATGCATTGCTTGCCGTGGAATAAGTCCAATTAATATAACACCATCAATTATTGTTTTTTTAAAATGTAAATAATAATCTTTATTATTATACCTAAGTTCATAAGTACCATATTTTTTTGAATTTATATCTTTAGCAAACGATATATCATTATGCTTAAATTCAAATTGATCTAACAATTCAAATATATTATCATAATCCCAAAAATCATTCTCAAGATTAGATAAAAGCCTACCGTCATTTAAAAAAATACCTGAATTACATTCTTGTCTATAAGCTTTAATTGAAACATTTGATAAAAAATTATCCTCATCATAGGTTATAGCTATTTTATTATATTTAATATTGTGATAATTTTTTTCTTCAACATTCAATATAAAATAAAATGTTTGTCCGTCAAATCTAATATTTTCATCCATGCCATAAGAACTAAAAGAAGCCTCATTAAATATAGCTTTGCAATCAACATTATAAAAGTCATTATCATTTACAAAATAAAAATTATCAATATCTGACTTTGTTATAACCGACTTCAAATACTTTTTGATTGTAACTTCATCCTTTTCGTCATTTAAATATAAGTTAATCATCTTTAAATCATTATTCTTCTCTTCAATTTGACGTGAAAAAATTTGACTAACCGCATCATATGTTGATTCTAAATTATTTGAAGCCATATTAAAAAGATTTCTATTAAATTTTGAAGAATAATGAAATAATGTAATCATTAACAAGCTTGAAACACCGACTAATGAAACAAAAAAGAAAATAATTGTTTTAAACATTTTCATTTATCTACTCACCCCATTTTTATAAGCTTTAACATAGTATATAAAAATAAATTAAATCATTCAATCTTTTTTTGTAAAACTTTTTACAAAAAAAAGAAATATTAAATTCATTTCAACAATAATCGACATGATTTTACTTTTTTTCTCATCATTTTATCGAATTTTGTCATTTCATTTTTATGACAAAATTTATATATAATTTTACATATATTAACAAATAAAATGTTATCATTTAACACAATTATTGTTAATACTTACATTATTTGATATACTAATGACATTGAAAGTTGGTACTGATATGAGAATAAAACGAAAATCAATACTTAAACTGTAAATGTCAATTAAAAATGTAGTTTTGGGGATGAAGACAAAAGCTTAGATAAAAATGGAATTTAAAAAAAATAATTTTTTTTTGCAAATATACAATAAAGAGGAACAAAATTAAATTGTTCCTCTTTATTGTATTTTAATTTTTTTAGTACTTGCTACAAACTCAAAATAATCTAAATTAAATATGGTATCAGGCAAGACAACCTGATCTCCATCACTTAAAAGTGTCGAAACCTCTTCATCATAATACCTTTTAAGATATATTTTAATTGCTTCCTCATCTGTGATATTCTTTATATCTTTTATATAATTAATTCCATAACTATAAAGCCAATTTAAGTAATCAACCTTTATTGAAGTAGATGATTGTGAATTTTTTAAAGAAATATAAATTGTTTTTGTTTCGCCAATATTAACATTAAAATTTATAAACGGATTATTATTACTATATTTCCATAAAAACAAAGTTTTATCCTCACAAACAAAATCAGGGCTTAGAAGTTCAATATTTTCTCCCACACCATCATTAAATGTAATTTTCCCATCATTTATTGATATATCACTACCATCAACAAGCTTAGCTCTATCAAAATAAAGGAAAAATTTAGAATTATATAAGGCAGACTTTTTCTTTAATGCTGTTGTAATTTCATTACCATATGATTCAAAAATATATTTAGAAAAATCAGAAAGCTTAATTTCTACATTCGCATCAGCCTTAGATGTATTTTCAATTACAAAGCCGAATGTTAGAGTATTATCAAAAAAATTAAGATTCAAATCAATAGTGTCATTCTTCAAGGCTTTAGGATAATTCTGACAAATTGTATTATCATCACCCTCTGTTTGATTAACATATCCTGTTATATTAAGGGAAATATCACCTGATTTAATAACGCTAGAGTTAGCCTTAGGTAAAAACCAAGCATATGTTATTCCAAATCCAATTAAAACAATTGATAAAATAGTAATACTTGCAATTAGATAAAGTCGCTTGCTCTTCATTCTAAGCCTCCTCATAATAAAATTCACGGTAGCACGTAAGATCTCCACTTACAGCCTTGACCAATATTTTACCATTTATAAATGATTCAATACTAAATGTAATACCATCAACATTATATCCAAAAATGATTTTAGATATTCTATCATGCTCACCATTACTTATCCTTGTTGGCAAAACAAAGGCATTAAGAGCTAAAATCATATTCTCAATCTTTTCATAATTAGTAAGACTAAAAATAGTATCATTCGTTATATAAATATTAGCTTTATATGTTTTAAATACCCAATAGTAGACACAAAGATTAGCTAAGCCTTCGTTTCCATAATAAATATTTGATGATGCATTATTCTCAAGATAAACAGTTGAAATGTTCTTCAAATATTTTAAAGCCTCAAAATTTTCGATTCCATTATTTCTTAAATATAATACCTTAAGATTAATTACATCATATATACCAGAAATAGTTTTTAGTCTAGTATTATCTAAATTAAGAGTTTCAACTGTTCTAAAAAACATGTGCTTAAATGATGTTACAGCACTCAAATTATTATAGCTTAAATCAAGTGATATTACTGATAATGAATATAAGCATGATGAATCATCATATAACTTTGATTTATCAATTTGACAATTCTTAAGGCTTAAAACCTCAAGCTCATCAGAATTATAATACTTAAAGGGGCTTAGGCTTTTAATATTGATATTATCAAGCACAATTGAATTAGTATTTGTTAAGGTTTCAATACCCGAAATATCAATTTCAGTATCACTTTTAATACCCAAATTAAAGTTAGTCAAATATCTAATATTCGCAAGTAAATAGCTTTTATCATCTACATCCTTATAATAATCAACTTCATTATTATTTTTAAGATGAGCAATGATTGCATCATAAAAGGTGTTATCCACAAATATATTAGGGAAATATCCATCTAAAGCCTCACGTCCGCACTTCAAAATACCAGGAATGGTCAAGGTATAATTATGAACAGCTGTTACCTCACCGGCACCTAGATTATAAAGCTCACAGCGTATTGCTACAACTGAATTAGAATCAGGAATATAATTAGGATCAATATTAATGTTGATTTCTTTAGCATAGTTTGATGTGCCATATACTTTATTCTTAGAAATATAAATCATATTATGAAGCTTAATATTTGAATAGGTAACTCCTCTTACAGTTTTTTGTCCTAAATAATTATCATAATTATAAGCCTCACCATTAATTGATATAATAGAAATATTAGCATAAAAATCACTATATGATGCAGGCATTATAAATGTATTAGTTTTAAGCCAATTGGTATCATCAGTAAACAAAATATCAAAGGGATTGTTACTTTCAAAATCGCTACTTTCACCCGAACTACCATTTAAGGAACGCCTAATATCAATTCTAAACAATTCATCATTATCATTAAAATAAACTAAATATAATTTATCAAATTCGTTATCAGGTTGATTAAAGGTAATCGCACCATTTGCTACATTATAATCAGTAAAATCAATGCCCTTTGCGTCAATAATTTTATAATTTAAATTATCAAATAAAATTCCATCATAAATAATATTATTACCCAAATAGGTTTTATTATCGATTTGATATATAATATCATATGGTAAATTATTTTTAGTTACGACATATGTATGAAAATATTCCTTAAGATAAGAAACCTTTTCTTCAAGGGAAATATCACCTAAGTAAATAGATGATGAAAGGCTACCAATTGTTAAATCAAAATTATTACTTGAAGAAAGACCACGTCTAATAGTAAGCCCATTAACCTGTTTATTTTCATAATAATAGCCATCATTATAAGTTAATCTTATACTAGAAAGAGAATTAATTTCATTATAAACAAGATAAGCATTATCACCAAGCGTAATTTCAATATCTCTTTTAATTCCTAATGAAGTAAGTAGCTTTAATAAATCATAATCTTTAAATAAATTATTAGATGAAAGTTCTAATTTTAAAATATTTAATACTGACTCATCACTATCACCTAAAATAACATCCTTAGATACAATATATTCTTCTTGGCCATCGCTAATCGTAATAAAAAGCTTAGTTTTTCTACTTGAACTAACAATACCATTAAATTCTTCCTTTACATCATCAGAACCAATCTCATATTTAAAGCTGATTTTAGATGACATATAATATTTTGGTAAATATATTTCATTTGTAATATATGATGGGATATAATTCAAAATAAAATTTTTAGCATCATTAGCATTTAAATCCTCATTAACAATAACATATGCTTTAATATTATCCTTAATTTCATAATTGTTTTTTTGATGATTTAAAATAATATTACTAGTGCTAGAATTAATTTTTCCCCAATTATTTAAATAATAATTACCCGAATTAAAATTATTAATAATTAAATTCCCATTTAAACTCAAATTGCAATTAGCCAAAATGTCTAAGGATATTGGTCTTGTAATAGTATAATCATCTTCAATTTTTATGTCATCAACAATAATATATCTAGCTCTATATAGTTTATTTTTATTATTTAAATAATCAAATAGATTATTATAGTAGCTACTATAATTAGCTTGAACTAAACTATCATATGAATCAATATATTCGTTTTGATATAAGACATTGGTCTTATTAATATAAAAAATATTATTAGCATATATATAATAATTGTCCGGAATACTAGTTAAGATATAACTGCTTGATATACCTAAATTAGTGTAAATATTATAATAATTTGATATATGCGTAGGCTCTAAATTATTAATTTTGGTAGATATTGGAAGAACAATATCAATTGTTGATGGGGTATCAATATCACTAGCATAGCTAATTTCAAGAGAATTACCGTCGCACCTAGAGCTAATACGAGGTGCATCAACTGTTAAATTATAATTATATTCAATTTTTACATTAATCGCATAAGTCATAAATCCTCCAATTGCAAGAAAAGCACTTATGCATATAATTAAAATGATTATTTTTTTCTTCTTCATAATCGATACACCTCCATTTCTAGCTAAAGCTTAAGGTTAAAACTCTTTCCGTATAATATTTCGATTCACCACTACCAACTAATATACGCATATTTACCTTCATGTAACCACAATCAATAAATTTATCCTTTATTGTATTAGATGCTATCTTTATTTTAACATAAAGAACCGCTTCTTTGGCAATTTGTTTAGTATAAAAATCTACTGTTTTAATTAGTGAAAGCGCCTCATCACCTGTAAGCTCTTCTTCACCCGAACTTGTTTTTAAGATATACTTAAATTCACCGAGTAAAGCTGATGCTCCTTGATAATTAATCAAATATAGGTTTCCACCATCATTTAATGTTGCAGGAAGATAAACATAGTTATCAGATATTCCTACATTTAAAATATAATTATTACTAATCGTCGGACTCATATCAAATACTGATGAGGTTTCATAAAGATTTAAAAGCCTTATAGCTTCCTTATACCCAGCCTTAACCCTTACAGTATATTCAGGACTAGATGACCATTTTTGCGTTACAGCCTCAAGATAAGGATTTGAACCTAAAATATTTTTATTAATGATAACCTCAATATTCTTATTATTAAGTGCATCAACTAAATAAGCAAAGCTTGAAAGTGACATATGCTTATAAGCTTTAGAATCTCCAGGTCCATTGCTTGTTTGACTACCGTTTTGAACTCCTACACTAAACATATTTTAATTTATTAAATTTTAATAAGAATGAAAAATCATTAACAAAGGTATTAGATCTTGATGCATATTGAAATTCAATGAGTGAATTTAAAGAGCCAGCAAGTAATGGAGAGAAATCCTCTACCATTGTATAGGTATTAGTATCTGATGTTCGATATAAAAACTTAGTAAGACTTAGAGATCTTAAAGGCTCAATACTTTGGAATATTCCACCCGCAACATCAAATTCCCTTAAATTACAAAAATATTGAATTCCTTCAATCGAAGATACGGCGTCTGATTGACCACTACTAGAACCATTTGCAAATTTTGTTGTTCCTTCACGAGATGAAGTTGAAATTACAACGCCAAGCCTATGAGTACTAGCTTCTCCTTCATAAAGTGAATAATTCTTAAACATTTTAATAAGAGCAATTTGAAAACGTCCTGATACAAATAGTTCACTACCACGGATTAAATAAATATTACCACTTGTATCTAAATTATAGCGCGTATTATTTTCTTTAGTTGCAAAAATGATTTTATTTTCGCTAACATATTCCTTTGTTTTGTTTACACCTGAAGTAATATAATACCCCACATCATCTTTTAAGGCCTCAACATATAAATCATATGAATCAATTAATACATCTGTTGATTGACCATGATAAATCGAAATCGACATAACATTCTTTTTGTTTCCAAGAATAATATTTAAGTCGTCTAGATAAAGCTGGAATTTAATAGTTGTTGTAGATCCTTCATTAAATACTTTATTAGAAACTAAAGTACTTGAATCAATAATAATTTGGGAAGGATTTAAGCCATTATATATAAGCTCACTATGATCATTCTTTTCTGTTTTAATTGAAATTTTATATGGAACCCCATCAATAAAGATATAACCAGGCATTTTAACATTTAAATAAACGTTATTATCATCAATATTTTCGTTATAATATTCATAACTTAAGTTATCAAATTCAAATTTAATGTTACTAAGCAAATCTTGGCTATTTATAATATCAAGTTTTGTATCTGAGCTTTTCGTATAGCTTGGCTTAAAATCATCAATGGAATATAAATTATAATAATCTTGATCCAAGTGTATTTTAATACACTTTCCTCCATCAACTAGATAAAACATAAAATTATTTCCCTCAACCTTGGTAATAAAATTATCAAAATTTCTTGGTGATAATGATTTAAATAACGTATCTGACCAATATATTTCAACATTATCTTTTAGTTCAAACATTCCATTCTGATATATAAATGCATTTTGATTAATCGCATAGCTTATTAGTTCATAGTTTAAATCGTTAATACCTAATCCATTGGCATTCTTACTTGACCTAAACCTAGGAACAGACGCTGTACTTCCCATTACCTTAAGGGGAATTGCAATATTACTAAACACTGTACCAGTTTGACTATATGATACATACACAGTTGTGACAGTATTTGGTACAAAGGCGTAATTGCCAATTGTTGACTGGAAGGTTTTATAAAAATCCCAATTAATTTTATAAATATTTGTTGAAACACTGCCTGATGTGTATAAATTATAAAATTCATTTCCTTGGGATGTGATGTCATATTCCTTGGCTGTAATTTCTTCTACTCTACTTAAGTAATCAGCAACATTACTAGATGTAATAGAACTACTAGTACTATTAATTGATAGTTTTAAGGTAGAAGCTGATGCACTATTAAACCATTCCTTAAGATATGTAAATGTATCTAAATTATAATCGCATTTAGTATTTTGCAAATTTAATTCCGTAACACTTTGAGAAAGATTAGTAATAATAGTAGGCTTTATATTTTTATTATTACTTAAATCCGCCTTCACTAAAGATGTAAACATACTTAAATCCTTAATAATAAAGGCGCTGCTTGATATATTTAAGTTTTTAATACTAGTTAAGCCTTCAAAGAAGCTAAAATCAGTATAATTAGAACTATTAAGATTTAATGTCGTTATTCTATCCTGAAGCTTCGAAATTAAATATTTTTTTATTGTACTATTTGCTAAATCATCAATACTTGAAATAGTAATATTAGAACTATATGAAGAATTAAAGCTATAGCTTTTACCCATTAACACGCTTACATAATCAACTAATGATTGATTCATAGTCAAAGCTTTTGAATTTGAGACCTCAGCATTAACAAAAGCCCATAATCTTAAATTATTATTGCTAATAATACTATAAACGCCATCTCCATTACCAACAACAAATTGATAAATGAAGAAATATTTATTATTTAAAATACCTACTAAAACTAAATATCCATCCTCGCTACAAGTATAAATATAATCATCACCATTAGTACTATTTAATTTAGTCTTGCTTGTAAAATTATTATTACTACTAATTTTCCATAAATACCAATCGATATTATAGTTATTTTTTAAATTAGTACCGTCCTCAGTATTACTAATACCAAAGAAGATTTTTCCTGATTTAGTTGGAAGTGTTAGCTTTGTATCCAAGCCCAAATTGACCTTAGCATCTTCATTAAGGCTAGACCATCTATTATCATTAATTGAGAGTCCTAAATCGGAATATTTCATATTTGATAATAATTTATCTTCAAATTCGGAATCAAATTCATCTATCTTTGTATTACTTGATGATGCTCCTGATGCCGACCACTTTGTATTAGAATCAATATAAACATAATCAACAACACCATCAGCAGTAAGATTAAATAATAACTTACTTGAGCTTGAAAATTTATTAGATGTCGGTGTACCGATATAATAGGATGGTTCTTTATAAGTCCCGCTTACGGAAGCCTTATAGGCATTCCTTATATCAATCAAAATTCTTGTTTGAGGATTAGAAAATCCTGGATTAGAACCATTACTATAGGTTACACCATTTAAATATAAATATTCTAGGCTGCATTTTCCATTCGAAATAAAATATCTTAAATTATTCAAATCAAAATATTCATAATCCGAGGTTTTATTATTCGTTTGATTTAAGGTCAATGATGATAAATTCGGCATATTTGATCCAATATCATCGTTTATAACGAAGCCATTAAATTCTTTAATGTTAATGGTTTTAAGATTAGAAAGCCTAGTAGTTAAATTAGAAAAATCTATATAAGACCATTGAGTTGAAATAGATTCAAGATTTATCAAATCAGCACCATCACCAGCATTAAAATCCATCTTAACAAAGATTGATTTAATATTAGGCAAATATCTTAATCCATAAAGGAAATCATAATCATTTGAGGTCATACTTGAAAAACTAAAATAATTGTTATTGAATGAAATTCCTTTAAGACGATTAAGAGAAATATAATATGTATTGTCAATAAGTGCATAATTAGAATCGGTTAACGACTCTAAAGAAGTTACAGCAGTTTCATTTATGAAGCTATTATGAAGCTTCGTTAATATATCTTCCTTTAGCTCCTTTGAACCGAATAGATTCGATAATGTCTCCTCCGTTTTATTTCCTAAAAGAGTTCTATCTTTATCATAAACGACAACATAGTTTGAGCGATCATCACAATTAATTTGTAAAATATATTCATAGTTTAGGCTAACACCTTTACTATTAGAATAGGTTAAATTAGAAACTAAATAAGATGTTTCATTAGAAGCGATTAGCTTTTTATAATTAATTGTACCATTTGTTATATCAAAATACTTATTATTATTAGTAAATCGTGTATAAATTTTTGAACTAGACGCTTTAAAAATATGTTTTATTCCATAAAAATATATCTCAAATCCAGAAGATGATGTATAAATACCTTTTGTATTAAATAAATCATATGAGCCCAATTCATTAAAGCTAATTATAGACGGTAAATAAGACATTTTCTTATTAATTAGCTTTTCATAAGGATTCCAAGCAGTTGTAGTTTCATCAATATAGATATTGAGACTCTTATTTGCATAATAATAAATTTTAAATAATCCTGCTAAAACATCATCATTATCAAGACGGTAGCACTTTGACACATAAAAGTTCGATATATTTAAAGGGGTTGAATAGCTTGTCCCCGTAGCGCTTATTTGTACATCAATTAATTCATTAAAATCAAACTGACTTCCACCAAGACGAAGCTCCGTAATTTCCGTTAAGTACTTTAGATTAACTAGACTATCCAAAGGATTGCCCTCAAGATTCAAAGATTTAGCCTGACCAGATCCAGTTTTGAAATATGGAGCCAAATATACCATTCCGGTTAATGATTCAATACCATAATTTGACCAGTCAATCGTAGAAATAACCTCCGCAGATATTGCATGATCGTAATCAGCTTTAGAAATAACATATTTTTCACTTGTAGCAATTACATTCCCATTTGAATCAGTGAATGAAATTTCATCCGTAGTATTATTATTAAAGCTTGTAAAAAAAGCATTTATAAGGCTAGCATCAGGGATTAAATCTGGATTGGCCGTTAAATCATAATAATTACCATTAGAATATAAGAAAATATGTGAATCATCCGATTTTATAACTGTAACCCTGATTCTTCTTTGGAATGATTGACCATCAACTTGGGCAATCATATCCATTGGAGTATCAATAATAGGGCTATTAATTTTATAAACCTGAGAGCCATATTGATCTGTTTCATTTAAAATATTAATTACTTTATAATTGCTTGTGCTCCATGAAATAGTATGAGATGTACCATTTGCATCAATATAGCTGGTTGGCAAATATAATATTTTAGAAACACGATTGATAGTCTCTAGCTGCTTAAGTACCTCAACGGCCGCAATTTTTGTAGAATCCACATTAAATACAACTCCACTACCGCTTCCCGTTTTAATAGTTGGATAAGCATTATTTGAAGCACAGTTTACCATTACAAGGGTAAGCTGATAAGCAATACTAAAATCATTAGGAAATTCTGTTCCATTCTTAGTCATATTTCTTAAATATAGTTCTTTAATTGTCGTCATATTTTCAAGAGCTTCAAAATCGGTAATCTTATTACTATCAAAATTAAGATATGAAAGACTACTTAAATAAGCAATATCAGAAATACTTGTAATACTATTATTTGATAAATTAAGATAAATTAAATTATCAAGTAAATTTAAAGGCTCGATATTGGTAATACGATTGTTTGTAGCCGAAAAATAAGTTAAATTATGAAGCCTTCTAAGCCTTGACAAATCAGTAAATCCACATGAATTAAAGGAAAAGCCCGAAATATTACTGAAGTTTTCTAAGCCATCAAGATAATCAATACTAATTCCATCAAATTTTAAATACTCTAAATTATATTTAGTATCAATTGCTAAATATTTTGATAAAAGTCCTTTAGCCTCAAGTGTAGATTTGACACTAGATAAAGTTGCATGAGCCTCACTATAAGTAATCATATTATCATTATTAGCATCAAAAATATCCTGTAAAGCATTATAAAATAAATTATTCTTTACATTTCCGTTATCATTACCATAGTGAATAATACCTTCCACAGGAAAGCTAAAGCTATAAGTTAAACCATTATATACATTCCCTGAAAAATCACTATATTCATAAAGCTCAGCTTTAACATTAACATTTGTAACCTCATCCTGAGGAACTTTATTGCTTAAGATATTAACATTCCCTACTAAACTATATAATATAGCATAATTGCCAGTACTAGATTCCTTAACACCTGTAGCATCGATTGTATATTTAGTTCCACTATAATGATCACCATCAGACAATAATACAAATAAAGTATCATTATCATTTAAACTTGTAATTTTTGTTGTTCTTTCATCAATATCAATAAATTCATAGCTATCATTATTATTTAAAAAATACGCAACCTGTGATTCGATTTGTGAATTAGTAGCATATTTATAAATGATTGAAACATAGCTTTGGCTTTCTGAAGGAATATTATATTTAATATAGATAATCTTCTTATTTCCACTAACAGTTGGTGCAAGTGCTCCATAAACATTAAAGGAATAGGTATTACCATTAATATAATCATTCTCATTGAATTTAGAGCTTAAACGATTCTTTATATCATATTTTGTAACATATGATTCTTTACCAAGAAGGGTAGCATTTACCTTTTTAGAAATTGTTATACTATAACCTTCGGAAATTAGAACATCTAGCTTAATTGTAAATGATGTATCATAAATTGCATTTGCACTTAATCCTACAAAGGAAATAGTATTATCAATCTTATTTAAATAGTTTTGATATTTATTATCATTGATACTAATTTCAGTTATACTAACTTTTGCAAGTTTATCCTTAAAGCTTGTAAGTAAGGTATCAAATGATAAAGCATCCTTATCTGATACAAAGCTTAAGGATGAATTATTAATCAGTAATGATCCGATTTGCTCATTAGTCAAAGGAAAAACGATAAAGGAATCAGCTGTTTCAATAGTATAATATTTAGTTTCATTACCACGAGATAGCTTTACACTGATTTTAGGCCTTATAACATTAAGCTTTGACATCTTACCTATAAAAGATATTCCATCACTTTGATAGATTCCTTTATTATTTAAAATTGAGCCATTAAAACCATCATCAATTACATATTCAATGTGTGTATTAGTCGCATTATCGTAGGCTTTAAGATTTATTGTTGAAGAAACCTTCTTCTCCTTTATACTATCCTTTAACGCTGTAAAAATGGAATCTAAAGAATTTCCTTTAATTAAAAGTTCACTATAAACACGTTCAACTGCACCCTGAGCATTAAGACTAAGATATATACTAAAACTATTAGTAGTTAAAGCATTATTACTTATTTTGATAGTTTTATCAATAAAGTTAATTTCAAGAAGATTAGATGAAGCATCCTTGTTAATATAATTTTTATAAATCCATATTCCATCTAAAAGAGAAAGCTCATCCCCGGCTTGATATTCTTTCTTTCCATTTATTTCATTCATTCTCTTAAATAATAATGCTTTTAAATTATTATAAGGATTTGTATTTCCTAAGCTAACAGAGGAAATATAATCATTATTAATTAAAAAGATATCATCACTATCAATATTAATATTTCCACCATTTGGATTAATTACACCATCTGATGATGAACCAATATAAAGATTATCTTTAAATTCATCTGAAACGGTTTTTAAATAATTAAAATTAATATTTTTATTTAAGGTTAATATATGTCCATTGATATCAATACCATGCTTAGTAATAGTGGTAATTTCAGAATTAAGCTCAATATCATTAGTCAAATATATTTGGGTCGATGTAGTTGCTAAAAGTGCTTTTTTCAATTCATCCTCTGTGCCTACAAATTTATAATTAACCTGTGAGGTAGAAATGACACCTGAAGCAGCGGTTTTAATTTTAACATTTCTATTTTGACACAAGCAATCATATTCATCAAAGGTAGTATCGCTATATTGAAGTCTTAATTTAATTTTACATAAATTATTACTAATTATTTTCCCTTGAAAAGGTGCATCTAAGGTATTGAAATTTGCAAGATTATCAATATATTCATAGCGATAGCCATTATAATAATAAACATCAATAACATTAGCTAGAAGCATATCTTCTACCTGCTTATCATTTTCTGTTTCTAAAACCGAAAAAGAAATACTATAATCAACAATAATACGCTCTGATCCAATTGTTTCTACACTCATTTCAAGGTCAGTATAATCACCTTTATTTAATGTAATATCCTTTGTTTCTATTTCAGAAAGATAGTTTTTTCCATTATATATAAATGATACATTTGTAGTCGTAATAGTGGCTGGATATTTTTTATAAACCGCTTGGAAAACAGCATAAGAGCTTACAGTTAAAACTAAGATTATAGATATAATTATCGAAAGTAAAATTATTTTTTTCTTCTTCATCCTATTTTCCCTCCACTGTAAAGAATAGTTTAACGCTTGTACCTAACATATAACAATTAAAATTTTGAGCTAGAATAGAATAATTCTCATAATCAATTTGCGGATATTTTTCATTTTCAAAATTACCGAGCATAATATTTAATATAAATATATCTCCAGTATGTGCTTCTATGCCATTAAAGGAATATAGAGAATCTCTACTCTCTAGAGGAATTGTTCTATTTTCAAAAGCAATTCTTCCTGTAAAATAGTCAGCAATATTATTTAAACTGGCCATTTGCCATAGCATATCAACCTTATTAGAAGGCTCATAGCTATAAAAATGTTCATTTATTTTCATTTGATAATTAGCCATTGTATATTCTGGATGATTAGTAAATGAATTTTTATACTCAGCTTCCTCAAGCATAGTTACATCAAATTCAACAACTAGATTTTTTATATTTCGTGTCGCTTTTAGCTTGAATGTTATATCTTGATATGGATATAAAGAATACGGATTATCCGCGATAGAAGATTCAAGAATCTCAACGCCACCACCTTCAGCCTCTATAATACTGCCAGTAATATTGTTTGCGCCTACAGTGGTATTAGAAATATACCAAGCATATAAGGTTGAAATAAATAGCATTAATGTTAAGCTTAAAAAAACCACTGACTTAATTAGCTTAGTCTTCATAATACCACCTCCTAAAAGATAAAAAAAGATAGCCTAGTTGCAGCTGGCTATCTTGAATAAGACCCTTTAGTTTTGCGTCACAATATCACTACTGCTTTGCCATTAGAATTGATAATAAATTTGCAAAATGAATATAACATATTATATTAAATTTGTCAATTTATATTAAACTTAATGTCACTTTTTTCATGATAAAGTAACATCCAAAATCATCATCATAATAAAACCAATTGCCAAGGCTATCGTAGCCAAATTAGAGTGCCCATTTGCTTGAAATTCAGGAATTAATTCTTCAACAACTACATATATCATGGCACCTGCCGCAAAAGCTAAAACATAAGGAAGTACAGGTGAAATATACTTAACTAAAAAAATAGTAATTATTGCTGCAATTGGTTCTACAACACCAGATAATACTCCCATCACAAATGATCGAGGTTTACTCATTCCCTCTTGATATAAAGGAAGAGAAATAATAGCTCCTTCGGGAAAATTTTGGATAGCAATACCTATTGATAAGCTTAATGCCGAAGATATACTTAAAATATTGTTACCATACAATGTTCCTGCAAGGACAACACCTACCGCCATTCCCTCAGGAATATTATGTAATGTTACTGCAAACATCATTTTAGTAGTCTTTTTTAAATTACTTTTAAGACCTTCTTCTTCGTCAGTCTTTATATGGGTATGAGGAACCAAAATATCCAATAAATACATAAACAAAATACCAATCATAAATCCCACAGCTGCTGGTAAAAAAGCGAATTTTCCCAAATTTTCACTCATCGAAATAGCCGGATCAATTAAAGACCATATCGAAGCCGCAAGCATAACTCCCGCTGCAAAACCAAGTAACATTTTTTCAATTTTCGCATTAAGCTTCCCTCTTAATAAAAATACTAATAATGCACCTAAGGTGGTACCTAAAAAGGGTATTAAAATTCCGATTACAATTTGCATAATAAAACCTCCAGTTAGTTTCATCTAACTATATTATATAATACAACTATAAAACTGTCAAAACTAATATATTTAATTACAAAAATAAGTCATATTTTAACTCCTTAATAAAATTAGCAACTAAAGCTTGCTTTTCTGACCAAAACTTTCTACCAGGAATAGTCACTAAAGGATTGGTATTTAAAATATGTGCCGAATATTTTTCAAGCTTATTCAAAGCCTCATCATATGCTTTAGGATTTTCATGCCCAAGCGTTATTAAGTCCCAGCAAATAGACATTGCACCTTCTTCATCTAACCAATCAGCTTCCATTAATATAACAAGCTCTAAAGGAGTATTTTTATTTTGAAGTAATTCTTTATTAGAATGCATTCTTATAAGATAGTAAACATAATCTATTAATTCCGTATCAAAATGCTTAGAAATAGCATACTCTTTCCATATATCAGCTCCTTCAATAGGATGTGAATTATGAAAATGCTCAGATCCATAGCCAACATCATGAAAAATACACGCTAAATATAGGGCATTTTGATCAATCTTAGCTTGTAAAAGATAATCTAATTCATTATATATTCTTAATGCCCAACGAAATACATTATTAACATGCTTTGAACGATGACGAAATGTTTCATTTATACGTGGGGAATTATCACCATTATGAGAAATCAAATAATCTTGTACATATTTAAGTTCCTCTTCAAACATTTTAACACCTCCGTTTATTTAATTATATGTTAAATACACACTAAAGTAAAACAATTTAATTTACAAATGAAAAAAGGAAGTGGTATTACACCACTTCACTTATTAATTATTAAATATTAGCATTTGCTAAATCAGAAGAAGTATCATCAACATAAGAATCATCTTGTTCCTCTTCAGCTTCTAGATTTTCACCATCAGCCTCTTCCGTTGAATTAACGTTCTCTTCTGATTCTTCATTATTAAGGTCATCTTCAGGATCATATGGCTTATGCTCACATTCAAATGAAGTTTCTTCAAGAATACCAGTACCAGCAGGAATTAAGCCACCAATGATAACATTTTCCTTAAGACCTACAAGATCATCTTTCTTACCCTTAATTGCTGCATCTGTAAGAACACGAGTTGTTTCCTGGAATGAACAAGCAGATAAGAAGGAATCACTACCAAGAGCAGCCTTAGTAATACCAAGAATTAATGGCTTAGCAATTGGTAATGTACCTTGTTGCTTAATCGCATTTTGACAAGCCTCTCTGAATTGGTTAACTGATACTTCAAATCCTGGAAGAAGATTTGAACATCCTTCTTGAACAACAGATAATCTTCTCATCATTTGGTGAACAATAATTTCAATATGCTTATCAGAAATTTCTACACCTTGAGAACGATATACCTTTTGAACTTCCTCAATAATATACTTTTGAGTTGTATATGCATCTGTAATACGAAGTAACTCTTTTGGATGAATAGAACCCTTCATTAGTTTCTGACCACGCTTAATCGCATCGCCCTTCTTCACGATTAATTCAGCAGTAGCTTCAACTGTATAATTCATAACTAAATCCTCATCTTCAGGATCAATAGCATTGGCAATTGATACAACAACACCGGCTTTAGTTTTTTGGATATCCTTAACAATACCATCAATTTCAGAAAGAGTAGCCTTTCCTTTTGGCTTACGTGCCTCGAAAAGTTCCTGAACACGTGGAAGACCTTGCGTAATATCGCCACCAGAGGCAACACCACCATTGTGGAATGTTCTCATGGTTAACTGTGTACCTGGCTCACCAATTGATTGAGCAGCAATTACACCAACAGCTTCTCCAACTTCAACGATTTCGTTTGTTGCAAGGTTACGACCGTAACACTTCATACATACGCCTGATTTAGCATTACATGTAAGATTAGAACGAATATATGCAACCTTTATACCTGCTTTATCAAGCTTACTAGCTAAAGCCTCATCAACAAAGTCATTACGACGAGCCAAAACCTCACCAGTTTCTTCATTTACAATATCCTTAGCAAGATATCTACCAAGAAGACGATCTGCAAGTGAAAGTACAACCTTACCATCATCAGATACAATGTCTTCCATCTTGAAGCCCTTTTCAGAACCGCAATCTTCACAAGTTACAATAATATCTTGTGAAACGTCGACAAGACGACGTGTTAAATAACCTGATTCAGCTGTCTTTAAGGCTGTATCGGTAGAACCCTTTCGAGAACCATGGGAAGAAATGAAGAATTCTGATACATTAAGTCCTTGGAAGAAGTTTGCCTTAACGGGAACCTCAATAGCCTGACCATTAGTATTAGCCATCAAACCACGCATACCAGCAAGCTGAGCGAAGTTAGAACGAGATCCACGGGAACCAGAATCAGCCATCATGAAAATTGAGTTATCCTTCTTTTGTTTTAGATTATCCCAAAGTCCAGATTCAATGTTATCACGAGTCTTACTCCAAACAGCACATACCTTTTGATAACGTTCTTTTTCAGTTAAAAGACCCATATCACACATTTCATGAATTTGGTCAACCTTAGCCTCTGCAGCCTTAATTTCATCTTCCTTATGCTCATAAACTTCAATATCAGCAATTGAAATAGAAATACCTGAAATTGTAGAATATTTAAATCCTTGATCCTTTAGGCGGTCAAGCATAATAGATGTTTCGGTTGTTTTGAAGCGATCAAATACTTCCGCAATAATCATAGAAAGAGTCTTCTTGATGAATGGCGCCGTCTCAGGACGTGCAAGCATCTCCTCAACAGTGTTCTTCTTTACATCTAAGAAATAGCAATCTGGAGTTTCATTTTGTAAATTATATTTAGTAGGTTCATTAATATATGGGAACTCATCTGGTAAGATTGTATTAAAAATCATCTTACCAACGGTAGTAAATAAATACTTTCCAGTTAAATCCTTACCAGCAAATTTTTTAGTTGGATATGATTTTGGATCCACGAATACACGAGTATGTAAAGTAACCTCGTTATTCTTATAGGCCATATAAGCTTCATCAAAATCCTTAAAGAAATGACCTTCGTTCTTTTCACCTGCACGTTCAAGAGATAGATAATAGTTTCCTAGAATCATATCCTGTGAAGGTGTAACAACTGGTTTACCATCCTTAGGGTTTAGAATATTATTTGAAGCTATCATAAGAAGACGTGCTTCTGCTTGTGCCTCTTGAGATAGAGGTACGTGAACAGCCATCTGGTCACCATCGAAGTCAGCATTGAAGGCTGTACATACTAGAGGGTGAAGACGAATTGCTTTACCTTCAATTAGAATTGGTTCGAATGCTTGAATACCAAGTCTATGAAGAGTAGGAGCACGGTTAAGTAAAATTGGGTGCTCACGAATAACACTTTCAAGGATTGGCCATACTTGGTCATCTTGACGTTCACAAAGACGCTTTGCAGCACCAATTGCAAATCCCTTTTCAGTTAATTGACGAATAACAAATGGCTTAAATAATGTAAGTGCCATCTCCTTTGGAAGACCGCATTGGTACATCTTTAGGCTTGGACCTACAACGATAACAGAACGACCTGAATAGTCAACACGCTTACCAAGTAGGTTTTGACGGAAGCGTCCTTGCTTACCACGAAGTAAGTCAGATAAGCTCTTAAGATGATGATTCTTCTCAACAGCAGCCTTTTTACCACGCTTAGAGTTGTCGATTAAAGCATCAACAGCCTCTTGAAGCATACGCTTTTCGTTTTTTACAATTAAATGAGGAGCATTTTGCTCATATTGTCTCTTTAAACGATTATTACGGTTTAAAATACGACGGTATAAATCATTTAAGTCAGTTGTGGCGAAACGTCCACCATCAAGCTGAACCATAGGACGTAAATCAGGTGGAATAACAGGAAGAACGTCAAGTACCATCCATTCTGGCTTATTATCTGAATTATTAAATGATTCTACGACTTCTAGACGCTTAATAACACGATCACGTTTTTGCTTAGATGAAGTCTTAAGCTTCTTACGTAAAGATTCAACCTCTTTATTAAGATCAATCTCTTGTAATAACTTCTTAACAGCCTCAGCACCTGTTAAAGCTTCAAATTGCTTAGGATATCTTTCAGTAAAATCTGAATATTCTCCTTCAGTAAGAATTTGCTTCTTTGTAAGTCCAGGTACTTTACCAGGATTAATTACAATATAAGAAGCAAGGTAAACAACCTCTTCAAGATCCTTTGCCTTTAAATCTAGTAAAATAGCAAGACGTGAAGGGCTGTTTCTTAGAAACCATGTATGAACTACAGGGCTAGCAAGACGAATGTGACCCATACGCTCACGACGTACCTTAGATGAGGTAATTTCTACTCCACACTTTTCACAAACCTTACCCTTAACATCATTACGCTTAGATTTGCCACAAGCACATTGATAATCCTTAGTAGGTCCGAAGATCTTTTCACAGAAAAGTCCACCTGGCTCTGGTTTAAGTGTACGATAATTAATTGTTTCATGAGTCTTTACTTCTCCATGACTCCAAGAAAGGATTTCCTCTGGAGATGCAAGGCGAATACGCATGTATTTATATTTGTTGCTCATAAAATTGGCCCCTCCTTACATACCGAATTTACTAATATAGTCATCATCATTTTCATCAACGATTGATTTATTAATTTCATTTGTTCCATCCTCAGAAATTAATTCAACATGAATACCTAAAGCTTGAAGCTCACGGCCAAGTACTCTGAATGATTCTGGAATACTTGCATCTGGGATAGGCCTTCCATCAACAATTGCGTGGAAGACATTGTTACGTCCAACAAGGTCATCTGATTTAACAGTAAGCATTTCTTGAAGTGTATGAGCAGCACCATAGGCTTCTAGTGCCCATACTTCCATTTCTCCGAAACGTTGACCACCATTTTGAGCTTTACCACCCATTGGTTGTTGTGTAACTAAAGTATAAGGTCCAACTGAACGAGCATGTAGTTTATCATCAACCATGTGGTCTAGCTTGATAAAGTACATAATACCAACGTTAACCTTATTTTCAAATGGTTCACCAGTACGTCCATCATAAAGGGTAATTTTTCCATCAGTTGGAACATCTGCTTCCTTCATAATATCCATTAAGTCTTCGTAAGAAAGACCATCAAATACTGGAGTTGCAATCTTAACACCAAGCTTCTTAGCAGCTAATCCTAAGTGTAGTTCTAGTACCTGTCCAATGTTCATACGAGAAGGTACACCTTGTGGGTTAAGAACAATATCTAGTGGACGACCATCTGAAGAATATGGCATATCCTCCTGTGGAAGAACATTAGAAATAACACCCTTATTTCCGTGACGTCCTGACATCTTATCTCCGACACCAATCTTACGCTTTTGAATAATGTATACACGTACAACATCATTTACGCCTGGATTAAGGTCATCACCATTTTTCTTAGAGAAGTGTTGAACAGATTGAACAACACCAGAACCACCATGAGGAACCTTTAATGATGTATCACGGCTATCACGAGACTTATCTCCGAAAATAGCAAGTAATAATCTTTCCTCTGGTGTTGGGTCAGTTTGGCCCTTAGGAGTAATCTTACCAACAAGAATATCTCCTTCTTTAACTTCAGTACCAGGTATAATTATACCATTTTCATCAAGATACTTAGTCATCTCTTCACCAACACCTGGAATATCACGAGTAATTTCTTCCTTTCCAAGCTTTGTATCACGAGATTCAATTGTATACTCTTCAATATGTACAGAAGTATAAATATCATTAATTACAAGCTGCTCGTTCATAATAACGGCGTCCTCGTAGTTATATCCTTCCCAGGTCATGAAACCAACACGAACATTACGTCCTAGTGCTAATTCACCATTTTGCATTGACTGACCATCAGCAATTACATCGCCACGATCAATTCTTTCACCTGGTTTAACAATTGGACGTTGCCAAATTGTTGTAGATGAGTTTGAACGTAAGAATTGATACATCTTATATGTATGAAGATTTCCATCATCTTCACGAACAACAATCTTCTTTGCATCTACATATTCAACGATACCACCCATAGTAGCTACACAAGCAGAACCAGAATCCTTAGCTGCAAAGTACTCCATACCTGTACCTACAATTGGAGCCTCAGGAGCAATAATTGGAACAGCTTGACGTTGCATGTTAGCACCCATTAGTGCACGAGTCGCATCGTCGTGCTCAAGGAATGGAATACATGAAGCAGCAACAGATACTACTTGTTTTGGAGAAACGTCCATATAGTCAACTGAATCTGGAGAAACGATTTCTGTTTCACCATCACGACGACCAATAACCTTTTCTTCAATGATATGTCCCTCACTATCAAGCTTAGTTGAAGCAGATGCAATTACAACACCATTTTCTCTATCAGCTGATAGATATTCAATATCCTCAGAAATATACTTCTTACCATTTTCATCAACTTTAGCAACTAAATATGGAGTTTCAATGAAACCAAAGTCATTCACACGTGCATATGTTGCAAGAGATGTAATAAGACCACAAGATGGACCTTCTGGTGTCTCGATAGGACACATTCTACCATAATGTGAATTGTGAACGTCACGAACCTCTACACCGGCACGATCACGGGCAATACCACCAGTACCTAATGCAGATACACGACGTTTTTGAGTAATTTCGGCAAGAGGATTAATTTGATCCATAAACTGTGATAACTGTGATGAACCAAAGAATTCCTTTAGTGCAGAAGATAGTGGTTTAACATTAATTAAATTTTCAGGAGTAGCCTCATGAATATCAACAGTTGACATACGCTCAACAATATTCTTTTCAAGATGAGCGAAGCCAATGCGGAATTGGTTCTTTAAAAGTTCACCAATTAAACGTAGACGACGATTTCCTAGATGGTCAATATCATCAAGAGAACCTACACCATCATATAGATTAAAATAATAACTTGTAGCAGCTAAAATATCAGATAATGTGATATGTAAAGATTCTTCTCTTTGGTCATTACCAATCATCTTAACAAGCTTAGTTGTATCTCCGATAGTAACAAGACATTCAAGAATTTCACATTCAGGATTTTCTTGACCTAAAACGCCACCAAGATCAACAATCTGGCGGAAGGCTTGACGACCCTTTTTAAGATTTTCAAGAACCTCACCCTCGATTACAGCACCCTTAGGAGCGATAACATCACCATTTGCAAAAGCAAGTTCACCTGTTACATCATCAAAAATATCATCATTAGCAATAATATCATTATTAAGAACATGTCCCTTAGCACGATCAAGAACATCAAGCTTAAGATTATACTTATAACGACCAACCTTTTGAAGATCATAGCGGCGATCTTCAAATAAGCGTGAAGCAATAAATGAACGAGCACCATCTACTGGAACTTTTTCACCTTGACGAAGCTTAGCATAAACTTCAACCGCAGCATCTTCACTATTTGTTGAAGTATCCTTCTCAAATGTGGCAGTCATATATGGAGATTCACCATATAAAGCGGTAATTTGTTCATTAGAAGATAAACCAAATGCACGTAAAAGTGTTGTAATAGGAATCTTCTTAGAACGGTCTAACTTACCATACCAAACGTCTCTTGAACCAGTTTCATATTCAATCCAAGCACCACGTGTTGGGATTACCTGACCTGTATACTTAACCTGTCCACTTTTCTTATCAATTTCGTTAGCATAATAAACACCAGCTGAACGAACAATTTGAGAAATAACAACACGCTCAGCACCATTGATGATGAATGTTCCTACTGGAGTCATATATGGAACGTCTCCCATAAATAGCTCCTTTTCCTTTTGTTCACCAGTTACGTTATTATTTAAACGAACTTTAACCTTTAAAGGACGTGAATAATTGATATCACGTAGCTTGCAATCTACGACATCAAATTTTGGGTCCTCAAAACGGAAATCTCCAAAGTAGATTTCAAGATTATTTCCGTCATAGGATTTAATTGGGGATACATCCCTAAATAATTCCTTTAATCCTTCTGTAACGAACCAATCAAAAGACTTTGTTTGAATTTCAATCAAATTTGGAAGTGCAACATCAGTACGCACCTTTGAGTAGTTTCTTCTTACAGACTTCTTTCCATAGTTTACGTTTTTGTAACTCATTAAAGTCACCCCTTGTGTATTTATTTTTGCAAAAATTTAAGCACAAAACGCTATTATAAGCATTTTAACATTATAGACTACTTCGTTCTATTTGTCAAGGCCTCTATAGACCGATTTTAAGATAAAATAGCCTTTTTCTTTAGTTACAATCTCACAATTGCCAAAAATGGCATTCAAGTGGTCAATTGTAGACGGAGCCCCCTGTTTCTTTTGAATTACAACCCAAAGCTCCCCGTTTTGGTTTAAATGTTTAATTGCACCATCATATATTTCATATATGACTTTTTTTCCAGCCCTAATAGGTGGATTAGTTAAAATATAATCAAAGCTTTCTTCTTCCTTAATATTTTCATAGATATTACTTTTTAAAACGGTAACATTTTGTGCTTTATTTTGTTCAACATTTTTCTTAGCAAGGGATATTGCTCTTTCATTAATATCTATCATTTTTATATTAAGATAAGGGTATAGCTTAGCAATTGTAATACCAATTGGACCATAGCCACAACCTACATCTAACAAGCTTTTTTTAGTTGAATTTGGTATAAATGTATCAATTAAGGTATAAGAACCAAAATCAATATATTTTTTAGAAAAGACACCAATATCGGATGTAAATAAAAGCTTATTATTTCTAAAGAAAAAAGTATATGTATTAGGATCACTTTTTAAATTTTCCTGTGTTTCACTATAGTAATGATATGCCATATTTTTTCTATATACCTTTAATAAAACTAAAACCCGAGCTCAGTTAAACTCGGGTTATAGGATTTTCTTTTAATTATTACTTAATTTCAACAGCAGCACCAGCAGCTTCTAACTTAGCCTTAAGGTCTTCAGCTTCAGCCTTTGATACCTTTTCCTTAACAGCCTTAGGAGCGCCTTCAACGATTGCCTTAGCTTCCATTAGTCCAAGACCAGTGATTTCCTTAACAACCTTGATAACAGCGATCTTTTGAGCACCTGCATTAGCAAGTACAACATCGAACTCAGTTTGCTCAGCAGCAGCCTCAGCAGCACCAGCAGCAGGAGCAGCAGCAACTGCAGTTGGGTCAATACCGAATTCTTCCTTCATAGCGTCAACTAATTCTTTGATTTCAAGAATAGTCATTTCTTTTAATGATTCAATAAATGTAACTTTGTCTAACTTAGCCATTTTAATTTTCCTCCGTATAATATATTTTATTTTTTTAATGTTTAATTAGGCTTCTTTTTCTTCTGTTAACATGTTAAGACCAATTGATAATTGAGTAAGAGTTCCTAACATACCAGCAGCAAGTTGAGTTAATAATGTTTCGTATGATGGTAATGTTGATAATGTCTTTAATTGATCAAAATCAAATTCCTTACCAGACACAACACCACTAGCAACTTTAACTTTATCATTGTCTTTTGCGAAATTGAATAATTCCTTAGCAGGAGCTACTTCATCCTCATATGAGAAACAAATAGCTTTAGGACCTGTTAAAGTCTCAGCGAAAGTCGTATATCCTGCAGCCTCTGCAGCACGACGGCTGATATTATTCTTTAAAACGCAGATTTCGCAACCACTCTTAAGTAAATTACGTCTTAATTGCATGAAAGCAGCAACTGTAAGTCCTTGGTAGTCAAATGCAATAATTGTCTTTGCCTTTTGGAACTTCTCAACAGCAGCGCTAACAGCTTCTTGCTTCTTAAGAATAACTTCTTTTGCCATAGTATTACCTCCGTTAAAATTTTAATAATAATTAAAAGTCTCTCCTACCTGCATAGAAAAGACTTTAGTTTCTTTTACTATACCTCGGTAGAAATTAAGTGCCAAATGCACGCCTACTTTCTTCGGCATATATTTGATTTTTTTATCTAGAATAATCAGCGATTATTATAGAGCAGTGTCTTCGTTAACCTTAACGCCAGGTCCCATAGTCGTAGAAACGGCGATATTCTTAACGTATGTACCCTTAACAGTTGTAGGGCGAGATTTTACTAACACTGAGTAAATTGTCTTAAAGTTTTCAGCTAACTTTTCAGCGCCAAATGAAACCTTACCAAGTAAACATTGAATTTGACCTGTCTTATCGCAACGGTATTCAACCTTACCAGCCTTGATTTCCTTTACAGCATTTGCAACGTTCATTGTTACAGTACCAGTCTTAGGGTTTGGCATTAAACCCTTAGGTCCAAGTACACGTCCAAGACGTCCTAGTTCACCCATCATGTCAGGTGTTGCAACGATTACATCAAAATCAAACCATCCTTGGTTAATCTTGTTGATCATATCTGAATCACCAACATAATCAGCTCCTGCAGCAGTTGCTTCTTGAGCCTTAGCTCCACGGCAAAGTACTAAAACCTTACGAGTCTTTCCTGTACCGTTAGGTAAAACGATAGCTCCACGAAGGTTTTGTTCAGCCTTACGAGGGTCTAGGTTTAGACGGAATGCAACTTCAACAGTAGCGTCGAACTTAGTTGTAGATGTTTTGCAAGCAAGATCTAATGCTTCTACAAGATCATACTTCTTAGTTGTATCTACAAGCTTAGCAGCTTCAACGTATTTTTTTCCTCTCTTCATATGTATCCTCCTAAAAATGTGGTATAAACGGGATTTCCTCCCACAAGTTTTTAGATCGTAATAAATGGATCCTAAACTTAGTCTTCAATTGCAATACCCATGTTTCTAGCTGTACCAGCAATAATGCGCATAGCAGCTTCAACATCGTTTGCGTTTAAGTCTGGCATCTTCATTTCAGCAATTTCTTTTAATTTTGCTTGAGAAATAGAACCAACTTTTGTAGTCTTTGGATTGCCTGCACCGCTTTGAACTCCGGCAGCCTTCTTTAATAAATCAGAAGCTGGTGGTGTCTTTACAGCAAATGTAAATGAACGGTCATCAAAAACAGAGATTACTACTGGTAAAATATATCCAATCTTATCCTTAGTTTGCTCATTGAATTGAGTACAGAAACCAGGGATATTAACACCTGCTTGACCTAGTGCTGGTCCTACTGGTGGAGCTGGATTAGCCTTACCTGCTTGGATTTGTAACTTTACAACTTTTACAAGTTTCTTAGCCACGATAATTCCTCCTTACTTTCATAAATGTGGTATATAGTGGATTATTGATCCTCCCACTATGGACGTGTCATTACACACACGTGCTTATATATTTTATCAACAATGCAAGATATTGTCAAGATTTTTTTAAAAAAAATTAATCAAAGTTAATTTTAAAAGTAAACCTTATCATTAATAATGCTGGTATTTGCCAAATTTAGGCTTTTTATCATCTCTATGCAAACGTTTTCACATAACAAAATGAAAGAAAAATTAAAAAAATTCGCATTTTTCGCCTCTTT
>ENA-ORNP01001118-ORNP01001118.1-human-gut-metagenome-genome-assembly--contig:-NODE-1118-length-29299-cov-2.808132_pt1 | contig 29299 bp, 25 predicted proteins | sample MGYA00242119_ERZ509030 | MGnify/ENA primary metagenome ERZ509030 (study PRJEB26280, sample SAMEA2338708) | human gut metagenome | biome: human gut; feature: human-associated habitat; material: faeces... | reverse complement strand
CCCAGCCGTAACAGCGAATAATCAATAAAACCATTCCCTCCAAAGGCCGCGATATTAAAGTGCATGAACAAATGATAACCGGAACGTCGTCCCTCTTCTTTCGCCGCCAAATCATACACCTCCTTTAAAATCCCGCTTTTGACTGATTGATAAAATGCTTGCACGGCAGGGAACTTGGCCCGCTGTCGCAATTGTTTCTCGGTCTGTGGATCACGCACATTCACCGGCTTTCTCCGGGCATACGTCTTTTTCCCAACCGTGTAAACAATCAACCCGTCAATCTCTCCCGAAAAACCTTTCAATAATGAACTATCAACTAACTCCATAACCTCGCTATTATTAATTACACATTCCCCAATCATCAAGCTACATAGCAAAATATCCTCCCATACCACGAATATACAACACGAACCTACCGAAATCCAAATAAAAAGGACAAAAAGATTTATTTTATCGAAGATGAATGCAACATGAATGCAGGATGAATGCTCCGTGGTCTAAATGAACTAATAAAGAAATTTAAATGGAGATTTTCGAGAAGATAGCCTCGGGACAGGGAAAGCCCCTACCGAACCTCATGAATCCCGACCTAAGCAACCCGCGTCACAAATCCTTGAAAAAACGAGCCGTCTCTTCAAGCGTGTGAAAATGAAAATCGGGAAAAAGAGACAACACCTTCGCGCTGGAATAACGGGATTTATGTTGAGACGAACGAGCCGTTTCCTTCGTGAAAGCCGGTTTCTTTCCCGTGAACAGAGCCACGAAAGCCAGTAACCGCCACGCCAAACCTGTCATCCACGGTGCCATCCGAATACGAGGCGGGCGCTTGCCCACGACACGGGCAATCACGGTAAACAACTCCCGATAAGAATAATTTCCCCCACATAACACGAAACGCTCTCCCCGAATAGCACTGTCTTTCGCCAAACGAATCATCAACTCGCAGACATCCCGCACATCCACGTATCCATTCACGCCTTCCGTGTAGAAAGGCATCCCCTTACTCGCCTGTTCAAACAACTTGACACTACTTCGTCCCCGTAACCCCGCCCCCAAAATAATAGCCGGGTTCACGATCACAACATCCAGTCCTTGACGGACATACTTCCAGACAATTTTCTCAGACTCCCCTTTACTACCGGAATAAAGCGAGTGGACCGATCCCGGAATCTCCGGTGTATTCTCGTCAATCACGACACTCTCGTCGGGAGCGTCCCCCAAAGCGGCAATCGAACTCACGAAACACAGGCGTACCCCACGTTTCAAACAAATCTTACAAATATTTTCCGTCCCCTTGATATTCGTTTCCAGCAAAGTATTCCGATCGCTGCCATTGAAAGAAACCATGGCCGCACAATGATAAACGGTATCCACTTTTTCCACAAACGGGGCCACAGATTCCCCATCCAACACATTCCCAACCACCCAAGTCACCCGGGATATGGCATCTTCCGGTGAATCAAAATAACACGAAAAGAGAGCCATCGTCTCTTCAACGTGGCTCTTATCTCTTTTTAGCGCGATGATCGTCTCACCGCATCGTGCCAAATGACACAGTAAATGGCTACCCAATAAACCGGTAGCCCCGGTTACCATTACTGCCAATTAAACACGAAATTTTGTTTCACATCCGGGTGTAAACTCAAATGCACGGGGCAAGTGTGTGCCACACGTTCGAGAATCTTTTTCTCCTTCTCGGAATAACCGTTAGCCGGCATGTTAAAGATCACGTCAATCTCGGCAATACGACGAGGTTCTGCCGCCATCTTCTTGGTAATCTCGATCTCGGCTCCCGTCAAATCAATACCGTTATTTTTAGCATAAATTCCCATGATTGTCATGGCACAAGCGGCCAATGACGTAGAACACAAGTCGGTTGGAGAGAAAGCCTCACCTTTCCCGTTATTATCTGTCGGCGCATCCGTGATAATCTTTGTACCACTCTGCAAATGCGTGCACTCCAAACGCAAATCTCCTAAATATTTTGCTTTTACTGTTGCCATATCCTTTTTTCTTTTATGTTTTATTTTTCAAAGATAGTAAATTTCACACAAAATCATCCATCCGAAAGAAAATTTGATATTTTTTCCGGGAATCCGAATTTCTAGCACATTTTTTGATAATACACAAGTATCCCTATTGACACTTTTCTTATGCCGGGTGGCTTTTCATATTCCTACCACACCACACACACGACAAAAGCCACCCGGTTCTTTAAAACAAATCGATAGCTTCTTTAATGTATTCTAGACACATAGAGGCCCCGGTGACCACAACCAAATCGAATCGTATTTCCCGATGAATGTTCTTTTTCGTTAGATAAGCGGCACCCGCAGCTTGTAGATTCCTCTTTTTTCTGTAATCCAGCAAATCAAAAAGTGACACATTGTCATCTGCCCGGGTTTTCACCTCCACCACGACCAGCACCTCCCCGTCAAGACACACGAAATCCAGTTCCCGGTGTCCCACCCGCCAGTTCCGCTCCAGAACCGTGTACCCCATATCCAAAAGATACCGGTTTACCTTTTCTTCCCCGTATTCGCCCAGTTTATTATGCCACGCCATAGTACAGTCTTCCCCTAATTTACAGCCTAAAAAGAGTTTCGCAATGTTATACAAATCTATCATAAAAGCAAAATTTTTTAATCAAAAATCCTATACCCCGGATCGTTTTTAAGATTCAAGTGGTTTATTTCGAGAGAGGTTTATTCCAAAGTAGTTTTGAAATCTGAACCAAAATGCCTATCTTTGTATGGTTTTTGGGAAAAGTAGTAGTTATGGCTAAAAAAAGAGTTTTATTCATTTCTCAAGAGATAGTTCCTTATCTGCCGGAATCAGAAATGGCAAATATTGGAAGATTTCTACCTCAAGGGATACAAGACAAAGGTAAAGAGATTAGAACATTCATGCCCCGTTACGGCTGCATCAATGAAAGACGGAATCAACTTCACGAGGTAATTCGCCTTTCCGGAATGAACCTGATCATCAACGACACGGATCATCCGCTAATCATCAAGGTCGCCTCGATTCAAGCTGCACGAATGCAGGTTTATTTCATCGACAACGAGGATTATTTTCAACGTAAGCACACGATCTCCGACGAAGAAGGAAACTTTTTCCCGGACAACGACGAAAGATCTATTTTCTTCGCCCGGGGAGTATTCGAAACCGTGCGCAAACTAAGATGGGCCCCCGACCTGATCTACTGCCAAGGGTGGTTCACAGCGCTGGTTCCCCTTTACCTGAAAAAAGAATATCATGATGACCCTGTTTTCTCCAAAACGAAAGTGGTATTCTCTACTTATAACGACAAATTTGAGGGAAAACTGGATGAAAAATTCGGGGAAAAAGCGATCACGGAAGGGGTTGCCCGGAAAGACGTGGCACTTTTAAAAGACCCGACATACACGAATATTAATAAATTGGCATTCCAATACGCTGACGGAATCATTTTCAACCACAAAGACGTGGACGATGAACTCCGTACCTTTGCCACCGATCTGAAGAAACCTACCTTGGAATACCCGGGTGAGCAAAGTTACATCGAGGCTTATTCCGACTTTTTCGACAAGATTATTGAATAACAATATAAACAAGCGGCAATGGTTGTTATGCCGCTTGTTTTCATTAATATAAATCATTAAAACATAACATTTATGTGTGGTATTGTAGGATACATCGGGCCCAAAGAAGCCTGTCCGATCTTAATTAACGGTCTGAAACGTCTGGAATACCGGGGATATGACTCTGCCGGAATCGCGTTGATCCATAATAATAACATCCAAGTTTACAAGTGCAAGGGAAGGGTGCAAGACCTGGAACATCACATGGAACTGGAAGACACCAGCGCAACGATCGGCATGGGACATACTCGCTGGGCTACCCACGGGGAACCAAATGACGCAAACGCTCACCCCCATACTTCTATGAACGGTCTTTTCTCTATCGTCCACAACGGAATTATCGAGAATCACGCTTTATTAAAGGAAAAATTACAGGCCAGAGGCTATTCATTCCAAAGTGAAACCGACACGGAAGTACTAGCAAACCTGATCGAGTACATTTACACGAAAGGCCAAGTCAACGCGGAGAATGCCGTGCGTCTCGCTTTGACCAAAGTTATCGGGGCCTATGGACTGGTTGTTTTATGCAAGAACGAACCGGACCAGCTTGTGGTGGCAAGAAAAGGTAGCCCGCTCGTGATCGGCGTGGGTCAAAGCGAATATTTCGTGGCCTCGGATGCAACGCCCATCGTGGAATACACGAAAAACGTGATCTACTTAAACGATGACGATGTTGCCATCTTGAAGAGGGACGAAATGATCCTGAAAACGATCAAAAACACCCCTGTTTCATTAAGCATTCAGCAAGTGGACATCGACATCGAGAAAATCGAGAAAGGCGGTTTCCCGCATTTCATGCTGAAAGAAATTTTTGAACAGGTAAATTCAATATACGACACGATCCGCGGACGCGTAAATGCCGAGGCATCGGAAATCTATCTGGGAGGTATCTCCGAAATTATCCCGAAGATGGTCAACGCCCACCGCATTATCATTATCGGTTGCGGTACGTCATGGCACGCCGGAACGGTAGGCGAATACATCTTGGAAGAATTCACCCGAATCCCGGTAGAAGTGGAATACGCATCGGAATTCAGATACCGGAACCCGATCGTGGACGCCAACGACATTGTTATCGCCATTTCACAAAGTGGTGAAACGGCCGACACGCTGGCAGCCATCAAGTATGCCAAAGCACACGGGGCCACGGTTATCGGCATCTGTAATGTCGTGGGCTCAAGTATCGCCCGGGAAACCGATGCTGGGGTATACACTCACGCGGGCCCGGAAATTGGGGTTGCCTCCACGAAAGCATTCACGGCTCAAATATCCGTGTTGGCCATGATGGCTTTACAGATCGGCCACCGCAAGGGAACATTATCCGACGAATTGTACAAAAAATATATCAACGAACTATATAACTTACCGGACAAGGTGAAAGCGATTCTGGAAAAGAATGACAAGATCAAGGAGATAGCGGCCATTTACAAGGACTCCACGAACGCCATTTACCTTGGAAGAGGTTGTCAATTCCCGGTTGCCCTAGAAGGTGCGCTAAAACTGAAAGAGATTTCTTACATCCACGCGGAAGGTTACCCGGCAGCAGAGATGAAACACGGTCCGATCGCCTTGATCGACGAGAATATGCCGGTTTTTGCCATCGCCACGAATGACAACTATTACGACAAGATCGTTTCCAACATCAAAGAGATCCAGTCCCGGAAAGGACACGTGATCGCTCTTGTCAATGATAACGACGCACAGGTGAAAAAACTGGCGGAACACGTGATCGAAATTCCTGAAACACTGGAATATCTTTCCCCACTTCTGAACGTGATTCCATTACAGCTCATCTCCTATCACATTGCCGTAATGCGAGGCTGCAACGTGGATATGCCGAGAAACTTGGCTAAATCCGTGACGGTAGAATAAAGTTAAAAAGATACCAAAAAACAATCACAATATAGCCGTTTTTTGGTATCTTTTTCTTTCTTTTTAGGCATAGTACCATTGCCATAATATTAGATTAATCTATACTCCAATATAATTTATTCTTATTCCAATAATCCATAACAACATTTGGATTAATTGACTACATTTATCTGTTTATTTAATTGCGTGGATTAACAGATATTTACTATGAATTTCATTCAACAAAAATACTACACGGATAATCTATTGAACGCTTTGCCCGATGGAATTATCACCATGTTACCCGATGGTAAAATTTCTCATATCAACTTACAGGCCCAAACAGAGCTACATATCAACACGTCTTCCTCAAAGAAATATCAAGAAGACAATTTATACATATCCGATCTGTTATCCCTTATGCAACTTGATCAAGACATTTTACCCCGGATTCTCGATGAACTCGAAAAAGGGAAATCAAAAATAGACCTCATGCAGAACACCTGCATCAAAGAGAAAGCCACTCACACGCTTTTTCCCGTGAGTGGGCAGTTCTTTTCTTTTCGTATTAATGATGAAACAGTTGAAATTATCTTCTATTTTCACAATACCACGAATGAACTCACTCAAGAATACATATTGACCACCGCCTTGCGACGTTCGAAAATATACCCGTGGTTCCTAGACATCGATCATGGTGTTTTCGTCCTTGACCCTCGATATTTTGAATATCTAGGCATAGAACCCGGCCCCAACAATTCATTAACCATGGAAGAGTACACGAACATGGTTCATCCCGACGATCGCCAAGCCCTGAATGATGCCTTCGCCATACAATTCAGCGGAAATGTCGTATTCGAAAAACCGGTCCCCTTCCGTCTCTCACGCGGAAACGGACAATGGGAATGGTTTGAAGGACAATCCACTTACATCGGCAGGCTATCCGGATTACCCTATCGTTTAGTGGGTATCTGCATGAGTATTCAAGAACATAAAAACATCGAAGAGACACTAACGGCCGCACTAAACAAAGCGGAAGAAAGCGATCGGTTAAAAAGTGCCTTTCTGGCCAACATGAGCCACGAAATCCGTACTCCGTTGAATGCCATCGTCGGTTTTTCCGACGTACTCGTTTCCACCTTGGGAGAATTATCCGAGGAAGAATGTCGAGGATATGTCGAGCTGATTAAAAACAATAGCTCCCAGCTATTGATGCTAATCAGTGATATTCTTGACCTCGCCAAGATTGAATCTAACACGATGAACTTCATTTTCTCGAAAACATCACTCAATGCCATTTTCGAAAACGTCTTCCAAGAACAGAAAATGAATAATCATTCAAATTTAAAGAACATAAAATTCGAATTGCACACCTCATCCCAAACCACGTATATCGTGACAGACCCCATGCGCCTGAAGCAAGTTTTGGGTAATCTTACAAACAATGCTTTCAAATTCACCCGGGAAGGCTATATTCACTTGGGATTTGAAGTTTTGGAAGGAAAGATACAACTATACGTGGAGGACACAGGACAAGGCATTTCACAGGAACATATCGAACATATTTTCGACCGCTTTTACAAGATCGATTCATTCAAAGCCGGAACCGGCTTGGGACTTTCAATCTGTAAAACAATTGTAAACCGTTTACAAGGAGACATTACAGTCCGATCTGAAATTGGCAAAGGAACCCGCTTTCTGGTTGACCTCCCCGTAAACATGAATATTCATGAGAACAAATAATTCCACACGGTAGGCACCGTATAAAAAAGCATATACTCTCGTGCCATTTCCCAATGTACGCGAGAGTGTATGCTCGTTTTTACCTCTTTTCCTCTATCAATTAGTCGCTTCCAGTGATTTCTGCCATTTCCAAGCATTCGCCAGCGTTTCCTCGATCGGCGTGACAGCCTTCCATCCCAGCTCGTTATTGGCCAAAGTCGTATCGGCCCAAACCTTCTCGATATCCCCGGCACGGCGTCCCACGACCTTGTAATTCACTTTTACCCCGGTTGCCCGTTCAAAAGCGTGAATAATTTCCAGCACGGAAAGCGCCTTTCCCGTACCGATATTGAAAAACTCGTAATTTTTCTTATTCTTCCCATCCAACAAGCGACGGATAGCCACCACGTGCGCTTGGGCCAGATCTACCACGTCAATATAATCGCGTAACGGAGAACCATCCGGCGTGTTATAATCGTCACCGAACACACTCAATTGCTCACGAATTCCGATAGCCGTTTGTGTCAAATAAGGAATCAAATTATTGGGTACTCCATTGGGCAATTCCCCGATAAACGCTGTCGGGTGAGCCCCGATCGGGTTAAAATAGCGCAATGCCAGAGCTTTCATGTCAGGTTCCACCCGCATCAAATCCCGAATAATATCTTCACTCATCACCTTCGTGTTCCCGTAAGGAGATTCAGCCTCGTGACGAGGTGTTTTTTCCGTTACCGGCAACACATCGGCCTGTCCGTACACCGTACAGGAAGAGGAAAACACCAAATTCGGCACCTTAAATTCCCGCATACAAGTCAACACGTTCATCAAAGAGTTCAAATTATTGAAATAGTACTCCAAAGGCTTGCTCACCGACTCTCCCACGGCCTTCAAAGCGGCAAAATGAATCACGGCCCGTATATCCGAATGGCGGGCAAAGAAATCCCGTGTAACCTCACCATCAGTAAGGTCTATCTCTTCAAACTCGGGACGTATCCCAGTGATCTTTTCTATCCCGTCTAGCACTTCCAGACTCGAATTCACGAGATTGTCAGCAATAATTACATCATAACCATTTTTCTGAAGTTCGACCACCGTGTGGGAACCTATATACCCTGTACCTCCTGTCACAAAAATTTTCATACGCCAATAATTTTATCTCAATTTATAACATTCTGAGTGTCTGCAATAGACACAACAAAGTAAATAATAATAATCCGAAATGCCTAAAATGAGTTTGACAACCTTACGTTTTTTCTTACCTTTGCGACATGAATAAATATGTTGAACACATTGAAGAATTGCTCTATCTACATGATTGCGTGATCGTTCCGGGATTCGGAGGGTTCATTTGTGACTACACGTCCGCAAACATCAATGAGAAAACGGGGACTATTGTTCCCCCGTCTAAAAAAGTCGTGTTCAACAAGCACCTGAAACAAAATGACGGACTTCTGATTGATTGGATCGCACGTAAAGAACAGATTGATTACGAGAAAGCGCAACGACGTCTGGCTTTATTTTGTGAAGAGATCAAGGTACGCTTGAACCAGAAACAAAAAGTGGACTTCGGTACAATCGGAACCTTTTCGGTCGACCGCCGGTTCAACGTTCTCTTTGAATCCAAGAACCACAACTTCCTGCCGGACGTGATCGGTATGGAATCCTTGCCTTTGGCAACTGTCAACGGGAAAAAGATCCGTAAAACTCAAGATGAACTGATTAACACCGAATCCGGCAACCTCGTTACCCGTTTATTCAAATTCGGTTTGTCGGCAGCCGTCGTGGCCGGAATCGTGGTGATCTCCCAACAGGACATATTCCAAGGAGACGGAATGACGAACATGACCAACATGCAACCCTCCCCGGTGAAAAACAAAACAATCATCGCGGAAGACCCTGCCGTGATCTCTCCGAACTATGACTTCGTGGATTATGACCCGGTTATTGATCTGCCCGGGCTGTCAGTTTCACGATAAGTACAATCAAATAAGCCGGGAAAACGATAAACAACGCTGCCCACTTCAATAATAGGAAGAGTACCACAAGTATTCCCCAGAATCTCCAGTTCCATTTTTTCTTGAAATCATAACAAGAAATCAAGATATAAACGGGGATCATACAAGATAACGCTTTCACACCCCAAACAGCAAAACCGATGATCACGGCCCCCAAGAAACAATATAAAAAAGCATTCCCGTTCCACGAAAAGCTGGTTAACTTCAACGAGAACATCGGGATTTCACTGATCAGCAAAATGGCCAGCACCAAGGCCAAAAGAGCCAACAACCACGGTTTACCCCACATCGCCATGAAAAACTCTTCCTGATGATAACGGGTAAATACCAACATCACCCAAAACAAAGCGTTCGACGGGGTCGGCAAACCGATAAACGAATGAGTTTGTCGCACATCCAAATTGAACTTAGCCAAGCGATAAGCCGAGAAGGCCGGAACCAGAAACGGCACGTACATAAGCACCCCCTGCCAAGAATTCACCGCAAACAACTCCCCGCCACTATATCCCAAATCGCGAATCAGGAAAAAAGCCATCACGGAAGGCATCACCCCGAAACTAACCATGTCGGCCAAGGAATCCAGTTCCTTGCCCATTTCAGATTTCACATGCAGCAAACGAGCGGCAAAACCATCAAAGAAATCAAATACCATCGCCAAAATCACGAGCCAAGCAGCAAGGTACAGATGCCCGTGAAAAGCAGCATAAATAGCCACCGTGCCGGACGTAACGTTCATACAGGTAATCAGATTAGGTATATGTTTCTTCATGGTACTACTTTTTATGATCTGAACACGAAAATAGTTCTTTTTACGATAGATAAACTACATTTTTATTACTTTTGTTGCAAATTCGTTTTAAATATGGCTAAATTTCTCATTATCAGGTTCAGCTCCATCGGAGACATCATCCAATGCATGAATGTCGTAAACGGCATCAAGAACCATTTTCCCGATGCTGAAATTCACTGGATCGCCCGAAAAGACATGGGTTCTTTTCTTAACATGGACAAACGCATCGACCGGGTATGGGGATATGATAAGAAAACGGGATTCAAAGGTTTATTACAAATGGCCCGTCAACTGAAAGCCGAGAAATTTGATTATATCTACGACGCACACAGCAACATCCGCTCCAACATCTTGAAAGCCGTGTTACTCCCGCCCTTTTACCATCTTTTTCCAAGAGGACCGCATTACACGCTACGCCACAAGGACCGCTGGAAACGATTTTTGCTTTTTAAACTACGGATAAACAAATTCGACAAACCGTTCCGGGGCATCGTTTCTTACCAAAAACCACTAGCCACATGGGGAATCACGAATTTTGAATCCGATTACTGTGATTGGAATTTTCCGGCAGAATACGAGGAACGTTTTCACCGTACGCTTACCCCGAAGACCATCACACTCATTCCTTCCGCCAACTGGGAAATGAAACGTTGGCCGGTTAGTAACTGGCAGCAAGTGATCCAACTTATGCCCGACTACCGTTTTATCATTCTGGCAGGCCCGACCGACACGTTCTGCGAGACCATCAAGGCTATCGCACCCGAAAGAGTCAACAACCTGACAGGAAAAACCAGTCTATTGGAATCCTGTTACCTCGTGAAGCAATCCAACCTCGTGATCAGTGGGGATACCGGTTTTCTTCACGCTGCGGACCTGTTCCACACGAAAGCCATCGCCTTGATGGGCCCGACGGCCTTCGGCTACCCCACGGGCAAACAAGTCGAAGTCATCGAAGTCGATCTTCCCTGCCGCCCCTGTACCAAAGACGGTCATGGTAAATGCAAACAATCCATCTGGCAAAAATGTATGGTCGACATTCTTCCCAAACGAGTTGTCAACACAGCCTTAAGAATTTTAAATCTTATGGATTAAATGATTCAATGATTTCCGATTAAGTGATCCCTTTCTATCCTTTTTTTAATCACCTAATCATTAAATCGTCAATCACTTAATCATTTCAATTGTCTTGTTTCAGTACCACATAGAACGTCGTACCCTCATTCTCCACGCTTTCAAAAGTGATCGAGCCACCCATCGCCTCTATAATCTTGTAGGACATCGCTAAGCCTAGTCCCGTTCCCCCGGACTTCGTCGTGAAATTAGGCTCGGAAATTCGATCCCGGATACTTTCCGGAATTCCGCAACCGTTATCTTTAACAAGCAAAATGATCTTGCCTAACACCGTTTTCAGTCGCACCAACACGTGCCCTTCCCGTCCTTCCGGGATACTCTGTTCCGCATTCTTCAACAAATTCACGATCACCCGGTTCACCTGATCCCGATCACCATACACGGAAACATTCGGCTCTATATCACATTCCATGACATCCACGTTCTCATGGAACAACTTTGCACAGCCGTTTACCAATTCACTCAGGTCGAACCACTCGTTATTCGCCTCCTGTAACTTGGCAAAATCAGAGAAAGCCGAGGCAATCGATGCCATGTGATCAATCTGTTCGATCAACACGGCTGAAATATCCTTAAATCGCTGGCGCACTTCCTCCATATCCCCCTTCTGCAACGTGCGCTGCATAAACTGCAAATTCAACTTCATCGGGGTCAACGGGTTTTTGATCTCGTGAGCAATCTGCCGGGCCATCTCCCGCCAAGCGCTCTCCCGCTCCGACTTCGCTAACTTCTTCACGTTCGCCTCCAGTTTATCAACCATCTCGTTATACTCCTTCACCAGCATACCAATTTCATCCCGCTCGTGGTACACAATCTTCTCGTTCTTTCCCCCCACCCTCATCTGACGCAGTTTCTCATTCACCACTTGTAGCGGTTTCGTGATCCGCTCGGCCACGATACTCGACAGAATAAAGGCAAGCACCATCACGATCATGGCAATATTTACCGCTATAATCACGATCAGCAAAATATCCTTGTTCAGTTCCTCCCCACGGGTAAAATACGGGATACTCAACACGTACCTATCCCCGCTCTCCAACACCAATGGCATATACACCGCCATGTATGCCAATTCCACGATTCGCTCATCCTGTACAAAATTAATCTGTCCCCTCTTAACAATCTGTTCAAAAGCCTTCGGGTTCAGCAATGTCCCATCAAATCCCTTCTCGAATATCACGGGCCGGGAAGTCGCCACGAGGGCCCCTTCCCAGTTATAGATATTAATATCTACCCAAAGCACCTCGGACATATCTTTCAATTTTTTCAATATCTCGGGACACTTCGCAGCATCCACGCAATCATTATGTTCCAACTCATCCGTTATATACCGCGACAACTCGATCACCTTCGAACTATGCCGACGTTCAAAACTCTCGGCATTCACGATAATACTCATGATCGTCATGATCAGGAACAACGCTCCGATCAACGTGATGATATTCTTTTTAATTCTCAACGTGAGACTTGTCTGTCGGAAACTGCCCCATCCCCCGTCAAACCGGAAGAACATCCCGTAAGAAGTCAAGATAGCACTGACAAAAATAGCGTACAACAAATTCAGGTAATAGAGTGCAAACACGTCATCCCCCAAACTCACGAAACACACTCCGTCATTCTCCACGGGAATCACCATGTGCGAGAACCCGTCCATGTTCATAATCCGGGCGTGCTCGATCTTCCCGAAACGTTCCAGAGAACGGGGATAACTAAAATCCCCCTTGGAATCCACCAATACCCCATTCTTGTACTTTGCGTAAGAATAGGGATAACGGGCCTCCTTCTCGGCCCCGATCTCTCTAGATAGAATCTGAGCATACCCGATCCCTTCATGACGGTTTTTCGACTCGAAACGAATATACACGCAACTACCACCCCGAGGCGTGGAGAAAGAAAAACGCCCGAGGTACTCAACCACCCCGTCAAAATCTTTTATATTGAAAAACGACGTGTACCCAACACGGGTTCCCAAACTATCGATCAACTTGTCGTAATACTTGTCACAACCGTATTTTTCGTAAGTAGGAGTCAACAATATCGTGTCCCGTGGATCACATATCATCGCCTTACAAGTATAATAAAATCCCGTCATATCCAATAACTCGCTTGAAATATAAGCCGCCAATAAGTCCGTATCCCCCACTGTCACCAGCGAATCCACTTTCTGGCTTTGTTTTATTTCCTCGTTAACTTCCAATAACTTATGCTCGAAAATCGGGTCTCTCTCCTTGATAATCTCGTTCGCAAAACTCGCCCTCACCCCTTGTTCCCGATGAATCTCACTACTCTTTGCCAAGAAAATGATGTAAATACAGACCACCACGAGCGCGATCATGAAAATACTCTTCTGGGCATCCTGTTTCATCAGATACACCCCCAGAATAAACAACAGGTAAAGCGACAACGGGAAAAGACACTCCAACGGGGACAGTGAGAAATTAAAGAAATAACAGAGTGCCGCACAAAAAACAAGCACACCAGTTACTCCAAAAAACGCCTGACTGATAGAAAACAAATTCTGGAAATAACGCACAGAACTGTTGATTAAAACGATAAATCCCATCCCGGCAATAATCAACGTGATAAAAGCCACGATTGACGAGAAATCGACATTGATGAAACGGGCAATATTCAAGCTGACCTGCGTACTCTCGATTAACGTGTTAATCGAAAAGTGTAACAAATTCGTGTAGAAAAACACGCCTATCACGAATCCTACGAGGAATATATATTTATAACGCACCAAACGAGGCTCGTCATACTTAATCTTCAGCTTGTTAAAGGTTATAAAGAAATAATGTGCCAAACAGAACATCGTGACAAACAAATCTCCCACTGACACGATAAACCGTCCCCCAACCTGACTAGTCGTGAAAATAGGCAAAGCATAAAGAGTTTGCGGAACCTTGTATTCAACCATCAAGGCACGCATCAGCACAATAAAGCAGAAAAAACCGAACACATGAAACAGTTGCATCCGGAACGATCGGGACCTATCCAGCGATATTTCGTAAGCATAAAACAACAAGAAAAGAAACATGATATAGGGGATCAACAAGAAATAAGTGGGTACGACATCCCCATGCTCCACTCGACTCTCTATCTTGAACAAAGGCCTCCCGTCACGGTTGTACACGAGTTCTCCCCCATCTTCCCACGTCTCCCGGATAATCACCTTGCTCGCATCATCCAAATTTTCCCCCAATGACGGGTTAAAATGACTTTTCACGTAGTTACTCGAATACGGGTAATCCTCCTTTATAAACAGAAGCGCGTAATAAACCGTGTCCCCAACGGCATGCTTACGAACATCAAAATAAAGATTATTAATCTTCACCAAATCATTTCCCGCTGACAATATCTCGTACAAACGAGGCGAACCGATTCTCTCGTTACTCCAGTAAACCAACTTACTCCCCTTAAAGCCGACCAACACAGACTGTTTACCCTTCCATTCCGGATTTTGCCGTTCCGCCTCGTGATCCAGCTTCCGCAATTGATCGTCAATTCGTTTCTCCTCGAACTTCAACCGTTCTTGGAAAAGAAACAGTTTCTTATCCACGGACCAATCGTTCAGAGAATACTCCCACAAAGAGGCCACGGCCAGACAGAACATGGCTAGTGATAGTACGAGCCAAAACTTCTTCATGCTTTTCACCCTCGCTTTATTCATGATGATAAGGTTCTCCTTTCAATATAGTCATTGCCCTATATAATTGCTCCGTGAAGATCATCCTCACCATCTGGTGAGAAAAAGTCATCTTGGATAGTGATATTTTCATGTTTGCACGTTTATATACTTCTTCCGAAAAACCGTAAGGTCCCCCGATGATAAATACAAGTCGTTTCATACTTGTCAGCATCTTCTGTGCCAAAAAGTCCGCAAAAGCCTTTGAAGTGTACTCGTTTCCCTTCTCATCCAACAAAATCACGTAATCCGCCGCCTCCAACTGCCCCAACAACAATTCTCCTTCTCGTTCTTTTTGCTGTATCTCACTCATGTTTTTCGTGTTCCGCACATCCGGGATCACCTTCATCTCGTAAGGAATATAATATTTCAAACGTTTCTCGTACTCGGCAATCCCCGCCCGTACAAACTCCGCATCTGTCTTTCCTATCACTAACAAACAAACTTTCACACCACGAATTTTATCAATTATACTAATAAGTTCATCTACACGCAAATGTAAATAAATTTACGGTATCTCCCACGAACCTTCAAAAAAAAGCCCCTCAATATTTGCCCGAATTTCAATAAAACACTATATTTGCACCCGTTAAAGGCTAACCACTTTAACACACGCAAGTGTAGGTCCTATAGCTCAGCTGGTTAGAGCACCTGACTCATAATCAGGGGGTCCTTGGTTCAAGCCCAAGTGGGACCACTTAAAAATGAAGCAGTTACAGAATCAACAATGTAACTGCTTTTTTGTTTTCATGGTGAAATAAGGGGTAAAATATGGGTGTTTTTAAGCATTTGTTTTAACTATGTTTTACCCCAAAATAAGACATGAATGCCTCTATTTCAATAATTTACTACAAATTTAGAACAAATAAAAGTGGTGCACACCCTTTAATGCTTAGAATTATCAAGAATAGGAAAACAAATTATCAAAGTCTTGGGATATATATTCATCCAGATCATTGGGATTTTAAGAAAAATAAACCTAAAAAAAATTGCCCCAATGGAATTGCTATTCAAAGGCTAATTACAGAAAAAATCAAAGAATATACAGACAAAGCTATTGATCTTGAAATTGAGAAAAAAGATTTCACAGGCAAGACTCTAATTGATAAAGTCAACACTCCTGTAAAGAGAATGAATGTAAATGATCTCTTTTTACAGGAAATAGCCCAATTAAAAAAAGAGGGAAGAATTAGATATGCTGAATGCCATGATTATGTGTACAAATCTTTGCTCAAATTTAATAAGCATCTGGATATATACTTTTCAGAAATTGATGTGCAATGGCTAAGAAGGTATGAAACATGGCTTAGAGGTGAAGGGAACAGTGAAAATACTATTGGAATTAAATTTAGAACTTTAAGAACCATGTATAACATTGCTATCAAAGAAGGGTATGTAAAAGCTGAATTTTACCCATTCAAGGATTACAAGGTATCAAAACTACATGAAAACACCCCAAAAAGAGCCATTGTTAAAGATAATGTGATAAAGGTCATGAACCACAAGGAGCCTGTTTCAAACTCTTCCTACAACCAGCTGGCTATTGATCTATTCACATTCTCATATCTAATGGGTGGGATTAATTTCACAGACATGGCCAGATTAACAGGGGAAAATATCATGGATGAACAGCTAGTGTACAGGAGGAAGAAAACAAGAAAACTTATACACCTTCCAATCCATCCAAAAGCTATGGAGATCATGAACAAGTATAAATCTGACAATTCCTATATATTTCCCATTTTATCCAATTTTCATAAAACTGAACAGCAAAAATTGAACAGGATTCACAAGGTGATTGGAAAAGTAAATGCTTGCTTGAAAACACTTGGAAATGAACTTGAATTGGACAAGAAATTAACCACCTATGTGGCCAGACACTCCTATGCCACCACTCTAAAAAGGGCAGGTGTTAGCACATCATTAATATGTGATGCATTGGGACATAGTTCTGAGAGGGTCACTCAAATTTACTTGGACAGCTTTGAAAACACTCAATTAAAGGCTGCAATGAAAAATTTGCTGTGAACACAAATTACCAAGATTGAATGTGTAAAAAGGGGCAGGAACAATTACCTGTCCCAACACTTCAAACAAGAATAACTTGTATTCAAGTAAAAAACAATCATCCATTCCCATGTTTTGGTAACAGATTAAAAATAGCTGAACATGGAAACAACAAGAAAAGATTTATTAAAACCACACTATGTAGAGTTAATTTACAAAACTAGCATCAAATCAACAGACAGGATAAGAATAAATGATCCTGATGGTGTCTACTTACTGGCAAAAGAGATTTTAGAGGATAGGATGGAACATCATGAGGAAGTTTACTTGATCTTGTTAAATCAAGCCTCAAAAATATTAGGTGTGGCTCTAGTAAGCAGGGGAAGTATCAACAAAACAGTTGTGGATATAAAAATTATATTCCAACATATCATCCTCTCCAACTCTTCTAGAATCATATTATTTCACAACCATCCTTCTGGAAATTGTAAACCAAGTAAAGCTGATGATGAATTGACCAAAAGCATAACTCAACTTTCATCTTTAGCAAGTGTTGATTTTATAGACCACCTCATTGTGAGTACAGATGATTATTACAGCTATTCAAATGAATGCAGGTATGATGTCTTAAAGCCACAATCAATGATGAATAATTTATCCCCTTTTCTGGAAAAAGAAGAGATTATTTTACCTAATCCTTTATAATACAACAAAATACATGAAATAAGGCCTCAAATCTTTGATTTAAGCCACTTTCTCTGTTTTACTAATAGAGAATATCAATAAGAAATAATATAGTCTTAAGATCAATTTATAAAGCCTTATTTAGAACCTATCAAAATAACTTAAAAATATTCTTTTGGTCCCAGATGTTTTTAATGAGTGTTTATATAATAAATATAAAAAATCATCTGGGACTAGAGAAACTATTTCTGAATAAATGTATATGTTGCACTTACTTGTATATATTATAGATAAACTAAGTGTAACAACAGGATTATTTTATTCCTGCTATATCACTCATGAGAAAATTATAGTTCTGTTGCACTTAGATGTATATAATACAATAAACTATGTGTAACACTATCTCATGATTTGATCTCTTACTTTCCATGTATTGTATCAAGGTAAAGGATCTAATAGAAGAAGATGAATTGTTGTTGCACTTAGTTGTTAATATATCATATAATCTATCTGCAACATGATCTCTTAGAAATTTTATGGAAGAAAGCATACCTGTTGCACTTACTTGTATATAATATCATAATCTAAATGCAACACACCTTCACTAGTTGATCTCTTAGTTTACTATAATTAAATATAAAGTAAAAGCTCTATTGTAGAAAATGTGTTGCACATAGTTGCTATATAATATATAAACTAAGTGTAACAATGTTTCTTCTGATTAGGAAAAGTACTGCTCCAATTCTATACTATATAATAAAATTGGACCTGTACCCATCATCTTTTTCTTAAAGATAAAGGGGGACATAAAAGAAATTATAAGCTAAACACACCAAGGATATTAAATATGTGATATTTTTGTTTTTAACATCCCATGAGGGCATTTGTTTATGATGTTGAATATATTTACTTTTGTAGTGTTGGAATGAAAGCATTCCAGCAGACATAGTGAATGTAGAAAGCATTAGCTTATCCTGACTTTAGAGAATCTGGTAAATTTAAAAAAGGTACAGGGATAGTGACAGATGCTCAACTTGCCATATATATCATCAAAATATATAAGGTCAAGCATGGGATGTTATTATCTGTATCTTGGGTTTACCAGAACCTTCTAAAGTGGATAATCTCAGTCTCATGCTTTCTTTTTGTGTAATTACCTTTTGGAGACTGGAGGATTATTTTACATTTAAACATGAAATTTAAAAATCTTATCCCCATGCTATCATTCATCCTTCTTTTCTGTTTTGTTGGATGTGATGATGAAGACTATTCAAGTGACATTGATGCTTTGAAAAAAGAGTTGGAAGAGACAAAAGCAGCTGTTAAAACAATTCAAGATTTAAGCAATGCTTTACAGAATCAACTCTTCATTAATTCTTATGAGAAAACAGATAATGGCTACACTCTAAAAATGAGTGATGGGAGCACTATATCTGTCACCCAAGGACAGAAAGGAGATGATGGAACAGATGCTCCTACCATAACTGATATTAAGGAAACTGAAAATGCTTTGGAGTTTGTGTTTAGCGATGGCAGCATAATCACACTACCTAAAGAGGAGAAATATGATATGATTACCATAGATTGTGAAGTAAGTGCAGGAGATAATACTAGAGTTGATTTTCAGTTAAGATATGATGAATTTTGGGGTAATGATCCTGTTTTCCCTTTTCCAGAAAACTTAGAAATTAATTGGGGTGATGGAAGAACAACAGGCAGTTCAGAATATAGATACAAAACAAGTGGAACATACACAATCACCATTAAAGGGAAAAAAATCTATTCATTATATTTAAATGAATTATCAGGCAAAATTAAAAATATCGACATATCTCAATGTTCCAATTTAAAAGGCATTAATATTGATCATTGTGAAGGGAATATCACTCTAGAAAATGCAAAAGAGCTGACCTTTATAGAAGGTAGGCCAAACACAACCATTTTAAATTTGAACAATCTTTCCAAGCTAAAATGCCTCAAGCTAGAATCTTCCACTCTCAATGAACTTAACATTACCAACTGTCCTAATATTGAAATTTTAGAGATTGAAAATACTAATCTTAACAGTATTGATATAACCAATTATACAAACTTGTACAAGCTAGATTGTAGTAATTCTTCCATTTCTACTATATGGGTATGGGATGGGTTTGATCCTTCCACTTTTGATGAATGGCTAGTACCAGAAGGAGTGGAATGTAAAATGAAACAATAAATATATGAGATGGGAGTATAATATAATCACTCCCACTCTATCTTTTAACTAAATCTGTTATCCCCCTACCATTAATAAACAACATACATCTCATGCTAAAGAATGGATTAATTGGTATTTTTTGAAGCAATTCATGTGGCTTTTCTTTAGATTAAGAAGTCAAAAAATATTTATCTTTTTACCCACTCAGAATAGGAAGGAGACATGAACTTAGGTTTGTGTTTCCTTTCATTCATATGGCTCATTAGGCTAAGATGTAAATATTATTAATTATTCACAATTTATCCTGTGTTACTCTAGCATTAGCTTGTAGGAAAATGATATATTTCATTTCAAATTTATTTCCTGTGCTGCTTTAGTTCTAATCTTTAAAATTCAACACATTCTATTAAAAAACTATTCTATTTTGCTTTAGTTTTAACAGGAATGATAGATTAAATATACTTTCAATTTAAATGTATCATGCCCCCTCTATTTGCTTAAAATCAATTGATTTTCACTCTCTCATCAAGTTATTTGATGGTGCATAGTATAAGGCTGGGGGCTTAGAAGCAAATGAAGAAACACCTTGCTATTTGACACAGGAGTAGCTACCTGATCCAACAATGCTCCATTTCACTGAATTTACTTTCCAAAAAGGAAAGAAGGGCATTGAAGTTTAAGATAGATTTTAATATGGATTCTGAGTGTTTCATCAATTCTCATGTGGTAAGTAATATCCATCTTCAAAAGTAGAAGTACATGGTTTCTTCCCATTGTACTATAACAAAATTCTTGAATAATACAAATATAATACATTTTTTAACTAATTCCAAATTTTTGAGCAATTATTTTATATTTTCCCCATGGCTATACAAAGCAATTCTACATTCTGAACACCTATCATTAAGATGAAAAATAAGGCCCTTTTTAAGCCTCTACAGCCACTTTCTGCATTGAATAGTATTACAATATCAACCATTAAAAATATCAACAAATGAAGAGAAAAAAGCATTATTTACATTCTGGCTAAAACCATGTTCATGGATCTTTAGTTTAAATTTTGTTGCAGATAGATTTTTGTATATATTGGCAAGTAAGTGCAACAAAAAAAAATATTAACCACAAAAGCATTTATTTACATAAAAAATCAATATTATGTATATCAATACAACAAAAGAAGACCAAAGACAATAATGAAAACATGGAAGGAAACACTATCATTTTTCATCAAAAACCAAACCAGTAACATACTCATTATCAGTAATTATTAACCCACATAGACTAAACAAATTGTTTTAACTATGTTTTACCCTTTTAGAAAAAAAGGATAAAATATTCTCATAACACACTAATTATCATTATTTTACATCTCACTATATCCACTCACTCATAATCAGGGGGTCCTTGGTTTAAGCCCAAGCGAAACCACTGAAAAAAAAGAGCGTTACAAAGTGACTCTCTTTTCTTTTTGTCTGTTTTGAGGGTGTTTGGACCAAATGTTTAAACCATGTTTAAACCAGAATTGATAGTGTCCCCCAAAAGTGTGTAAATAAAATAAATATTTAACGCAGGATTTATACACAAATATATTCCAAATAAAGAACAGATAAATTCCAAATAATACCCGTTACTTTATGCTCATTCGAAACTCAAACGTTGTTCATCCATAACGGGATGTCTAAGCTCTGTTTAAGCTCTGAATGATCCACGAGAAAAAGGTAGTTTTTCCACTATATCTCCACCTTTCTTCTTCGAGTTCTCACTAGAAACGATCAGTAATGTAATAATTATTGTAACTGATTAACAAATAGATTCAACTTTCTCGTGAATATTAGAAATTCATTCACTTTATTCATTCATAACGTATTAACATTCATTTTATACACACTGGATACTCATTTCCATTATAATCTCTCCCAAGTTGAGTCTATATATCCAAATGTCGCAAAAAGGGATCATCGAGTTACAGTGGAGCCACACCGTACCTCCCGGTCGCTAAAAGATCTGTATTCGAGTATCCACGGTAATCGTGATATTAACAATTGAGCGGAAGGAACGAAATTCCTTCCGCTCTCAAAAATCGCCACAAACTAATACATCTAATTTGTACTTCCCACAAGTATAATTAAACTTATTTAACGTCTTTCCCTGTACCGGACGTCTTTTATCCGAGCGAAACCGGAATATTCCACTCGTTTTGTTATCGAATTATTAGCTCCATCCACTTTATAAAACCCTAACTTTCCACCATTCACACCGCTAACACGATTATCATAAGTACCCACCATCAACTCATACTGACGAGCCATAAATTCTTCAGTGGGTTCAGGCCACCAATAGTTATTATGATACAAATTAAACTTCAACATGGTCACTTCCTCATTGGCACTCAATCCGATATTTGTCATTTCATAAGTTATATTAGTACCCAAATTATGCAAGTACACCTTGTTTTCCACACCATAGAACATATAAGGGAACTGTGAATGGAATGCAAACACTGTCGCTTTATCAAAATCGGGAGCGTTCAAATTTTCGTATATACTCTCTTGCACGAAACCCGCTCCGCTCATGTTAATCCCATATATAACCCGTTTCCCGGAAGCGTTTTGCAATATGGCATATACCAAACCATTCGAGTAGCTAGTCCCCTCCATATAAACTAAATCCATTCCGGTTTTAAAATCAAACAATTTTCCGACTTCCGGATTAGGAACAGGTGTCAATATCTGGTTTATGTCATTGGTTGTAGGACTCTTGAAACTCCAACCCACAAAACGTTTATTATCTATATCATAGAACAGGGCCGCAGTACTGTTCCCCGGGTAGCGAACCATACTTATACCAACGTACGGGGCTACACGATATTCCGGGGACTTTCCACGAACAGAAGTATTAATTGGCATCTCAAAAGCCGCCCCCGCAGCCGTTACCAAAGCATAGACATTCCCTTTATTTGAAACGGCAAAAATAGCACGTGCCGTAGGAGGGCCCATGTTTGCCAAGGGCATGTATTCTATAATATTTTCATCCGGATCACTTGGTGCCACGATAAAATCTGTCGTGTAAATGTTATACATATCACTTGTCTCGAAAGTATTTTGGTCAAGTTTGTAAGTGCCTTCTTCCGACATTAGATAAATAACATCTCCCGTTTGAACAGGGGCCGGATAGAATCCAATCTTTGTGGCTTTCTTCAAATCGGGAAGTCCCAACAAAGACAACAAATCATAAGCGGGCTCAATCCGATCTGCCGAAATCACGGAAATCATATCCATCCGCACACGCTTTTCTTCACCCTCGTTACACAATACTAACCAACCTTCATACGTAGAGGAAGTCACTTTCACATCAAAAGTTGTAGAATACTCGATAGAAGAACGCTTATCTTTTACCGCAAACCACACGACATACTTTCCCGACGGGATTGAAATTAACGTATCCAATTTCAACGATTTAGATGGATTCAAATCTACCCATGCCTCATCATACAATTGACTTCCCCCCTTTTTCTCCAACTTATAAGAAAACTCAAAATTAGGATTTCCATCCTTAATCTCTCCTTCCAATGAAGAAGTCACCTTCGGTTGGGCAACAATATGCTCTATACCACCAAGAATTTCAAGTGTCTCAGGCAAATTCTCAATTTTAATCTCTGCCATCTCGCGATAATCATAATTCCCCTTGTCGTCATAACATGACATCAAAAAGAAAATGAACGAGAGTAATATTATATTTTTCATTTTCATATTGACAATTTTTTAAACAATTATTGATAATCAGAATAATCCACCTCATAATTCGGAGCCAATTGCATATACTTTTCATCCGAATCTTTTACAGGATTTCCCGCATCAGCCTGCTCCTGCAAATAAATTCGCACGGTTCGAGCGAAGAAGGGAAGTCGTGCTGACTGTACTTTATACCCGTACATGTTAGCATTTTGCCAATCCCTTGGGGTTAATCCACACACTTGATTCACCACCTGATACTTTTTGGGTGTCCATTCTCCAAAATAATCTTGTTCCGCATAATTTTTCCAAAAATTGGGCTGCGTGTACATTTCATTAAACGTGAAAACATAACGAATACCACTGATTTGTTCTCCCTTTGCCGTGTAAAGATTCGTGTTTTTATAGGTTTCCAGATAACATTTAAAATGTTCATTCTCTTGCAAACGAAGCACTATTTTCAACGATTTCTCCAGTAGAGTTTCCGTGCGTAGGAGACGAACCGGGACTACTGCATTACTGGTTCCAGCCTTGATAACCAGCGAGTCTAATTCTATCTCAAAATCTATCCCTTCAATAGCTGTCGATTCTTCCATATCAACGACAACCTTAAACGGCCGATCATAATCTACCACTTTCCCCATGGTCAAAACAGGAGCATTTAGTACATGGCTCGTGTAATAAGCATACATCCCGGCAAAAGAAAAATCGGTTGAATCACTATAATATTCCGTCGTACTGCCATAAACGGTACTCGTTAACCTCTGAAAATAAATTCCCGCATCATTACTCGCAAATACTGGAATCTCTTCTTTATCACAACTCCACAAAAAGGAAAATGACATTACCGCAAATAATAAAATTTTCAATTTCATAACTCTTTCTCTTTTAACGATTTTCAATCTCTCCCGTTGGTAACGGAATTGTATATTCAAGATAATTTGCTCCATTATAATTATATCCCGCTTCATCAATCCACAAATAATCCGTGTTTAACCTCTTGTGCAAAAAGAAGGTTTGTCCTTCTCCCCAGAATTCACGAGCATACTCGTTATTCAATTTCATTCTTAAATCTCTTTCACTATTCACAGTCAAAGAAGGTAAACCGCGTTTAGCTCGTATTTGGCTTAACCATTCATATCCATCTGCCAATTCCGGCTCACATTCCGCCGCAATGTAGTACACCTCACTCAAACGAATCAATGGCATCAACACGGCGTGAAAATATTCTAAATTCTCGTCCGGTTTATCAGGATTTTTCTCATCCTTAGGCTTATCAATCTTTTTATACTTTATAAAGATATCTCCTTGTACACCCACACTAGTCGCTGCCCTCCAATGTGTTTGATAACGATAATCCTGACTCTCGTTACCAAAAAGACTACTCAATACGAAATTGGCTTTAGGTTGCAAGAAATTGTTTCCGGCAGTTTCGTCATCAAAATAATACGTGTAAATATCAGCTCTAGCTTTATCATAGAATCCCATCAACACTTCAGTAGAGAAAACCCGATCCGGAGTTCTCTGGTTAGCCAACAATTTATTCGGATCTACCGCAGGAAAATGTTTCGCCACATTCTCATCTGTCAACAACTGGTGCGCAGCCTTTAATGCATTCACTTTATCCCCAGCGTATAAATACGCCCTAGCTTTTAACGCCAAAACAGCATAATAATTAAAACGCAATTGACGATAACGCAAATATACCTCTTGATCATCTTCTAAAGAAGCCATAGCTCCTTGTTCTATCACGGGATCATTTCCTTCAAGTAATTGTTCCGCAGCATGAATATCCCGCAACACACGTCCCATGACCGTATCGGCTGATAATATTGGCAACGCCGAAACTTTATCCGATTCATTATATGGAATTGCTTCTGCAGATGGTTCTTTCACATACACAGGTCCAAACAAACGTAACATATCCAAATGCAAGAAAGCACGCAAGGCCAAAGCCTCTCCTGTTAGTACTTTCTTCTCTTGCTCGTTTAACACACCGGTGCTGACCTCCAAGTTTTTAAGCAACACATTACAATTTAAGATTGTGGAATAAGCTGACGACCAAATATTCGATAAATTAGCCTCAACAGTCTCATCCGTGTACTCCGGCTTCACCAAGGCTGTATAATATTTATTCACGGATAACGGCGTATAACGAAAAGCGAGAATATCTATCATCTCGTAAGTAAGATTCTTGCCATACAGTGATGAAGAGGCTAATTTATTATAAATCCCGTTCACGGCAGTGTAGAAACCGCCACGTGTGGCAAAAAGTTGCTCCTCTGATTGTTTATCCTTAGGCTGCACGTCCAAAAAGTCAGAACACCCGCTCCCCAGAAACAACAATAGACTCAAATATATGATAACATGTAATTTCATACCACTTGTTTTTTAAAAATTAAACGATAATCCGGCTTCTAAACTCCGAGCAAAAGGATAGGAAATACCTCTCTCCGACTTAATAGAAGATGCTCTAAATACATCACGCATAGAAACCTGCACTTTCAGATTACTCAAACCTAACTTCTGAATCCAACCATCATAAAACTCGTAACCAAGATAGACAGACTCCAACGTCAACACGTTCTCCTCTTGCACAAATCGAGAAGACATGGGAGTGGATGCCGCATTAGCAATATCCTTAAAACGTACAAGATCACCCGGTTCTTTCCAACGCTCGTAAAGCGCTCGTTTATCTTGATTTTTAGTCAACCCTCCGGTAGAGATATTCTCTACTTTATTGAATAAAGCTTCATTAAACACATCTGCACCCAATTGATAACGAAAATTCAAACTAAATGACAATCCTTTCCAATTCAAAGAAGTCCCAAAAACCCCTTCTATTTTCGGACGAGTATTACCACAAATCACTTCATTATCATACGAAAAATCATACGTGTAATTCCCATTTTTATCGTAGTATAACTCTTTACCGTTAGCCGGATCTATTCCCTCGGATTTTACAGCCCAAATATCATCCGGATCTGCCCCGTCATAATATCGAACCGTGTTAGCTCCCTTGCCACTCGCGTTCAACAACGACAATTTGTCCCCAATCTTGTCAATTCGATTTTTCTGCGTACGTAAGTTAGCACGTACCATCCATGAAAAACGTTTATCGAAATTCTGAATAATATAATAAGAAGCTGTAGCCGTCACACCTTGAGAGGTCTGTTCTCCGGCATTCGTCATATAGGTTGGTGTTCCTGAAGATAGTGGCATCCCTATTCGTATCAGAAGCGGGTCCGTCACTTTATGAAAATAATCAACCGTAATATTTAAACGCTTATTCAACAAAGTAATGTCAATACCCATATTTTTATCTAACGTCGTTTGCCATTTCAAATCAGAATTACCAACTTGATCCAAAACAGCTCCTAAACAATTCATTGAACCATATTGAAAAGCATAAGTCAACAACGTTTGAGCTGAATCGTAATTTTGATTTCCAGGATTACCAATAGAAACTCTCAATTTCAACAAATTAATCCAACTAAAGTTATTCTGGATAAATTTCTCTTTGTGCAAATTCCATCCTAAACCGACAGACCAAGTTGTGTTGTATTTTTTAGATGACCCAAACACGGAAGATCCACTACTACGCATACTAAAATCCATCAAATAACGATCATTAAATGAATACCCCATGTTAAAATAACCATTCAAAGAGCGAGAGACACTCTCGTAAAACGTGGGAATTCCGTTTTCCGGATACCCGTTCGAAAAAGAAGGATAAGTAAAATCTCCATTAGGAAAACCTTGTGCCGAATATCCTTGCACCAAGGACTTACTCATATTGAAATTTCCCCCGGCAACCAAATTGATCCGATGTACTCCTAACATTTTAGCCCATGTTACACTAAGTTCCCCTTCTGTTTGGTTCAACCGGGTATTAGTTGAAGTATATTCACCCTTCTTCAATGCTTCCGTATCTTCGAAACGCGTATCCTCTGGGGAATAAAATACCTCCGCATCATTATTCCCGTAGGTTATACCCAAACGGGCACGTATACGCCATTCTACCGAGGGGAAATATTCTGCCACGAAATAATTGCTTAATGAAACGTTCTTCCCTTCATTGCGACTATTCAGATTAGCATTCCATAACGGGTTAAATGCTTCGAAATAATCATTTTTCTCCAACCATTTTTCGACAATCCCGTCTTTATTCCGTTTCTTGAAATAAGGATTTGCTTCCGCATAAACTTGAAAAGGTACAACAGGATTCTCTATATCTGTCACGTTAATCGAAAACTTGTTAGAAAATTGAAACTTTTCCATCCGATAGATTAAATCGATATTGCCACTGATGATTTCACGCAAAGACTCTTTCATCACCCCTGAGATTCCGTTATACCCCACACCCAAGCCAAAAAGGAAACGCCCTTCACCACCTTGCACGTATAAAGAGTGTTTTTGATTTACTCCCGTACGTAATGGTTCTGCCAACCAATAAGTGTTTACCCCACTTTCCACAGTTTCTAATTTCCCATTATAAAATTTTATAACCATCAAAAAAGAGAACAATTTTGTTTTTCATATTCTTCTATACTCCTATTTTTAAAAGTATTCTTATGATCCATATATCACCATGTGGTATAAAATTTGCTCGATTGAATCAAAAACAACATACATGAAAAATACATCCATCATTCTGGCAGCCCTGACAATGGCCTGTTGCTCTCCTGCCTCAAAAGAACACCAGACAAAAGGCATCGTGTGTGATGCCACAATGAACACGATTTCCATCGTAACAGCAAACAAGGACACCTTATCTTTCAGCACACTAGATGCCGATAAGAGTCACGTCAACGGGTTGCTGTTAAACGACACCGCCGAGATTTTTTATAAAGGGAAATACACGGCAGGAATGTCCGCAACAAAGCTCATCGTGTACAAAAATCAAGCATTGGGAGCATTACAAACAAGAACTTACGAGGGGATCTTGCCCGCGGCCTCTTCTCCCGGCATTCGTTATTCCTTAACGATACAAAATCAAGAACATAGTGGCGACGGGACATTCACGTTAACGATGACTTATATCGAAGCGGAAAACGGAAAAGATGCCATTTTTAATTACAAGGGAAAAAGATTCACACAACGCGGAGATGCTACCAATAATGATGCTATTGTATGGCAATTGGTTGCAGATAACGGAAAAGACATTTTCAACTTCTTGCGTGAAGACGAAAAGACCCTTACTCTATTAAATGACAAATTCGAAAAGAGTGAGACGGGTTTGAATTATAGCTTGAAACTTGTAGAATAATCTTGTCAAATATGAATATCGAAGAATTCAGAGAATATTGCTTATCCTTAAAAGGGGTACACGAGAAGATGCCCTTCCCGAATGTTCCCGATAAATACAGCCAAGACGTCCTATGTTTTTACGTGGCAAGCAAATGGTTCTGCTTTGTAAATATCGAAGTATTTGATTTTTGCTGTATTAAATGCGCCCCGGACAAAAGAGAAGAGTTACAAGCCACATACTCGGGCATAAAACCCGGATGGCACATGAATAAAAAACACTGGATCAGCGTTTATTTTAACCAAGACGTGCCGGACAAGGAAATCAAAGAGCTGGTCAAAAAATCCTACGACATTGTAGCTAAAAGCCTGACAAAGAAAGAACAGGAGGCATTAGCAAATTCTGAGGAATAAAATCTTTCTATTCCTCCCCTCCTTCTCTACCGCAAATAACAAAATCTGTAATTTTGGTACGTATCCCCGTAATTTATATACAAACGGGATAGGGAATGCGATGTAATTTTGTAGCATAAAATTACGAGTACAACATACTAGAATAATCATTATAAAAAATCATATTATGGCAAAAAGAATTTTAATCCTTTCTTCCAGT
>ENA-ORNP01001096-ORNP01001096.1-human-gut-metagenome-genome-assembly--contig:-NODE-1096-length-29699-cov-7.026852_pt1 | contig 29699 bp, 29 predicted proteins | sample MGYA00242119_ERZ509030 | MGnify/ENA primary metagenome ERZ509030 (study PRJEB26280, sample SAMEA2338708) | human gut metagenome | biome: human gut; feature: human-associated habitat; material: faeces... | reverse complement strand
CATAGTCGAAGTGCTTCTTTAAGGTTTCTATCGCCTTGTCCAGCCCGTTACGAGCTAACAACTCCGTTGGATTAGGAGGCACAGCACCACCCGGAAGAATAAACAGATTCTTATTGATATCAGAAGGTTGAACAAGTTCCATTAGATCCGTTTCAGGATTGGAAAGATACTGAGTAATGCCTTTCTCTTTATTGGAGAGATGGAATACTTTATTCAGTCCCGGCTTGCGAATATCGAGTCCGACAATCACGACCTTCTTTCCCAAAAGAGAAAGACTGATAGCCAGGTTTGCCGAAACAAACGATTTTCCTTCTCCACTGACTGTTGAGGTTACAAGGATAACCTTCTGATCATTATCGAGCATAAACTGAAGATTGGTACGAATATTACGGAAGATTTCACTCATCAGATTATTCTTGTTCTCGAAGACAGCAATAGAACCATTCTTATCATTCTTTTCGTCAGTCAATGGAATATCACCTATAATAGGAACACTCGTCAGTTTTTCTACGTCGGCACGACCTTCTATCTTGAATTTCGTCAGTTCAATCAGGTAAATGATGCCAACAGGAATCCCAACACCCAACACCAATGCAATTAAATAAATCATAGAGCGTTTGGGAGATACCGGAGTATCATCAGCTATCGCTTCATCAATAATCTTCGCATTATTTGCAGTAGCAGCTAACGCAATTGCGTTCTCTTCACGTTTCTGCAACAACATCAGATACAACCCTGCTTTAATTTCCTGCTGGCGGGCAATGCTTACATAAGCACGTTCCTGCCCCGGAGCGTTACTGATACGACGAGAGTAGCGGCTTGCCTCACGGTCCAGATTTGACTTGGTTATCATCAACCCCTGCAAAGTTCCTTCAAGAGTAGCCTGTACATTAGCTTTCATAGCACGAATACTCGTATCCAGATTCACAATAGCCGGGTTATTCTCTGTTGATGTACGTAGCAGACGTTTACGTTCCACCAACATTTCATTATAACGTTCAATCGCACCAATCAAGGCAGCATCCTGTAAACCAACATTACTTGGTAATACTTCATATTCATTACCTCTCAAGTATTTACGCAAGTCATTCACCAGACTGATTTGAGTACGGTTCTCCACACTCTTCTTTTCATATTCAGCATTACCGGCTAAGGCTATCTGAGCTTCACTCGTCAAGTCCGTGATACCTGCGTCACGCTTAAAGGTTTCCAAATCCGCTTCTGTACTTCCCAGTTCTTTTGAAATAATACTAATACGTTCATCAATAAACTCAGCAGTCTTCTGGGCGATTTCGTTTTTATCATTATTCGTATTACGATTATACATCTCCAGTAATTGGTTGATAAAATCCTGTCCACACTGCAAACTGGAATTTTTTAATGAAATCACAGCCACAGAAGTAGTCTTGGAGGTTGGCGCAATAGACAAGCTGCTGCAATACCCCTTTGCCACTCTCATCGGTTTGTTGATAGTCGCAGTTATATGACGTACGTTCTTCTCCATCCGAGGAACTTTCGTTCCATCCTGCAAAGTTACCGAGTCAACATCTTGAAAGAAAGCCAATGTACCTTCATCAGTCGGAAAAATAGCAGGCAGCTTTTCAAAATGCTTCTGATAGCCCTTTTCACCTACAGTCACATTCACATCCATACTACCTTCAGGCTGTAAGGTCATCTCTACTACCATCGAAGTTTTCAGTTTTTCAGCCTCTTGAGGAGTCAAACTTACTTGTACCGGAGATGTCTTATATAAACCTTTTGCAGGAAAATCATCCTCATCTTTATAGGTTATATACAATCCCAACTGATTAACCACCTCTTTTACCAAGGTTTTCGAACGTAGAACTTCCAACTCATTATCAATGTTTTTAGAAGATGTCATCAGACCGCTTAAACCTATATCCTCCAATTCCGAAGAAAGTCCTGCACCTCCACCCTTCTTCTCGTCTTTTATCAGAACTGTAGCGGAAATATTATAAATGGGTGTAGCCCAGTGCAAATAAAACCATGCACCAACAAAACATAGCAACACAGCACCTACAAACCAGGGCCAGTGAATGATGTATTTAAAAAGCAATGCCCGGAAATCAATTTGCTCCTCAGTCATTTCAGGTCCTTTCCCGTTTTTATTTTCTTCCTTCATAACTCTTTCTTTTTATTTCAAGATGTTAAACAATAAACTGGCAATAGAAACAAGGATCGAAGTAGCAGAGAACCACAAACTTGTACTAGTTCCGATATCCGAATTTCGAGCTTTTGCCTTATTGGGAGTTACGTAAATAATATCATTCTGTTGCAAATAATAATAAGGAGAAAGGATAGTCTCCGCTTTATTCAGATCCAAAGGAATAATTTCCTGCTTACCATTGGCATTCTCTCGTATCAGCTTAACATCATCACGTAGACCATATACGGTCATATCACCTGCCATAGCCAAAGCTTCCAGGATGTTCACCTTTTCATTGGAAATCGTAAATGTACCGGGACGGGCAACTTCACCAATCACGGAAATCTTATAATTTACCATACGTACCGTTACAATAGGAGTTTCCGTAATATAAGGTTTCAACTTTTCTACAATCATCTGTTCAGTTGCCTTCTTTGTCAATCCGCCCACATGAAGTTCACCCAATACCGGAAAGTTGATATTACCTTCATTATCCACCAAATATTGCTGCAGGACAGGCTGAGTAGTCGTATAATTCAAAGCAGCATTACTCTGCGTAGCCACTGTCAGATTAAAAGGCGCAGCCAGTTCAGGACTGGTACACGACACTACAATAGTCAACAAGTCTTTGGGCATGATCTTTGCATCATATAACTGTTCGTTCTGCGTACTATACAAAACGACTTCTGCATCCTGCAAGTAAGGCACCTTTTTATAAGACTGACAAGCTGTAAGAAGCAGGATCAACAACAGTATTAAAACATTCCTTCCGTTTAATTTTTCCATAATATATAAATTATAAAACTTAGACACCTTTCAAATACCATTCATAAAGACGCTCGATTCCTTCATCAATCTCAACCTTATGATGCCAGCCTAAACTGTGTAACTTCGATACATCTGTTAATTTACGCATTGTACCATCAGGCTTTGAACTATCCCAAAGAAGGATACCTTTAAAGCCAATTTCCTTCATAATTATTTCAGCAACTTCACGGATACTAACTTCCTTACCTGTACCAACATTGATATGGCAGTTACGAATGTCTCTACTGCCTGTAACATAAGTATCTTTGAAATCAACGTTCAACAGTACATGAACGCTCGCATCAGCCATCTCTTCACTCCATAAGAATTCACGCATAGGTGTTCCGGTCCCCCAAAGTGTAACCGATTCAGGAGTAATACCAAATTTTGCCAATTTATCCAATATTTCAGTATCAGAATTACTGCCGGTCACGCCTTCCACAGGACGCAAGTCAAGGTCTCTGCGAACTGCCTTCCAGTCACCTTCGTTTAAACATTTAGCCAGATGAATCTTGCGAATCATGGCAGGAAGAACATGACTGTTTTCCAAATGGAAATTATCATTTGGACCATAAAGGTTGGTAGGCATCACGGCGATATAGTTCGTGCCATACTGAAGATTGAAGCTTTCACACATCTTCAAACCAGCAATCTTGGCAATGGCATAAGGTTCGTTCGTATATTCCAAAGGAGAAGTCAGCAGAGCGTCTTCCTTCATCGGCTGTGTCGCATCACGGGGATAAATACAGGTACTGCCCAGAAAAAGCAGTTTCTGTACGTTATGACGAAAACTCTCACCGATCACATTCTGCTGAATCTGGAGATTCTGATAGATAAAATCGGCACGATACTGCAAGTTTGCAAGGATACCACCGACATGCGCAGCGGCAAGGACAACTGCATCAGGCTGTTCTTCATCAAAGAATTGTTTTACGGCTACGCCATCAAGAAGGTCCAGTTCTTTATGAGAGCGTCCTACAAGATTCGTGTAACCACGACGCTGCAAATTATTCCAGATAGCGGAACCCACCAGACCATGGTGTCCTGCTACATAAATCTTCGTATTCTTATCCATTCTTATTCTTCTCTATTCATCAGTTCTTTCATGTGAAGCTTCTTCACAAACTTCATATCATGCGATACCATGATTTTTACCAGTTCGGGGAAAGAAGTCTTGGTGGGATTCCAGCCAAGTAACGTACGCGCTTTCGTGGGATCACCCAGTAACTGTTCTACTTCAGCAGGACGAAAATATTTAGAATCGACTTCAACCAGAACCTCTCCCGTCGATACATCAATGCCTTTCTCATTCACACCTTCACCATCCCAACGAAGTTCAATGCCGACTTCTTTGAAAGCCAGTGTCGTAAATTCACGTACAGTGTGGTATTCTCCAGTAGCAATTACAAAGTCTTCAGGAGTGTCATGCTGAAGAATCAGCCACATACATTCTACATAATCCTTAGCGTATCCCCAGTCACGAAGTGAGTTCAGGTTTCCCAAATAAAGTTTGTCCTGAAGACCTTGCGCAATACGGGCAGCAGCCAATGTTATCTTACGGGTTACAAAAGTCTCTCCTCTACGTTCACTTTCATGATTAAAAAGGATTCCGTTTACAGCATACATGCCATAGCTTTCACGATAGTTCTTGGTTATCCAAAAACCGTATTGTTTGGCTACTCCATACGGGGAACGGGGATAGAATGGAGTAGTTTCCTTCTGTGGAACTTCTTGGACCAAACCGAATAGTTCAGAAGTGGAAGCCTGATAAATCCTTGTCTTCTTCTCCATTCCAAGGATACGGACAGCTTCCAGCATGCGAAGTGTGCCGATAGCATCCGCTTCAGCTGTATACTCCGGTACATCAAAAGAAACTTTCACATGGCTTTGTGCGGCCAGGTTATAAATTTCATCCGGTTGTACCTGCTGGATTATACGGATCAAGGAACTGGAATCCGTCATATCTCCATAATGAAGATTAACCAAACGCTCCTTTTTCATGTCACGTACCCACTCATCCAGATAAAGATGCTCGATACGTGCGGTGTTGAAAGAAGAGGAACGACGAAGGATACCATGGACTTCATATCCTTTTTCTATTAAAAACTCGGCTAAAAATGAACCATCCTGACCGGTGATTCCTGATATTAAAGCTATCTTTTTCATTTTATTCATTAATATTTCATTTATAGTATATACATATTTTATCAGCCATACCCCCATTTTTCCTAGCTAATACAGCAAATAGTCCCATTCAAAAGAGTCAAAGTCAACCTTCTCACCATTAAAGCAAACATTACTATAACTCTCCTCAGAACGCTTCAAGAACATATCTTCCTTCTTGATGAATTTATAGAAGCCCTAAACACTTTAACTTAGGAATTGTAATGAAGGTCGCGGACAACCTTCACCAGAATCAGAAGTCATTGAATATTTTGTCGTTTGAGAAAGCTTTAGGTTATCATCTAGAGCGTCAGGATCATCGTCATCAAAGTAATCGGCAGTCAGCTGGTCATCATCCAAGATATGCTCAAAAAAGCGTTGGAACATATCATCCGGTGCCATTCCGTCAAAGTCATCTCCATCTATTTTTGAGAGTTGAACAACCGACATATCCGATTACCGCCAAATCTCTCTCTTCCTTCCAAGATTTTTTCAGGACGAAATCGAGGTGAGATACAAACAACTCCCGCAGTTCATCGGCCATCAGCAGATTCTCCTTCCGCGTCTTCTTGTCATAACACACAGAGACTAGAAAAAATATCTTCAAGATATTATAGGTCTGGCAGGAAGCTTTTACCACGGGGAGTATCGAGACCCGTCTTGACGAACTCCCAGACCAGTTCCTTCACACAAAGCTTTTCCAATTCCTCTATCGGATTTGCCTTGGCGTAGGAATCGATTTTATCAATCATGGTAAGTTTACTCGCTGATTTACCAACGGACACACCAAGGAAAACAGCAATCCGGAAAAGTGACTCCTTATGGACAAGATTCAGATTGCTACGGTATGTAAACGATGTTATACCCATCATCTTTTTATGGGAAATGTAGGAGAAATTCATTGTGGTCGATATTAGTAGACTTCTGTCAAGTCGCAGGTATTAGCCCTACTTGTGCTGACAGATAAACATTACTTCTTCAATGTTTCGAAAGTTTCAGCGGCATCTTCCTCGGCAATCCGCATGCAGCGAGCGACGTAATCCTGATGTCATTAACTGCATTGAACCCGAACGCTACTCCATTTCAACAAAGTCAGCTACTCGTTTTTTCAATTCTTCTGTAATCATAATAAAGTATCAATTAAGGGGTTAAATTATTCTATCAAAGCTCTTTCATAACTTGCTCACATCTTCGAGTGGGAACATTGAGCATACGAGAAACGTATAAAGGGAGAGTTGCATCCATTGAACCAGATTGACGTTCCATACCAATGAGATACTCGATGTTTTTCTTTAGGTCACCAAGTGAGTTTGAAAATGACTTGTTATCGGTTGTTTTTCCAGTCAGCTTTGCTCTGTACTCGTCAAGTGTTTCACTGCCATCCTCGCCATACTTACCGTCTTTTGCTTCGCAGATAACAGAAGGGTCAAGAATCTCTACAGTATGCCATGCTCCAGTAGGTACTACACAACCAAAACTTCCTACGGTAGAATTCAGATGAATACGGTCTTTCTCGTTGCCATCATTATCATAGATAATCTCCACGAGCTTGCCACAAATTAGGATAGCATTTTCGTTTGAATTGGAATAACGATGAATCGGTACACTGGTTCCTAGCATGAGGGCATTGAGCATACGCTGCCCACTATTATCTGGATTACAAAGATCAAAACTATGACGAAGGCGAGGATTTACCAAAGCCCTGTCAAACAGTTCTGATATTAGTTTCTTATCTATGTGTATCATAGTTATCCGTTTTTTCTTGCAGTTGCACAATCATCGTAACAAGACTTATCTGTCTTTTGAGACCAGAAAAGGTATATGTTAATTTTGCAAATACCTCCCATAAGTTTTTTGAAATTGGCCACAATGCCAATAGCTTACAACGATTTGACGATATCCACGAAATTCTCCATCACATACTCGACATCCTCCATAGTCATGCAAGTGTTGAGCGGGAGGGTGATCTCATTCTCGAACAAGTTATAGGCATTAGGATAGTACTTGATGTCGAAGCCGAGAGCCATGTATGCAGTCATCATAGGAAGTGGCTTGTAATGTACATTAGTAGCAATGCCTCGCTCTGCCATCTGCCCAATTACATGGTTAGCCTCTTCACGGGTGCGACCTTGCAGACGCACCAGATACAAGTGATGCGATGAGCAATGATCCTCAGCCTTATGGTTCAGATAAGCTACCTGATGGCTAGTGTCAAGGTTAGCGTTAAGATCATCAATAGCCTTATTCATATAGGCCACATACTCTTCACGCTTCTTCAGCATCTCAGAATAGCGTTCGAACTGTACCAAACCCATAGCAGCCATTATGTCTGTCATGTTGCACTTGTACCATGGGCCGATAATGTCGTACTCCCATGCACCTAACTTAGTCTTAGCCAATGCATCCTTGTTCTGACCATGGAGAGAGAAGAGTTGTGAGAGGCGGTAAATGAACTCATTCCAGCTTTCATCCTCGATAAACGGCACAAGACTTCCGCAATACATCTGCTGACGCTCTACCTTCTCACTACCGAAAGCCAAGTTCCAAGTCATTGCGCCACCCTCTGCTGTCGTGAAGTTCTTCACCGCATGGAATGAGAATGAAGAGAAGTCCGCAATCTCACCTGCCATCTTGCCGTGGCGAGAAGCACCAAACGAGTGCGCACAATCGTTAGACACCACGATACGACCAATCAATTTCTGTATATCATTCTTAGGAGTGAATTTTGCCAAAATCTCAGGACGAATCACAATCTCCTTGATCTTATCCACATCTGCACAAATACCAGCCAAGTCAACAGGAACAATCACCTTAGTGCGTTCCGTGATAGCTGCAGCCAACTTCTCGTAGTCCATCTCAACATTGTCCTTCTGCGAGTCTACCATCACGATGGTAGCACCTACATGCTGAACAACCGAAGCTGATGCTGTATAAGTGTATGCAGGCATGATAACCTCATCGCCAGGACCCACACCCAACACACGCAACACCATCTCCATGGCAGCCGTAGCAGAGTTCAGACATACCGTCTTATCTGTGTGAACGTATTCAGAAATTATCTTCTCCAGTTTCTTAGTACGAGGGCCAGTCGTAATCCAACCACTCAGAATTGCATCACGAACTTCATTAGCTTCAGCTTCCGTCATATCTGGAGGCGAAAAAGGAATATTCCTTCTTCTCAAATTTGTACTCATTTGTTATTTTAGATTTTTTAATTATATAATCGAAATTATCTTTCTGTAATAATCACCTTAAAAGTTTGGAGGACAAGCCTGATGTCGTGCCAGAACGAAGCATTTTGGACATATTCAAGATAAAGCCTGATTTTCTCCTGCATAATTACATTAATATAGTAATCTTCAGGATTCTCCACCTTCTCCATCAGCTCATTCTCGTTGCGGAACTTGATAGAAGCCGGATCAGTGATACCCGGACGTACATCCAACACATGCATTTGCTCCGACGTCCAGTAATCCACGTAATGGCGCACCTCTGGACGAGGGCCTACAAGGCTCATTTCTCCTTTGAATACATTAATTAGTTGCGGAAATTCATCCAATTTGTACTTGCGAATAAAATAGCCGGAACGAGTAATACGAGGATCTCTTCCACCGATCGTTACGAGACTTCCTTTATCTGCTCCCACCCTCATAGAGCGGAACTTAAAGATTCTGAAATCCTTATTGTGTCGTCCCACACGCACCTGACGATAAAACACAGGGCCTTTGCTATCCAACTTAATCCAGATAGCCATAATAAGAAATATCGGACTCAAAACCAAGAGTCCGCATCCACTAGCGATAATATCAAAAAATCGTTTCATAAATTATTTTTGTTAATCTAGCTCTAAAACAATATTAAGACAAAAGTTAAAGTTTCGGTATTCTTTCCGAACGTTCCCCCCACCAAAGTCGCACCAACGTACCACAAGCACTCATCTGACAGAGTTCCTCGTGTTTCCAGCTATTGTGGAAGAGTCCATAGCTCTTCACCCACAACTCTATCAGATAACTCATACCTGCCGTCATGCAATCATTAAAGTTAAAAAAAATGTTCCTATGAAATCTAGACTGAACTACCTAGTAATTTCACGGTTCTTATCACACTATGATACGTAGTTGCCATTTCTGATCCACCATCGCTACCATAAATGAATACACAAGACAATAAGTGAAAGAATATTTTATGCTAATTTGTGTTCAAAACCTAAATTTTCTTCACGTAGAACATTTTCTTGTATGCGTTTCCGATGACATTCATGCATACCCAGAAAGTAGCACGAACCGGACTCATTTCCTCCGCCACGTGGAATAGCGGATAATGTGCCCAAATGCGCTTATATAACGGCTTTGGCGTGATCGACACAGCACGACGGCGGTAGCGAGCCAGGTTCTCCTTCAGCAGATAGCAAGGTGACTTCTTCACCACCTTCAACCACATAGCTGTATCATTGTTTTTCTTAATATCCTTGATCTGAATGAGTCCGATCTTCTCACCATCATACATCACCGCTAAACACCCTGGCCAACAGCAGGTATACATATCGAACTCAGACACCTTCTTGATACCCGAAATATACACGCCCAAATCCTTTCCTTCCTCACTCATCTCCGTATAATCGTGATAAGTAAAGGCATAGTCGTTCTTCACCATAAACTTCAGCTGATGCTCCAGCTTCTCTGGCAACCACAAGTCGTCCGCATCCAAAAACGCAATCCACCTGCCCTTCGCCCTACGGAGCGCATTATTGCGAGTGATAGCTGCACCTGAGTTCTTCAGATTACACTCATACTTGATACGAAGGTCAGCCTCTGCATAAGTCTCAACCACCTTATCTGTATTATCTATTGAACAATCATCTTGTATCAGCAACTCCCAATTCTGGTATGTCTGTGCTTGAATACTTTTAATAGTCTCACCTATAAATTTTGCACACCCCCATGTTGGCGTAATGATTGATACTAATCCATAATCTTGCATACAACGTTATTATTTCTGAAGTTTGTTATTCATATTATTTCAACTTCTCAAAATCATCCCTCCAAGCAGGAAATGGACATTTCTCGTCTAGCTCACAATAGAGGTTGAGGTTATAGTTCATCAGTTCCAACGCCTTCTCCACTACTCTCTCATGCAGGTAGTCGCTTACACTATTAGTCTGCACAGGAGCCTTCATCTCTAGCACCACAGCCCCTTGCGTTTGTTCCTTATCAAGATAAGCAAAATGAGGTGAGACAGTATTGGTGAAAATATTAACAGCCAGAGGACAAGTCTTCTTCAGTCGCGCCAACACATCCTTACAATTATGTATTCCTTTCAGCCGGTTCCAAAAATCCCCCCATATGCACGCCAATAGCAGCCTATCCCCAGAGAGAGAATAAATTGACACTGTTAGATATACCCCCTTCTTTATCTTAAAGATTAATTCTACACAATCTTTTTGCACAAGGAATGTCATTTTACTTTCGCCAAAGAATTTTGCGGAAACCCTAGAAGAAATGAATTTCATACTCATATTAGATTATATAATTCTTTGCCAACTCACTTCATATACATCTATTTCACAATCTCTATTCAGCCAAGGCTCTGGAGCATACACACGGCTCACGTGCTTGTTGAGGAAAGCCCCCCACCACGAGAAGGAACTATTGGCAATTATCAAGTCCTTGCAATGCGTCATCAGAAACATGTCCCAACAACTGTTCTTGCCAGTATTACCCGATACGAACAACACATCATGGCCAGCTATCAGAGGCGTGAGGTTCTCACGACACCATCCCACATCGTTCGAAAAGATAAAAAACGCATGCTTCTTACCATCACTCACCACATCCTTTATGGCCTTTTGGTAATACTCCACACCACAAATACCACGGAACTCTGGTTCGTTCAGATAGTCACCCCTACGCACATGCAAGCCCACTGACTCCGTTTGCTCCATCTTCTTGATGAGACCAGCATTATACTCATTCGGCTCAGGCTGCCCATACACTTCCTGCAATTCTGCCTTTATCTCTGTGAAGTAATGTACCGACTGCCAATAGCCCTCGTAGTAGCAATCCCCTTCACACTCCAGAGCAGCCTTGTCAAAGGTATAGTTCATGCTATAGGGCGGTACGTATTCCGTCTTACGCAAAGGCAGAAACTTACGCCCTAAACGTGACAGCACATAGTTGGGAATCCAATATGATATCTTTGCCAACTGGCGGAATCCTGCCACGGGCATCTTTGCCTTTGGGAACACCTTGTCAATCTCATAACCATTATGCAGATTGATTCCCTTGAATTTTTTGAAGAAGATAGTATGGTAATGTTGAGTGTCAATATACACCTCCTCATTGGGATGTTTATGTTTCAACGCCATTGCAAATGCATACTGCCACATCTGGTTACCAAGACCACCGGTTATGTTTACGATTTTCATATTTTTCCAAGCAATAATTTTGCTGTAATTCTATTTCAAGATAGTAATTCAACCAACGTAATCGACATACAACTTGTTAACACAAACCTAATCAACACAAGAGTGCCTATTGGTAGCGATGTAAATGTAGCTACAAGCCAATGTGACAAAAGGATTATCATAGTAAGATAAATTACATACAATCCTAAGGATATTTGACCGATATAAGCCGTCCCATTAGAGAGTACCTGTTCCATTCAAAAGCAAAGGATAAGTACTCAATAACAGACAGATTTCCACAAATGCTGTAGCAAAACAATATGAGTATTGTAAATATGAAAGCCGGAATATAAGGAACATTAAAAAAAGGCAATTCATGCATATTTCAGAAGCTTGCCATAGCAAAACAAACAACAGCAACATCACTGTTTTGGTCTTGACAAGCAAACCGTCATACTTGTTACAATAATAACCAAATAGATAAAAGACGAAGTAATATGAGATAAACTGGCCCTCAAAAACTCGAACATCTGCAAGTACCAGCATCAAGACCGTTACAACGGTCGTCAGTCCCGCGACAATCTCTTACTTGATTCCAATCAATCGATTAGCCCACACAACATGAAAATTATACCAACTGCCCAAAACGCTCACAAGAGCCCCAAGAAACCTCCTGACGAGAACATTGTATGAAATAATCCTCTTAGAGATAGAGAACCACCCAATAGCCATATGATTACTGGCCACAAAAGGAAGGGAACCAATAGCTAGTGAGTTCTTCTTTCACAGATATTTATAATTTCTGATATGGGGAGGGGATTTTTGAAGAGCGGAAATTGACAAAGCCACTAAAGCCCATAAATACTGACATGTGGAATAAATAAATCAAGTGCCATATTATATAATTTGATCCACACTCCTCGTCTTTAAGCAATACTGAATTGCATGTCCAAGAACAACCAGCAACATCAGCCATCTTTTGAGTGAGTCTAGCCAGATTAATCTCTATCTACTTATAACGTAATATACTTATCTACAACCTTTCTGTTTACTCTTACGAAATCAAGTCTATCTTGCAAGTTCTCTCTTGTATTGTCCGTATAAATTTTCGCCATTACATCAGCTATTGTATCAGCTGCCTCCTGTGGATTACGACTTATGATAGCACTATTCTGAAGACCCTCCAACTGCTTTGCAGCATCACCTACCTGCACGCTGAATACCGACTTACTAAGAGTCAATGCCTCACGAATGATATTTGGCGACCCCTCTTCATCGCTTGTCAACAACAGAAACTCACACGCATTAATGTAATGAGGCACCTCTTGAGGCTTCACTCCACACATGATAAGCAATGAGTAGTTGCCACCTAAGTACGTAACAATGGCTTCTGCAATATCACGCCTCTTAATGTTGGTATTGCTAACATCAGAAAAGAGTACATATTTCTTTCCTTTATCAAGACCGAGATACTCGATTGCTTCGTCTTTAGCAACAGGAAAGAACGCGCTATAGTTCACGCCCAACGACTGAACGAAACTCTTCTTCTGCATGTGCGAGGCCAAACATTTTGGCACATACTCCATCATCCCAGCAGCCACAAAACCACATCCATCAAACAATCGGATGCTCAGGAATGACGCCTTCTGATTAAGCCAAATCTTTAGGCGTTCTTTCCATCTTTTTGTAGTCTTCAATGCCTTGGCATGAATGTCGGTTCCATGAAAGGTGATCAATTTCTTAGCACCCACTCCTATCAAAGCAAACCATATTATTAAGGCATATACACCACCAAAGTGGACGTGCACCACATCGTATTCTTTTGCAGCTAAACGAATTTCCCGAAGGGAAAATAGGCTATTACTGAAAGGCAGGAACTTCACCATTTCTATGCGCTCGTCTTGTTTCAAAGCATCCCGCATTCGGTACATGATAGGATTACCAACTCCCAAAGCATTCTGTCTCTGATTTGAAACTAAAAGAACCTTCATTATTATTCCAATATCTTCTGAATTGATTTCTTAACAAATGCCAACCCTTTGCAGAAAGGATTTTTCTGCTGGCGTGCCCATCTCTTGGCGTACTCATCAAAAATGAACTCACCGGTGAGCTGATACATTGCCTGCATCTGCGCCATATGTAGGTTGTGATAGAATGGACTAGCAATCAAACCATCGAAGCTATACATGCTCCAATACGAGTTCTCGAACTGAGGTAAGATATTGATCAGTGTGTTCTGCGTTCTTTCCAATGCCTCCTTATACTTACCCTTATCACCTGTTGCAAGCACATAATCATACAGCCCCCACCAAGCAAAGATAAATCCGTTCATCACCACCCCCTTGAAAGTGTATTCCATGAGGAAAACGTCATCACCCTCATATTTGGTAGTACCACCATCCTCCAACGGCAGGAGCATGAAGTCAATCGCCTTCTTGGCAGCATCCAGATACTGTTGATCATGGGTGTGAATGTATGCACGCACCAACAAAGAAGCTCCTTCACCTTGCGCCATAGCTCCGTATGGAGTATTCGGACAATAGTGTGAGAAGTTGTTCCATCGCCCTTCGTCATCCTGTTGTACTAATGTCCACTCCACACACTGCATGAACTTGCAGTCGTAACGCTTATCCTTTGTCTGAAGATACAAGTCGTAACAGCCCAAACCATACTGAAAGATAGCCACAGGAAAATACGTAAACTTGCCACCCTCCAGATTGAGCTTGGGTAACTCGTCACTATCCAACAGTTCTGGTATCTTCATCACCTTCTCTGTCATGTTATTGTAGTACCCACGGACCTCACCCTTTGCAAAACACTTACCTATATCTTGATTTACATGCCACACGCTCTTGCCTGTAAGCATAAGATACCAACGTTTTATTTGATACATTGATAGAGCCATTATAATAGTTTCATATATGTGAGCCCTTCCTCACCTCTCGTCCTGTAGAGTTCGAAGCCATTACGCTCGTAATAGCGCCGTGCCCTTAGGTTATCTGTCTTCACAGATAGCAGACATAGCTTACACCCATGAGTCTTCATGGCAGCAAGGTACGCCTCCATCATACCTTGTGCATACCCTTGTCCACGACATTCAGGTACTACACATACGGAGAGAAGATCACCGCGCTGGTTATTTAATATGTGTTCATATTTATCGTTAACTATTGTCCAGTCGCTCTGTGATGGCTTATGCTTCAGGCGTACCAATATTTTGTTCCATGTCTGCTTGTTGCCTGTCAGCATCAGGATGGCATTTTTCCAAAGCACACTGATTCTGTTGCGCCTCATAAAGTTCTGCATCTGGTCGTCCTTATCCATATAGTACCCCATGCAGAAGCCTACGATTCCTTTCTCCTCATCATCTGCCACCAAAAACAATTCTGGATTATCGTTCAAATACTCTAAGTAAAAGGAAATCAGCAAATTACCCCCCCTATAACATTCTGATACACAGCTAATTGCGATGAGTAACTATCTGGAAAACAAATGCTATGTACCTTTGCTATCGCTGATAAGTCTTGTATAGTTGCTTGTCTGATCATAATCGAATTATTTGAAACAGCTCAACAAAAGCTCTTTGTCAAACATACTGTACTTATTCTCAATATTCTTTAATTCTGCAGCCTTAATCATGCAGTCAGCCAAAGCGTCAGGATCTTCAATGTTACAGTAGTAGCCATTAGAACCTTGCTGAATAATATCTTTGATAACTGCTACACAAGTAGTACTTGCAACAGGTCGATTGAAGCACAGAGCCTCCAATATTACATTAGGGAAACCTTCCATTCGCGAAGGAAGCACAAACACATCACAATGCTTCAAGAATGAATATGGATTGCTTTGGAATCCCCAGAAAGTAAATTCTGATAGACTTTGGGCTTTTGCTATGAGTTCTTGTGCATAATCAGATGTATTACGTCCAACGATATTCATGTGGGCATTAGGGATAGCAGCTTTCACCTTAGGCCAAGCAGACTCCAATACATCAAGACCTTTCGAATAGGCAATATTACATACATTCAAGAAATTGACTTCACCCGAGTGGAATGGATTCTTTGAGCCCTCTGCAGACGCACGAACGTAATCCGCATCAACTGGATTGTTGATGGCAACGACCTTGTCATTTGGTAAACGATAGTACTCAAGGATCTGATTACGCATCTCTACATTCTGAGCAACTATGATCTTTGCCGACTTAAGCAACCACTGATTAATGAACTTAATAACTATCATCTTGAGTCCGGCAATGCCCTTAGAAAGCTTGTTCTTAGGCATATTCGGAATACGTACTACTATAGGACGTTTTGCCATCTTTGCTGCAAGCATACCTACTATGCTGACATGTTCCCGACTTGAGAAATAGATACTATCCGGATGAGCTTTCATGAATGCTATCAACTTAGGGATTGCATTCAGTACTCGTCCGCATTCCAAGCATGTCATCTTAAACTCTGACTCTATCCAATCAAGCATCTCGCCCACACGAAATCCGAAGTTCACGAACTCAACATTATACCCCTCTTTGCATAAAAGGCGCGCTATGGTAATAGAGACACGTTCTGCTCCACCGGCAGAAAGGTCTGGGAGAAGAAAATATATCTTCATAATTACTTTTTTACGAAACGGCTATCATCTAAAGAGAGTAAGTACTTCTTCTTTTCAGCAGAGGACATTCCCTTAGAGTGAACGTTAAACTTTTCGTTCCTGGCAATATAATCATCAATAGTACACAGAATCTTTGCTGGATTACCTCCTACCACAGAATGTGGAGGCACCGACTTAGTAACAATACTGCCGGCAGCTACTAGTGAGCCTTCTCCGATAGTAACCCCTGGCATAATTTGGGAATAAGCCCCTATATAGCACCAATCCTCAATTGTCACTTTGCCAAACACATCAAAATCAGGTATTACCTTCCTAACAGCATTACCTCCACCATGGGTATGTATGGATACACAACGTGTAATCTGTACATGATTTCCAATTACTACCAAGTAGGGCTCTGAACTCCAATCCCTAATAGAAATGGTTGTATAATCACCTACTTTAACACCAAGATGCTTTGCATAGTTAATCGGTGATGCAAAGTACCTCCAATATATAGTTAAAAAAAATTTGAATGGATTCATCGAAGTTTTGATTTTAAGAAACTAATTACAAAATTTGCAAACAAAAAGAGTCTTTTATACAACAGATTTTTTTGTACTATTCTTAAATCAATGACCTCTAGCGCATCGCATTGATTATAAGTATGCACTCCACTAAACTTGTTTTTGAGGTCAATGTTTAACATATCCACAGTCAACTCACATAACTGCTCTTCTTGAATCTCCAACGGGTTAAATACCTCCCAAAAGATTGTAGATTTTCCATATTCTCCATCTGGGCAATTTTGCCCCGGTCTTATCAATTTGCCATTATGGCTAAACAGCAGACCTGCGTTTCTAATGCCGTAGTCAGAACATGTACCACCTTCCTTTATCTTTGATAATTCCAGACTATTAGGGTCAATCTCAAACAGAACATTCTTGGCAATGCAAGTAGAGTTGACCAACTGTGATGCTAAAAGGTATGTTTTACCCTCTTTGTGAAATACAATCGTGTCACTTGAATCAAAGTGCTCTAACAACACTTTCTTGCGAACCCATTTGTAAGGATATGACTCACACTCGTATAAAACAATATTATATTGGCTTCCTGATTCTGGTATCATATATAAAATACCGTTCATCTCGAAAACACATGGAAAAGAAAGGTGATAAGGTTCCTCTATTACTATTTTAGGTTGCGAGAATCCACTTCCGTCATATTCCGAGACGGCTATTACCCCCTTATTTGTCTTCTCAATAAATAATTCAAAGAATAATACCGTCTTGTTTTCAAATGAAAAAACGAAAGGATCAGCCCCCCATAAACCAGACTGTAACTTCAACAATTCGAACTTTGTACCCTTATCAAAAAGAATATCCGACGAACGATCACGATACGCAATCATCCATGACATATTTCGAGCAGTTCTCTGCCAGTAGTAATTTATCTTCGACATAATGAGATACTTTCATTTAGGTAAGACTTTGATTCCTCAATCCATGAAGTGAGATTCTTGTAAACAATACTTCCATCAATGATATGGTCTTCAAAATTAAAAACAGACCAATCAGTATCGTAAGGAACAATCTTGTTATAAACAGATGCCTTTCCTAACATCGCTTTATATCTTTGATCTCCTATGAACCGCTTCTCTTCCAAAGAGAAAATTTTCTTATTATAAATTATTCCTAAGGCACAGCCATGGAATGAATTTGTAACCACATAAGACGCATTAGAAAGTAAAGACAAAAATTCTGCTGGTCCGCTGCCGCTTTCTTCACGGCCAGTTATTGAGAGCTTCTGCTTACAAGTCTTTACTATTATTGTAGGGATATCACTTTCCTTTGACTTTATCCACTGGATTACCTGCCTAATATTTGGATTATCACTCATAATGTAGCAGAAAATGTAACGTTCTGGCAACTTGAGTGAGTTTTCATAACTTTTCCAATCTTCTTTTGATAATAGAAACACAGGATCCACAGAAACAAAAGCTTCTATTCCATATTTTGACTTTAGGTATTCGGCAACAGTTTCTTCTCGTATAGACAATCTGTCATAGCTCCTTAATAACCTTATCGATTTTTCCTCATTATCGCCAGATAAACCACTCATCCCAAAACTAGTAGAATACGAAATCTTGTAGTTTTTGATATTTGGAAGAAAATAGCCTTCTGACTGATTTGTCAAAGAAAGATTAAACAACTGATCACTACCTGAGATTGCGACAGTATAATTCAAGGTTGCATCAAAGAATTCATTATCTCCAGAGTAGTGATGTTTAGAGAGCTTATAGTGTTTATTCCAAAATTTCGCAAATGCAGTTGCCTTAGTCTTTGAATTCAGATAATACTGGTAGTTTAATAATTTCTTGGGCAAAGACAGGAGTTTCTTAAGGGTAGAACGTTTGCAGGTATTTGATGCTACAGGTTTGTTCATCGAATAATCGATAAACTCAACCTCATACCCTTGATTTACTAAGTATTGAAACAATCCTAACGCTTGAAATGTCGCCCCATAATTTGGTATATTATGTATTGTAATAATGCCACAACGAATTTTTGCTGCCATATCTTTATTTTTTGAAGAGTGGTTTAATTTTTCTGTGAACAAAATCACGGATAGCATATATGCCCTCTGCAATCTTACTTCGGAATACTACACCGTTGTATATCACTTCTTCTATACTGCCGTAACGCTTTTTGTACGCCAAATCACCGCCTGCAAGGTAAAGTTCGCGATATCCTTTTTGTATCAGTCTCGTCAAATAGATGTCATAAAGAATTTGGCCACAAGAAAATTTTGAAAACTGAGTATCGTAGGTCAAATTTTCAATATAAACGATTGGACATTGTTCACATGACAATAATATGGCACCTATCACGTCCCCAAGATACAAAGCATACACATTACTGACATGATACTTATTGAGATATTCTTCTGTGGACAAATGATAGTCGATGTTATGTGTTACTTCTTTTAACTTAAAATAAAAACTAATAATGTCCGAGGGGCAATCTTCGGTAGTATATTCTTTAACCTGGTATGACCCAAATGTTTTTGTCAGAATATCTTTTTCTCGCTTAATATTATATCGACCTTTCTTTGAAAGACGTGCTCTTAAGTCTTCCTCATTATTAGGAAGTGTTATTCTGAAATGATTCTTAGGAAAGGCCAATCCTGTGCCAATTAGCGCATACTCATAGCGTATTGTTGAAACAAATGAATATGATTGAAAAATAGCTTTCTCGACTTCAATTAGGATATTCTTGGGGATATCCATAAGCCATATTCCAAGATAGCATTCTTTATTGATAAAGGCTGCCATTATATTATATGACATGTTGCCTTCTGACACTTTAATCAAACAGCTTTTAGTAGCCCATAAGTCGCATCTGTTGTAGATCATATTGGGGATAATACAACTTTTTCCAGATCTATTATTGAAAAATTCAACTTTCATTTTGAGTTATATATTTTATCTATTTCAAAACTGATAGTTTCTGCTTTATAGTCCGAACAATCGTAGTGTTCACGGCAACCACCAGACTGCTCAAAGTCATGCATTATCGAATTAGCCCATATGCAGGGATCATCTTCGATGGATAAGTATCTCACCCCTCCTGCATTTGCTTCCTGAGGAATTACATCTGAAGCAAAACACCTCAAACCCATGGATTGAGCTTCAACCAGAACAATTGCAAAAGACTCAGTCCTTGAAGGTTGCACTAGATAACATGCCTGTGACATTAGCAATGGGATATTGGAGGTCGCTGAATGGAATTCGACATTTCCTTTGAGAGAATTCGAGTCGATATAGTCATTTAAGAGCAAGTCATATCCTCCGTAAGCCTTTCCCACAAAAATGAGACGTGCATCCTTGTAGCGTTTAACGATGTGATACAATATTTTTGCACTGTACAATTGATTCTTTAAATTACTAATGTTTCCAACCTGTATTAAAACTGGACAAGAGAAAGAATTCTCATCATAATCAGTCTGGTTGAATACAATAGAGTCAAATGGATTCTTTATGATAAAATAACTGCCCAAAAATGAACTATCACATGCCAATTTCGAACAACCTATTTGATGTGTTGCATTCTTATTAATTATCTTCTTTAAGAAATCATTCTTTACCCTAAAAAAGTAATTGTTATTACGATCATCGAATATTACATGCGCTTGCGATATTCGAACTGGCACATTCATCTTTTTTGCCGCCTTCAGAGCGAATGTACTTTCAATGCCATTATGGCAATGAACGACATCATATGGCCCCCTATCCTTCAGAATTTTCTTTAAGTAGAAATACCCTTTTGTAAAGCGTAAAAATTTTTCTCTTTGTTTGCCTAGTCTCGAAGTTCCTCCGCCGTAATACATTCGAAAAATCTGCCCGCCATACGACAAAAACTCTTCATCATAATCTCTTTTGTCTTTAGAAAAGACAACTATATCAAAAGAATACGTATTGTGCAGACACCTGAGATAATTCATTATGACAGTTTGAATACCACCTCTATTTAATCCTCCTTGAGCTATGATCAAGACCTTTTTCATTCTACTGCGTAATAAGATTTTTTAAGTTGGAAAATATAAACATAAAATGCCATTAGGAAAAAATAGTAGATTTTGGAGTAGTAAGAAACAAGTCCATAGTCTGCCAACACTATACTAACAAGCATAATGACTAGTATTTTTCCGCCATCTTCCTGCAAGCCTCCATATTTTTTTGTTAATCGGAAAGAGTTGAAAAACATTCGGTAATACAGCCAAAAACCTATTGTACCTCCGTTAGCCAAAACTTCTGCAAAATTATTATGAAGATAACAATCTTCCCCTAAAACCTGTGCATCAATGATATGAGCATTTCCCATTCCTATTCCAACAATAGGATTCTCCAAGAATATAGCATACCCAAGGTTTGCCATTTCTTGCCTGATCATAGCAGAATGGTCAACTTCACCTGTTCCGATAATAAGCGCTATCAAGCCCTCCATTCTTTCATTAAGACCTGCAAAGATTGACATTTGCGATATAACCAAGACTAATACAACCAACAATACTATTGTTGTTATGAATCTAAAAATGAGAGACCTTATAGACGAAGCATCTGCTTTAAGCATATATACAGCCAAACTGCCCAAAACCAAAATGATCATTGCTTTTCTGCTACCACAGGCAGCTAAAACCATTATAATAGGTATATCCATTAATAAGAGCCAATGTCTTTTTTCATAGATGAAATAATAAACACTCAAGATAACTGAGAAAGCACACAAAAGACCTATTGCATTAACGTTATCAAATGCAGACTCTAATCTATAACCTCCCATAATAACAAACATAATATGACCCACTCCATAGAACAATATCGCATACACTGAAATTATGAAGCCACCCCACATAATTGATTTCAGTAACTTGTTGAAACCGTCTTCTAACGTTGTATAAACCCAAAAGAAAATTGACATACATACAAGTATTTCCATTATTGTGGTTCCTTTTTCAATAGCCTCTTGGGAATTTAGAGCCCACAAGGAAGAGAGTAAACAAAAAACGCCAAACAAAAATACGGAAGAGTGGAAACTTGTAAAGCAGATACCATTTAGCCCTTTACGATGTATTTGAAGGACAAGGATAATTACTGTTACAATTAGCAATGATAACGAACTCCAGGCAGAGGTATTAAATATACTGAAGCAGGCATACAAAACTGTAGTTAACAGACAAATCAACTTCTCTGAAGTACTACTTTGTTTCATGACGTATGATTGATTTAACCATTTTTTTTAATTGAGTTATACGATAATTGAACCCAAGATCGCCATATTTCTTAGCAACATACAAAAAACCATACCTAGTATAATCATGAACAAACTGATCATGTTTAGGATTCTTAATCGTTGGATGAACAAGTTGCGGCTGAATACAATCAGCGGTCTTACATTTTTGTAGGAAATGTGATTTGGAAATATCATCAATTATATTAGCACCTATGCAGGTATTAACCAACAACAATGAGATACCTTTATCATCGTTGAATTTTTCCGAAATATTGTGCCATCCCCAAAAATCACCGATTGTTATGTCTGACACTCTTCTTAGATTTGTAAATGGGCAGACATTACAAGACTCTCGGATTGTATAACCTCTAAAATATAGATAATTAGACGTTTGGCCATATTTAACAACTCCATTTGAAAAAATGAATCGTTGCAGATTAGTATTCCAGCCAAAATTCTTGTCTCTAAAACAGGTTTCGATTATTTGGCTTTTATGTTTGCCTTGCACGTACTTCAAATAATCTCTCCATACTGCAGGTGATGGCACCCCGTGACAAATAATGTCTATAGTAATAAGATTTTTCTGATATCGGGTCGGCAAATAAGACTTTAAGCCTGCTACTTGACATGCTGTTCCTGAAAACAGAACGACATTACCTGCCTTTAGATCGGTTAAAATCATTGAATATACCGAACCTAAATCGCTTTGTACGTACTTCGAGAATCTAATTTCATCAAGCTGCTCTAAACTAGTTACTCTTTTGTGTTGTACATTGAGGTCATCGCTAAAACCAACTCCATAGACAATACCTTCTCCTTGTATAATGTGACTAGCAATCGCATAAAAAGCTCCACCGCTTTGACTCTTCATAAGCTCGGACTCATCACTAAAGCGAAATGCATAGGCGATTTGATCGAACCCTTCAGAATAATCTTTATATTCTTTATTGAATTGACAAACTTTATCACATAAACCACAGTTAACACACAAGTCCTCATCTACAGAAGGATATATAAAACCAAGTACATCCGGCTTCATCTTTATTGCGTTGCGTGGACAGATGTTAACACAAGCAGTACACCCACAACAACTTGACTTATCAATAATACTAACCATTTTCTTTATAGATTATCTGCGACGCAAAATCACTGAGATTTTCCTTTTTATGAATTCTCTTTCTCCTACGTTGACTCCAACAAAATACACTAATGAACATAGAGATAATTCTGTAACACCTAAGTTAAAAAGGAAACTAAGTAATCCTATTTCACAGAAACTTGCTATTATATACGATATACCTATGCAGATTAACATGATAATCAGACATCTCATAACAGTACTCAAAAAAAATTCACGCACAGGAAATTGAGTCATTGAACGAAGCATTGAAACTCTCAAAAATAAAGCTCCAATTGCAAAGAAAATAATCGAAAATTGTGCTAATTCTGGACTTCCACCACAATAAAGAATAAACCATGCAACAGGAAAGTTGAGCAAATTAAACAACCCTACAACTATCTGGTATCGCTTGATTTTTCCTGTAGCCAGCATGAGGTATACAAGAGGTGATGAAAATGAATCTATGAGCGAGCATATAAGGATAATCTGAACAAAAGTAGCCGTATGTGCTGGAACTTCTTTAAGCCACAACTGTAAAACAAATTCCGTTTCAGTAATCAGAGGTACAATCATAGCAGTCAAGAGAAGAAATGCAAGACGACTGCTTCTCAATACTAAATCGTGCGACTCGTTGACATTATTGCTTGCATACGATTTAGTAATTTGAGGTTGCACGGCTACATAGAAATTATGAGAGAACTTTATAACAACTGCTTGAACCTGTGTTGCAAGGCCTCTTGCTGCATTGATAACAGGACCATTAAAGACGTTAAATAAGATATTAATACCTTGGTCGCGGAGAAGTCCAGATATGCTACCAATGAAATTCCACCCTGCAAAGCCGAACATTTCCTTGAAAAGTTCCTTGTCAAATGTCCATTTGAATGAACACTCTTCGAAATGTTTCTTGCAATAGAAGTTGTAAATCATTCGAGTGATGAATGCCACAAGGCACATGAACGCTCCATATACGATGAGTTCATCGAACGGAGAGTACATTACCATAAAAGCAATAGCAAGATTAGCACATCCCTCAAATATACCAATATATGCGAATGCACCCATTCGCTCGTGAGCAATGAGAGCTGCATTATAAGGTGTACTCCACAGATTGAGAACGAAAGTAATCAAACTAAACTGGAGCACCCAATTTGCGGCCACCTCTCTTCCTGCGGGTATGGTCATGTGTGTATTTAGGAACCATACGCCTACAGCCTCTACAAGCAGTACAACAATAATAGCAAGCGATATCTGTATGATAATAGCTGTGCTAAATACTTTCTTTAATTTGTCCTTGTCACCTTGACCAAGTACAAATGTGATAAAACGACTGATAGCACCAACAATGGAAGATGAGATCATTGAGAACATGGCGATAAAGCCAGCTACGGCATTATAGACACCATAATCCTCTACACCAAGAGCCTGAAGAATGACTCTTGAAGTATATAAGTTTACCCCCATCAGGAAAAGCATCCTGATGTAAAGCATTAAAGTATTTTTCGCTATACGCTTGCTATTTGTTACTGTATCTGACATTTACTGAATATAAACTTGTTAACTGATAATTTGAGATAAATATAAGTACGGAACTTGAATCCGTAATTCCGCACGCTTCATGATTATCTATGACCTTAAAATTAAGGGAGATCTAAAAATTGTTATACAAAATCACATTTAATCCGAGGTCGAACATCATTTTTCTACTTCTCAACAATACTCCTCGTAATATCTGAGACTGCTTCTCCCTAAAGAGGATGTTTCTTGAAAAACAAATACTTGGATTAGCATGAAGAGTTTCGTCATTTTCAAGTAAAGCAGTAAGAAGTTATTGTACCTCTTCTCTATGTCGTATGAGATAATGGCTATTGAAGAATCCATATAAATACAGTAATTCTATGTTTTGTAGCAGGCAGAGAATTCGATCCGCAACTTTATGCCATTTACCTGCTTATGGGGAATTGCTACTTTACGATTCCCTTCTCCAGATATTCAGCAAAATTCACCTTTCGAACATCAACAGGCACATTGTCGGTAGCAACCTTTGCCATATCGTGCTGGAGGATGAGCCACATGTACTCTACATAATCCTTGGCATCCTCCCAGTTACGGAGAGAGTCGAGATTACCAAGGTAGAGGCAATCCTACTTACCCTGGACAATGCGTACGACTGCAAGGGTGATCTTGCGGGTTACGAAGGTCTCGCCTAAACGCTCGCTCTCGTAATTGAAGAGGATGCCTAAACAGCAGAACATGTTATAAGCCTCACGATACTCCCTCACAATCCAAAAACCATAAAGCTTTGCAACCGTATAAGGACCGTAAGGATGGAAAAGAGTGTTCTCATTTTGAGGAACCTCCTCCACCTTGTATAATAATCAATTAGGGAGAATGAATAGTTTTTATTTGTTTTATGGGGAATCATTGAATAATGAATCCACGTCCCCTAATACTCTAGTCTCTACGGAATACGTCTCTTGTATATACTTTCTCTTCAACATCACTTAAACAATCATCGAAACGATTGGCAACAATAGCATGAGATTGCTTCTTGAATTCATCGAGATTGTTGACTACTTGCGAACCAAAGAATGTTTTGCCATTTTCGAGCATAGGCTCGTAGATAATCACCTCTGCACCTTTAGCTTTGATTCGCTTCATGATTCCCTGGATTGCAGACTGGCGAAAGTTATCGCTATTGCTCTTCATGGTTAAACGATATACTCCAATGATGCACTTGTGCTCTTTGCTGCTATCCCACTGACCGTTCTCGCTATAGTAACCAGCCTTGCGAAGGACGGCATCTGCAATATAGTCTTTACGAGTGCGGTTACTCTCTACAATTGCTGACATCATACATTGTGGAACGCTCTCGTAATTAGCAAGAAGCTGCTTTGTATCTTTTGGAAGACAGTAGCCGCCATATCCAAATGACGGATTGTTATAATGAGTACCAATACGCGGATCGAGACCTACTCCAGAGATGATAGCCTGCGTGTCGAGTCCCTTGATCTCTGCGTATGTGTCAAGCTCGTTGAAATAGCTGACACGAAGGGCGAGATAGGTATTGGCAAACAACTTAACTGCCTCGGCTTCCTTCATGCCCATGAAGAGGGTATCGATATTCTCCTTGATAGCTCCTTCCTGAAGGAGAGCAGCAAAGGTCTTTGCATAGTCTTCTGCATTTGGATTGCCAATAGCTGCTATAGCTGCATTCTCTTCATCCCATATCTTTTTTTGATTAGAAAGAAATACTTTAGGATAGCCTACAATGATTCTTGATGGCCAAAGGTTATCTTCGAGAGCCTTGCTTTCACGAAGAAACTCTGGAGAGAAAAGAAGATTGAACTTCTTATCCTTGAGAGAAGGATCTGTCAAAAACTTGAGAGCGTACTTGACATATAATGAACGAGTGTAACCTACAGGGATGGTTGACTTGATAACCATGACTGCATTAGGATTAACGCTAAGCACTAGGTCTATAACATCTTCAATATGGTGTGTATCAAAAAAAATTCCTAACAGGATCGTAATTGGTTGGAGCTGCAATGACCACAAAATCTACGTCTTTATAAGCAGATGCGCCATCGAGGGTAGCAGTGAGATTAAGTTCTTTTTCTGTAAAAAACTTCTCAATATAATCGTCTTGAATAGGAGAAATACGATTGTTTATCTTCTCTACCTTTTCAGTGATAACATCAACAGCTGTGACCTTGTGATGCAGTGAAAGCAATGTTGCAATACTCAACCCTACGTAGCCAGTGCCAGCTACTGCAATCTGTAAATCCTTGAAGTCCCTCATATCGTTGTAAATTCATTTTTCGTTAGTACCATAGTATTTGGCGTACCATTGAGCGAAAGTTCCTAAACCATCACGCAAACTTGTAGATGGCTTGAAACCGAAGTCTTCCTCCAACGGAGTAGTATCAGCATATGTTACAGGAACATCGCCTGGTTGCATTGAAACAAGTTTCTTGTGTGCTTCGAAATCATAATCGGCAGGGAGCACCTTGGCGGCAATGAGTTCCTCCTGAAGGATGGTGACGAAGTCGAGAAGGTTCTCAGGAGAGTTGTTACCGATATTATAAACCTTATAAGGAGGGATAGGAAGCTCATCCTCACCATTCTGCTTCTCTGGTGCGTGTTGCATAATGCGTACTACCCCCTCAACAATGTCATCAATGTAGGTAAAATCACGCTTACAGTTACCATAGTTAAATATTTGAATAGTTTTACCTTCACGAAGTTTGTTGGTGAACCCGAAATACGCCATGTCCGGACGACCTGCAGGACCATAAACAGTAAAAAAACGAAGGCCTGTTGAAGGAATGTTGTAGAGTTTTGAGTATGCGTGAGCCATCAACTCGTTACTCTTCTTGGTCGCCGCATAAAGACTGACCGGGTTGTCAACCTTGTCATCAGTTGAGTACGGAACTTTTTTGTTACTTCCATAGACTGATGATGAAGATGCATAAACTAAATGTTCCACCTCATGATGACGGCAGGCTTCAAGGATATTATAGAAACCTATAAGATTACTTTGGATATAAGCATCAGGATTGGTGATACTATAACGAACCCCCGCCTGGGCTGCAAGATTTACGACTACTGCAATTGGGGTTTCAGAGAAAATCCTCTCTACCACATCTTTGTCAGCAATTGAGGCATGAACAAAAGTCCAGTCACGATTTAACGACTCTATTTCCTTGAGACGTTCATACTTGATATTGACATCGTAATAATTGGTGATGGAATCAATGCCGATTACCTTGATATTTCGGAAATCATGGAAAAGACGCATGACAAGGTTACTCCCAATAAAACCGGCAGCCCCCGTTACAAGCACTGTCTTTCCGTCCAGTTCTACATTATATGGCAACATAGTTAGTCCCTTCTAAAAATGTCACGTGTATAAACCTTTGCTTCCACATCTTCCAAACTGTTGTCAAAGCGGTTGGCTATAATAGCCTTGCTTTGCACTTTGAATCCGGCAAGATCGTTAACGACCCTGCTGCCGAAAAATGTAGTCCCGTCCTCAAGCGTGGGTTCATAGATGATCACTTCCGCACCCTTCGCCTTAATACGTTTCATTATACCTTGAATGGCTGATTGGCGGAAATTGTCAGAGTTCGATTTCATGGTCAGGCGGTATACACCGATGACGCAGGTATGCTCCTTGGATGCATCCCATTGTCCGTTCCCTGTATAATAACCTGCCTTGCGGAGCACTGCATCAGCTATATAATCCTTGCGGGTTTTGTTTGATTCTACAATAGCGCTCATCATGTTTTGGGGTACATCCTGATAGTTAGCCAATAGTTGTTTCGTGTCTTTCGGCAGACAATAACCACCATAACCAAAACTAGGATTATTATAATGTGTGCCAATACGAGGATCCAAACCAACACCCTGTATTATAGACTGAGAATCTAGCCCCTTCATCTCCGCATAAGTATCAAGTTCATTAAAATAGCTGACACGTAAAGCAAGATAGGTATTAGCAAACAGTTTAACAGCTTCCGCCTCCTTCAAACCCATAAAAAGGGTAGGAATATCTTCCTTAATTGCTCCTTCCTGAAGCAAAGCGGCAAAAGTACGTGCAGCCTTCTCTAGAGCAGGAATATCCGCAACAGCCTTGATTGCTTCATTTTCCTCTTTAAATTGTTCGCTCTCTATAAATTTTGGATAACCAACAATAATACGACTTGGATATAAATTATCATAAAGAGCCATACTCTCACGAAGAAATTCCGGAGAAAAAAGCAAATTAAACTTCTTTACTCCTTTACGGGCATATTTCAAATAAAGTCCCCGACAATATCCTACAGGAATAGTAGACTTGATTACCATCACAGCATCAGGATTGACACTTAAAACAAGATCTATGACATCTTCTATATGATGAGTATCAAAATAATTCTTCACCGGATCATAATTAGTAGGAGCTGCTATGACTACAAAATCCGCATCACTGTATGCTTTAGCACCGTCAAGCGTAGCAGTTAGATTCAATGCCTTTTCGGACAAATATTTCTCTATATACTCATCCTGAATAGGTGATTGTTTACGATTAAGCATATCTACTTTCTCGGGAATCACATCGACTGCCGTCACCTGGTGATGCTGCGACAAAAGTGTTGCTATACTAAGACCAACATATCCGGTACCTGCAACAGCAATCTTTAAATCTTTCATATCCATTGTTGATTTATGTTAGTGTTATAGATTATTCTAATTATTTATCCAGAACCTCAAACCGCGGTGAGTTCTTCGATTTAAACTCCGGTACTACTTTCTTCATCAACCTCACCGTATCCATGATCTTTACTGTACGCGACAACTTCTCAAACTCCGCATAAGTGTCAAGAATATCAGCATATTCATAATGACGTACCTTAGCTATCATAATTTTCTTATTCTCTGTAGGAATCGTATTCTCCTTATCACTCAGGACTTCCTCATAAAGTTTCTCACCCGGACGTAATCCCGTAAACTTTATTTCAATATCTTCACCCGGACGATAACCAGCCAGTTCGATCATACGGGTAGCCAAGTCAACAATCTTCACAGCCTTGCCCATCTCAAAGACAAAAATCTCATTACCCTCACCCATAGTAGCGGCCTCCATTACCAGCCGACAAGCTTCGGGAATAGTCA